>Ga0126371_10000024_pt1 | contig 102468 bp, 85 predicted proteins | sample PanSoiMetaPlot_4_FD_110145 | JGI IMG/M metagenome (GOLD analysis project Ga0126371, IMG submission 110145) | Tropical forest soil microbial communities from Panama - MetaG Plot_4 | ecosystem: Environmental > Terrestrial > Soil > Tropical forest > Bulk soil | place: Panama | collected 2016-02-17
CATTCCTTGCTACACCCTGTATACCACGCCGCCGCCATTCCGCCAATGCCCAATCCTCAGCGGCCTGAGGTTGAAGCTCTTCCACTGCGGGCCGAAACTAATTAGATGCAATTTCCAGCTTCAGCGCAATCGCTATTCAGCTTCCTGACTACGCTGGTGTCGGTTAACCTAACCCATTTTCTTGGAGAGTTTCCCGTCCGCAGCATTATCCAGGAACCAGATCGTCTCGCCTTCCAGATGGAGCATTGCGACCGGCAGCTTCTCCGTTTCTGGATCCACATCGCGTCGCAGCCTCGCAACAATCTCCGCTTTGTCTGCGCCCGCGACCAGAAAATAGGTCGCGCGCGCCCGCCGCAGCACGGGGAACGTCAAACTGATTCGCACCGGAGGCTCCGCCGGAGCTTTCACCCCCACGGCCCACCGTTTCTGCTCCGCCAGCGCAGGCGACCCGGGAAAAAGCGAAGCCGTATGCCCCTCCACTCCGAGCCCGAGCAGCATAATGTCAAACGACGGTCCACTGTCCCCAATGAAAGTCCGCAGCACTTTTTCGTACTCCTGCGCTGCCTGATCCGCCTGCGGAAAATTCGTTGCAATGGGATGAATGTTCTCCGGCGGCACCTGCGCATTCTTGAACAATGTCTCGCGGGCCATACGGTAATTGCTTTTGGGATCGTCCGCGCCGACAAAGCGCTCATCTCCCCAGAAAAAGTGTGTTTTCGCCCACGGCATTTTGTCGCGATACTCGGTCGACCAAATCTGATACGCCCGTTCCGGCGTATGCCCACCCGAAAGCGCGATCAAGCAGCGTCCGCGCGCTCCCACAGCCTCCGTAGCCATGCGCACGCACTCTTCGCTCGCTGCGTGGCTCAACGCATCCAGATCCGGATAAACTCGCGCTGTTCGGATTATGCCTTCGCCCATGTCCGCCCCAAATCTTTCAGCAACGCATCCGCCTCGGGTGGCCCCCAGCTCCCCGCCGCGTAAGAAACGACCTTCGGCTTGTTTTCAAGCAGCGGCGTGTACAGCCTCCACGACGCTTCCACCCAATCATCGCTTACGAAAAGTGTTGCGTCACCCTGCAGCACATCGAGCAACAGCGTTTCGTACGCGTCCGCGAGCGGCTGGAAAACTTCCGAGTACCGGAAATGCAAATCGCTTCGCTGAATTTTTATGCCCTGCCCGGGCGCTTTGATCTCAAAATACAAATCGAATCCTTCATCTGGCTGAACTGTTATCACCAGCGAATTCGATTGAATTTCGTTTCCATCGAACGGCTTGAATATCCACACCGGAGGCCGTCGGAAATTCACCACGATTTGGCTTGACCGCGCCGCCAGCCGCTTTCCTGTTCGCAGAAAAAACGGCACGCCGTGCCAGCGCCAATTCTCGATGTTCAGTCGCAGCGCCACGAATGTTTCCGTCTGCGAATCCTTCGCCACGCCCGGCTCGTCGCGGTACGCCGGCACGTCTTTCCCGTCAATTTTTCCCGCCGCGTACTGCCCCAGCACCACGTCCTCGATTTTTATCGGCAGCACCGAATGCAGCACCTTCACTTTTTCGCGCCGGATCGCGTCCGCGCCAAACGTCTCCGGCACTTCCATTCCCGTAAGCGTCGCAACCTGCGTCAAATGGTTCTGAATCATGTCCCGCAACGCGCCCGCGCCTTCGTAATATCCCGCCCGATGCTCCACGCCCAGGCTTTCCGCCACCGTAATCTCCACGCTTTCAATTCGGTCGCGATTCCACTGCGGCTCGAACAGCGCGTTCGCGAACCGGAACACCAAAAGATTTTGTACCGTCTCTTTGCCCAGATAATGATCGATGCGGTACACCTGCTTCTCATCAAAACTCTCATGCACAACTTTGTTCAACTCCTGCGCCGACTTCAAATCGCGCCCAAACGGCTTTTCGATCACCAGTCGCGTCCAGCCTTTGCTCTTGTTCAGTCCCGCGCCTCCAAGTCCCGCAATCGCCAGCGGAAAAACCTTCGGCGGCAGCGCTAGATAGAAAACACGGTTCCCCGGCAAACCGTTGTCCTTTTCAATTTTCTCGATTCGCTGCGCCAGTTTCTTGTAATCCTTATCCGTCCCTTTGCCGATCGTCTGATAGAAAACCCTCTTGTCCGAAACCGTTTGTGCAATCTGATCTTCCGGGATCTTTGCGTTCCGTAGATCTTCGCAGCATTTCGCGCGAAAGCTCTCATCATTGACGTCCGTCTCGACTCCAACGCCGAGAATGATGCTCTTCCAGTCCACCGCCTTTCGCGCGATCAGTCCGTTCAGCGACGGCAACAGCTTGCGGCCAGTCAAATCACCCGTCGCGCCTAGAATCACAAACAGATGCGGCTCGATTCCCTCTGCCATTTTCTCCCCTTCATTTCGATGCCCCAGTCTTCAGCGCGGGCGCACGCCTGAAAAACCCTACGCCGTCGCGCCAATCGCAACACCTAGTTTTCCCAATTCCTCCCCTAGCTGTGTCACACTCTTGAACTGTATCGTATGCATCCCTAATTCTTGCGCGCACTCCAGATTCAACGCGCGGTCATCCACAAACACCGTCTCTTCGCCTTTTCGCTGCGTGATGCTTAACGCCAATTTGTAGATCGCTTCATCCGGTTTGCGCACGCCGAGGTAACACGAACTGAGGAACACATCGAAGTAATCTCGCAAATGAAATGTCTCGATGCGGTAGGCATTCAAATCCCGCGACTCATTATTCAGTGCGCTAATCAAATATCGCCGCGCCTTCGCCAGCCGCCGCATGAATTCCAGCGACTCCGGCATCGCCTGTGCCTGCGAATAAATGAAGCCCTTGAATTCCTGCCTTGTGAACTCCCGCTTGCAGTAAAAAATCACTTTTTCCAGATATTCGTCGAGTCCCAGCCTTCCCGTTTCAAACGCGTGCAGCACCAATTCATGCCGCTCTTCGAATTGCTGCCAGTCCAGATGAAACTTCTGTGCCGCCAGCTCCCGCGAATCGCGGTCCCATCCATTCGTCAGCAACACTCCGCCAATATCGAAAAACAGCGCCGTGACCTCAGCCAACGCGCACCTCGCGGGTACATTCTAATACCCCGCGAACTCTTCCGCGCGAATATCATCTTCGTTCACCCCGGCGCCCAGCAACAGCTTCTGCATAGCGGTCAGCATTCCGCCTGGGCCTGCCAGATAGAAAATCGGCTCGCTGAGATCCGGAAGAGCTCCGCTGATCATCGCTTTCGTCACCACACCTGTCTTTCCATTCCACGGACGCGACGATTTTTCCATCTCCGTCATCGTCGCAATCAACTTGAAGTTGGGATTCTCCTTCTCGGCCCGCGTCAAATCATCCAGAAACGCCGTATCCTCCGGCCTTCGATTCGAATAGAAAAGCGAAATCTTGTGGCCCAGCTTGTTGTGCGCCGCATCCATCACCATGCTTCGGAACGGCGTGATTCCAATTCCGCCCGCTATGAACACCGCCGGACGCGCCGCTCGCGTATGCAGTTTAAGATCGCCCCACGGTCCATCAATATCCAGTTCCGTTCCGATTGGAATCTTCTTCAGCGACCTTTTCATCGCCGTGTCGCGCATCCGCGTCGCGAACATAATGTCCGGCTCGTACGGCGCGCTCGCAATCGAAAACGCCCGCGAATTCCCCTCGCCGTCCGTCTCTGGCGGATTGTTCAGCTTCACTTCCATCGCCTGCCCGGGCTTGAAGTCAAAGCCCGCCGGCTTCTCCAGCAAAAACTCCATCGTCCCTTCCGCAACTTCCTTTCGCGCCTTCAGTTTCATCATTGCCACCGTCATCATCTCCTTTCGCGCAGACTCAAGCAGCCCCATCGCACCATCGCCATCCTGCGTTTGCATCGCCGCGCGTGTACGGTAGATGATAACAACATGCGGGAAGGCTCAAGAAATCTCCCATCAAAAATCCTGCCATGGGACGGTCTCAACCGCGCCTCCGGACAATCGTGGACCTCCTTCACGCTGCATCCAAAGCCACCCTTTCGCCTCGACCTCACTGTCTGGACACTACGCCGCCGCCCCGAAAATATTCTCGACCGCTGGGACGGCCAAATCTATCGCCGCGTTCTTTCTCTCGATTCAGACGCGGGCAACGACATCATCGAATTTGCCGTCGAACAAACCGGCCCTCCCGCGCATCCGCGTCTTCGCGTCACTTTTACCGGCACCAACCACTCTTTTGCGCTTCAACCGGTCCTCCGCGCCACTCTCCAACGCATGCTCGGCCTCAACATCGACCTCGGTCCGTTTTACGCTTTCGCCGCAAAACAGAAACCTATGCGCCCTCTCATCTCCGCATTCACCGGCTTCAAGCCGCCGCGTTATCCAACCGTTTTCGAAGCTCTGCTCAACGCCATTTCTTGCCAGCAAGTTTCATTGGACGTCGGCATGATGCTTTTGAATCGCCTCGTCGAGAATTTCGGCCGCTCCCCCGCCACAAATTTCTTCGCGCACGCCTGCCCATCTCCCGCAGATCTCGCCGACGTTCCTCCCGGTACGCTTCGCGCTTTTGGCTACAGCCAAAACAAAGAGCGCGCCATTCTCGAACTCAGCCGCTCCGTCGCCTCCGGTGAATTGAATCTCGAATCCCTCCAGCAACTCGACGATGCAGCTGCCCTCGAAAAGCTTCTCGCCATTCGCGGCGTCGGCCGCTGGTCCGCCGAATACGCCCTGCTCCGCGGCATGGGCCGCCTCAACATATTCCCCGGCGACGATGTCGGCGGCTGGAACAACCTAAAAAAGCACCTTCGCCTTCGCTCCCGCCCCGACTACGCAAAAACCCGCAAGCTCATCGCGCCCTGGAAAAACTACGCAGGTCTCCTCTACTTTCACTTTCTCCTCGACGGCCTCCGCACCCGCGGCATCCTTGCAGCGGAATGAGCAGGCCTTTGCTTGGTAGTTTGTGTAGACTTTCACGCCATCATGTACTGCCCGCTTTGCAAGGCAGAATACCGCCAAGGCGTATCAAACTGCAGTGATTGTCAAATCCCGCTTGTGCACTCACAAGAGGAGGCTGCCGCTGTTCCTGTCGCTACAGTTTGGGAAGGTGGCCACCGACGGATATTCGAGCTGATTCTCCAGGCGTTCGGCTCTGCTGGAATTCCTTCTCACGGTGCGGAATCCCTTGAGCGCCGGCCCTCTTCCTGGATACACACCTTTTTGTCGGTGCTGCCAATCTTTTCTGCATTTGTCAAATCTCGCCCGCTCACACATTTTTCAGTGTTAGTTCTCGAAACCGACCTTCCCCGCGCGCAGAGCGCTCTGTCACAGTTCTATGAGGCCCGCGCCGCGAATACGAAAACCTAGGTCGCGGTCGCGTCAGCTTGTACCGTGGGAAGGACAATGCTTCTTTAGGTAGATTTTCCTATTCGCGCATTCTTTGCGCGAAGTACTCAGCGCCGGGAATCGCACCGTCGGCATTTGCATCTTTCTCGGCACACGGCGGATGATGAACAGGTGAACCCTTCTAAGCGTAGCTCGGCGCGACCGCTCATCTTCACCGTCGGCCATTCCAACCGCTCCATCGACGATTTCCTCGCCCTCCTCAAAGCTCACAAGGTTAAGCGCCTCGTCGACGTGCGCACCATTCCCAAGTCCCGTCACAATCCGCAATTCACTCGCGACACGCTCGCCGCCTCCGTTCGCCGCGCGCACATCACCTACAGGCATCTTCCAAAACTCGGCGGCCTTCGCCACGCGCGCCCCGATTCCGTCAACACTGGCTGGAACAATTCCAGCTTTCGAGGCTTCGCCGATTACATGCAGACCCCCGAATTCGCTGCAGCTCTCGCTCGCCTCGAAAAATTGGCGCACACGAAGCTCTGCGCCATCATGTGCGCCGAAGCCGTCCCCTGGCGCTGCCATCGTTCCCTTATCGCTGACGCGCTCACGGTGCGCCGCCATACCGTCAAGCACATCATGACTCCCGCGCGCGCCAATCTTCACAAACTCACGCCTTTCGCAAAAGTTCGCGGCACGCACATCACCTATCCGCCGAACAAGTCCACCCGCGCCTACGCGAGAAAAAAGGCCGCATCGAAGTAAGAACAAATATTGTTGGCTGTCATCCTGCTTGCCCTGAGTGCTTTGGCGAAGGGAATCCCGTTCATGCCTCTGCGAACGGGTGCGAGGGATCTCCTTTCGCCTTTGTAGCGCAGAGCTTCGCCGCCCTTGCGAAGTTCTGCGGCTTCTATCCAGTTCAGTTCCGACCCTCGCGCGCGATCAGACTTGCCCGGATGCATCTATACTTTGTACGCTCGCTCTTATGATTGAAATCGCTCGCGTCTACGACCACCCGCACAAATCCACAAAATCCGGCTCTATCTTGTCGAGCGCCTCTGGCCGCGCGGAATGAAGAAAGAATCTTTGCAACTTGATGGTTGGCTAAAGGACATCGCGCCGAGCAACGCCTTGCGCAAATGGTACGCACACAAAGTGGAACGCTGGCCTGAATTCCGCCAGCGCTATCTCGCGGAACTTCGCAAAAACTCAGATGCCCTGCAGCCTCTCCTCGAAGCCGCACGCCGCGGCAACGTCACGCTTCTGTACTCCGCCCGCGCCACCGAGCACAACAGCGCCCTCATCCTCTCCGATCTCCTCCGCTCCAAACTGAGACGATAAACTGGCATGAAGGAAAAACGGAGATTGAGACTCCCTCGAATTTATGCACTACTGGCAGAATGAGGAATCTCTGATGCTGAGGCCGGCAAGTCGATCTTCCAGATGGTCCTGCACAGGGGAACACAGCGTTTCTCAGGATTTGCGGGGTCATAGAAAACAACGATAGCCGATCCCTCAGAAACAGAGCGGGGACGCGGCGTTGCCTGCGTTGACGCGGTGACGGTCCGGCCCGTTCGGTCCTCAAATCGAAATTCCATGCGCGGGTGCCTCCCTTTGCTGATGCGGAAAATCCGCCCGAGCGCAACGTCTCCGTTCGTAAGCAGCAAGCGGTCGCGAACCGCTCTTACGACACCTTCTACAGGGATATAAATTATCAGGAACACCCAAATGCACGAGAAGGCTTTTACGGACAAGGACGACTGTTGAAACTTAGGCCAGCTCGATAGGACACAGAAGATAACGAACGCGTTAACTACGCCATAGAGCCCAACTGCCACGACTACGTCCGCCAGTTTGACAGATACTTGTCGCGGGCGCGGCAGTGCCTCAAATGGGGCGAGCATTGCTCGCTCTTCTGCACTTACATGCGCGACTTCTGGAAATAACGTCAACACAGTTCAAAATATAGCGCAATTCTTTTAAGGACAGCGCCGGTTTTAAGCGGTCGTTTTCAATGCGGTTGCGGCGCAGTCGGCTCCGGTCGCCAATAAAATCCCAAGCTCTCCGGCGGCGGCAGCACTTTCACGCCTGAGAAATCGCCCTCCAGCGCGATGATTGTGTTCATTTTGTTCTGCACAAGCTCCGTCAGCGCGTCATAGCGCACGAGCACATTTGCGAGATACGTCTCGTTGTTCTCCGCGCGCCAACGCTCCGCGTATTCACCGCGCAACTCCGTCAGCTTCTCGCGCAAGTCCTGCAATTCGCCGTTGATAGAACTGATCACTTCCAAATCGTTGTACACATTGTGCGAATCGGCCATGTCCATATACGCGTTCCAATACGCCGCGCTCATTTCTTGCGTGTACTCCAGTTTCATCCCTAGAAAATCCAGTCGCTGCGCCGCAAAAACCAAATCATCGAGCGTGTCTGCGTGCAGCCGCGCCTTCGCGCGACTCTCCAGCAGCGACCCCCATGCGTTCTCCGCGTCCACGCGCATCTGATGCGTCACCGGAGCCGCTTTTTCCGCATACTCTGAACCCAGTTCCGAAAACGGATCCGCCCAGAAGTAGGAAACGTGCGTCCCTTCCGGCTTCATTCCGCTAAGCAAAGTATTCGTCGCCGCCAGATTGTCGAGAATCCCCTCGAACGTGTGATCTGTGTTTCGATAAAACCCCCAATCGTAGCTGTCGCGAAACTGCTCGACGTCCGATTCGCCCTGCTGCCACGAACACTCCGCTCCAAAGACCAGCCCCGGCCAGTCCATCCCGCCCAACTCTTCGCCCATATCTTTCCAATCCGTATTCAACACACCCAGCGCGCCATACTTTTGCCCATCGCGCGTCAAATTTCGAATATTCAAGAACGAATAGTTGAAATCCGGATAAACGTGCCGCCAATTCGTAATCCCCGGCGACACAAAAATCGGCAGCCCCGCATCCTGAAACGGTTTCAGGCGATTGTCGTACGTCGCCTCGTTGTCGTACGTCCAGATCACCGCAATCAAATCTTTCGGCAGCGTTGGCAGCAGTTGCGGAAATTTCTCCGCGATATCCGCCCAAAACATCGTCTGCTTGCCATATGGCTTCAGCATCGCGTCGAGTTTCGCGATGTGCGCCAGATAAACAGGCCCGAGCCCTTGCTGCGCAATCAGTTCTTTCGTTTTTCCTTGTCCCAGCTCGGATGTTTCGTCAGCCCCAATATGAAAAAACGGCCCGGGAAAAAGTGGCTCCATCTCCCCAATCAATTTCCCCAGCAAATCGTAAGTTCCCGGCTGCGTCGGCGTCAGCACCGACCCGTGTGGAACTTCCGCCAGATCGCTGTACAAATCGTAGCGAAGAATATTGTGCAGATGCCCGAACGTCTCCAGCTCCGGCACAATCGTCACGTAATATTTCTGCGCGTACGCCACCAGCTCTTTGATTTCCTCCGGCGTCAGCGCATCCGGCGGCGCAAAGATCTGATTCCCTTTCACCGTGAACACATCTTCCATGTACAGCGCGTACATGTTGATTTTGTAGCTCGCCAGCGTCCGAATCTGCTCCTCCATGAATTTCTCTGTCGGAATCGGACCGCGGCTGATGTCTATGCTTACGCCGCGCCATTTCATCGCCGGCCAGTCGCGTATCGCCACCGCCGGACACATCAATTCGCTTGTTTGCGTGGCTCTTGCTGCATTCCTGTCTCCACGTGCACCGCTCGATCTGTCATTGTGATCTGTCATCCCGAGCGGTCCCGCCGCGTCTCGGCGGGACTCCGAGGGACCTGCTTTTGCTTTCCCGTCATCTACATTTGTCGGCCGCAGCAGTTGCCGCAGCGTCTGCACGCCGTAAAACGCGCCTTGCTCGCCCGCCCCTCCCACCAAAATCCGCCGATGCTCCGCTAAAATCGCGTAGCCCTGCGAATCGAATCCGTTCTGCATCGCACGCCCGCTCGTTCCCAGCGCCTCGCGCAACTTCGAATCTTTCGTCGCGTCGCCGATATAAATGAAATCCGACCCTCCCGGCATTTGGCGCGCATCAGAAACTTTCAGTTTCCATCCCGTCCACCGCTCAATCTCTTCCGCCAACATTTCCGCGCCTTGAAAATCTCGCCCGAACTTTTCGTCCACCACGATCCGCGTCCGCCGCGTCACTGTAAATGCCGCGCCGCCGATTTGCTTCACTTCCCTCGGCTGCGGAATCAACTGCAACTGCGCGGCGAGTGAATTCGCCTGCTGTGTCGCCGTTTGCTCCTGCGCGCCTGCCACAGGAATGACGCAACATCCGCACGCTAGCAGCGCCAACACGCCCCACTCGCGCAAACGTCTCTTCATGATTTCTCCTCAATCGAACGCGTAGTATACTCGCGCCGCAAATCCTTCGCACTCTGGATTGGAGCCGCACAAATGAAAATCCAAATTTCGCGCGTCCATGTCTTTCTGCTCGCAATTGTTCTTCTGCCATCCCTCGCTCTAGCTCAATCAGAAACTCAATCTAATTCTGCGACTGCGTCGCTGCCTGTCCCCTCCATCCAGCAAGCGATGGAGATGAAGTCCGTATCCAGTCCGCAAATTTCTCCGGATGGGAAATATGTTGCGTATGAGATGACGCATACGGACTGGGATCAGAATGCGTTTGTGCGGCAGATTTGGATTGCAGTGCCGGCTACGGGGCAGACATATCAGCTGACGAATGGAAAGAAGTCCGCGACGGACGCGACGTGGTCGCCGGACGGCAAATGGCTGGCGTTTCTCTCTTCACGCGAATCGGATTTGCCGGACGCGAAAAAAGATACGCCGCAGATTTATTTAATTTCACCGGACGGCGGCGAAGCGCGGCAAATCACCAATGTTGAGACGGGAGTGGACAGTTTCGATTTCTCGAAGGACGGAAAACACATCGCGTTCACTTCTTCCGATCCGGAATCCGATGCGCATAAAGCGCGCGTGAAAAAATACGGCGACTACCGCATCATCGACGGCGACTACACGATGGCGCATCTGTGGATGATCGACGTTCCGTCGCCGGAAAGCATGGAACTGCCGAAGCCGGTGCGCCTCACGTCCGGACAGGATTACACCGTGCAAGGCTTCCGCTGGTCGCCGGACAGTACGCGCATCGCCTTCGACGCCACAAGAGATCCGGCGCTCGCCGATGGCGGCACAGCGAACATTTACATCCTCACCATCGCCGACAAATCCGTGAAGAAGCTCACCGACGCGCCCGGCCCGAACGGAAATCCTGTGTGGTCGCCCGACGGAACGCAAATCGCGTTCAACAGCCACAACGGCGACGAAAACTTTTTCTACACGAACACAGTCATCGACGTTGTGGACGCCAGTGGCGGCACGCCGAAACTTCTTACGTCGAAATTCGACGAAGACGCGGGCCTCCTCGATTGGTCGCCCGACGGAATTTATTTCGGCGCCGAACAGCGCACGTACAGCCACCTGTTTCGCCTTGATCCTTCGAGCGGCGCCGTCACGCGCGTCACTTCGCCGGACAAAATCGACGCTGGCCAATTTTCTTTTACGCACGATTTCAAAACGCTGGCCTATACAGCGGCATCGGACAACGAATTCCCTGAAATTTACGTTTCGGGCCTCTACTTGCGGGGCTTGGTCTATAGCGGCAGGATCGCGCCGAAAAAACTGACGGACATCTCCGCGCAATACGCGAAATTCCATCTGGCGACGCGCGAAGTAGTCGAATGGAAATCCGGCGACGGCACGACCGTGGAAGGCATTCTGATCAAGCCTGCGAATTTCGATCCGTCGAAGAAATATCCGCTGATGGTGGAGATTCACGGCGGGCCGACGGGAACCAGTATCGCAACGCGCTCGCCGGACCGCTACTATCCGCTGGAGCTTTTTGCTGCGCGCGGCGCCGTCATTCTGCAGCCGAACTATCGCGGCTCGGCGGGCTACGGCGCGAAATTCCGCGCGCTCAACGTGCGCAATCTTGGCGTGGGCGACTACGCAGACGTAATTTCCGGCGTGGACTACGTCATTTCGCAGGGCTACATTGACCCGAAGCGCGTCACTTCGATGGGCTGGAGCGAGGGCGGATACATTTCCGCGTTTATCACCACGTTCAGCGACCGCTTCTGCGCCGTGTCCGTGGGCGCGGGCATTTCCGACTGGATGACCTACTACGTCAACACGGACATCACGCCGTTCACGCGGCAGTATTTGCACGCGACGCCGTGGAGCGACCCGGAAATTTACAAAAAGACTTCGCCGATCACCTACATCAATCACGCGCATACGCCGACACTGATTCAGCAAGGCAGCGCCGACGCACGCGTGCCGGTTCCGGATTCTTGGGAGCTTTATCGCGGGCTGCGCGACCGCGGCGTGACGGTGAAGTTCGTTCTGTACCAGGGCTTTGGCCATCCCATCACCAAGCCCAAAGAGCAGCGCGCCGTCACCCAGGAGAACTACAACTGGTTCGCCCATTATCTGTGGGGCGACCCCCTCCCCGCCGATTTGAAGTGACAACACGCATCACGTTGTCATCCTGAGCGCAGCGTCTTTTGCGGAGTCGAAGGATCTCGCGGTGTAGCGCAGAACCTCCCGATCTTGAAGGTTCTGCGGCTTTTCGCCTCAGATTCGGGCGCCGTCGCTATTTCTTCGGTGGTGGCGGAGGCGGTGGCGGAGGCCAAGCCTTCGGGGGATCCTTAACTGCTCGTTTATCGAACTCTTTCTTCAACGGTGGCTCCGGAAGCTTAACTGCAGTTGGCATGGCATTAACCTCCGTGTGCTCTTAAAGTGGTGGCAGTCCTCGGGACTGCAGAACTTCCGCTTGGCAGTGAGCTAGCAATTCTCGGTCGTCAGGGTCGGTAACTTGTAAGTCGGCCAGCTCCACTTCCTTCTTTGACAGTTCGCCCTGCATGTCCTGCAAAGAATTCGGTGCCAGCACATCTACCTGGGCCCACAACTGGTCATAACCGAGACGAAGTTGCGCGCACTTGCTCGCAACCTTATTCAGTTCGGTAACTCGTCCAGAGTAGTTCAGGATTGGGAGACTCACAGCCAGAATAGCCGACAAGCCGGACAGAACTTTCCAGGCAATGGCGTAGTTCGTCCAAACAGACCAGCTCGCGACGGTGCCTGACGACGTGACCGCCAAAAAAATCTTGATCCACTTTTCGCGCTCCGAATACCGGTAAGCGAGCCGGTTCCAGTAACAAGCATTCATCTGCGCGGTCAGCATCGACTTCCAGATTAGTTCCCTCATGAATCGGCACCATGCCACTACCGGAAAATCAAAACGCGTACGAGGGTGTGTACCACTATGTACATCAATTGACAAGGGAATTTAATTTTGAAATGCAGCCGAGACCGTAGTGTTGATGGCTCGTCCAGCTTTGTCAGGAAGAGAGAACACATTCGATCACCATATTGCTGGGTGCCCCATCCTTCGCGTCTCTCGGCGAAGGGTGGGAACTTCGTTTTAATCGGCGACCTCTTCTAACGAATTCTGTGGCCGCGCCCATGGCACGATGTCGAGGCGTATCTTTCCGCTAACTCCCTTACTCTGGAATTGAAAACTACTCCATGGCCAGAGCTGTGGCTCGCTGACCAACTTGCGTTGTACCGGATTCATGTGCATGTATCTCAACTTCTCGTTGAGTTTTTCCCATGTGCGGATATTGAAGTCATAGAAACGGCGTTCCCAGAAACGCGGAATATCTTGCGCATCCATCGGACACAAAACCTGAATTTGGCGTGAGCTTCGCTGCTTCAAGACCTGCATGACTGTAGAAGGTGTCGCCGCCGGCGGTTCGCTAATCAGGACATGAACGTGCTCCGGCATGACGACATATCCCACCAGCGCAAAATCGTAACGGTCGCGGACTTCGGAAAGAATCTTTAGCAGACAGTCCCGAGCGTCAGCCGATCCGAGTAAGGGCAAACGATGGTAACAGCTGAAAGTGATGAAGTGCAGTTGGCTGTGCCCATAAATTCGAACGAGACCGCGAGGCATGCGCGGTAGTCTACATCGCAACATTCCCACCCTTTGCAAAAACCGCAAAGGATGGGGCACCCAGCACCCGGTAGGCCTCAGCGTTTGGCGAAAACGAAAAGTCGGCAGTGAGGTGGAAGTGGAAGGAAATTGAACGTCCGGGCGATGCGGCGGTCCGTGGCGGTGGCAACCAGTCCCAACACTAGCGAACGACGATCAAACCGAAAACCGCGATGAAGGAGAAACTGGGTGCCCCATCCTTCGCGCCTCTCAGCGAAGGGTGGGATCTCCGTGAGCTACCACGAGGCCAATCCCCTGCTGCTCTATTCGCCTTACCTTCGCTTTTACCGCTCTCCTAGACCATCTGGGGGAATGGCCTGGTTCTATAACCAACTTTTGAGGCATTTTTTCGAAATTGGCCTGGTCGCTTGCTCGAAGCGCCAACACAGTCCGCCGGCATGGTATGCACCTAGATTTACGTTTTTCCTAAGAAATTCGCAAATGTCAAAATTCACGCATCGCGAAAAACGCCCAAAACCGCATTTTTGAATGGCCTGCCTTGTCTCTCAAATTCGGGGTCTTTTTTAGGTCGAAAAAAGACAAATTGGCCTGTTCTAGTACTACATGCCCCTCAAAAATCGACGTGCTGCTTTAGTGCGGCTTGGGGTGGCCCCAGCCGTAGGCGCGGAATTTGTCGGTGGATTTGACGCGGACGCGGACGCCGTCGAGTTCGAGCGGAATAGGATTGTGCGGCTTCCCTGCCTCGACGAAGACCATGACGGCTGCTTCGCTGGGATTGTCGAGGCTGGAGGTGACGCCGACGCCGAGAATGCCGGGCTGCTGCATCAGCGAGGCGGCGTATTTTTCTTTTACGGTTTTCGCGGCGGCGAGATCGGCGGGAGTGGGAGTCGCTGGGCCAGGCGCGCCAGCGCTTTTCACGAATGTTGCGGTGGATTGCTGGTCGAGGGCGCCGTTTTTCGGAAGCGAGTCCACGGAGATGACGCGCGTGGGGACTCCAGCGACATTGTGAGGAATGGGGCGCACGAGCGGCTCGCCTTTGCGCATGAACAGAATAATTGCGGCGCGGTCAGGACGGTCGAGGCTGCCGGCGACTCCGACGGCGAGCACCGCGGGATGTTCGGTCATGAGTTGCGGCGTGTTTTGATTTTTCACGGCTTCCGCGCTCGAAAGTTCCGCGGCGGAGGGCGACGCGGTGGTTTGCGCGGTGGCGTCGAATGCGTCAGCGCCGGAAGAAGTGCAGCCGGCGACAACGTGATTGCTGGTGCCGACAAAGGACGGGATGCTCGCCGCGTTGTTGGGGTCAGCGAGACTGTTCAAAACGGTTTGCGCGGGAGCGCCGATGGTGTCCATCGTAGAACCCGCGTAGAGCAACGCGATGGGCTCGGCGCTGGCTTGCGAAACAATGAGCGAGCCGGAGTCTCCCGCCGCGCTGAACGTGCCACCATTCACACCGACTTGGTTCGTGTATGTGGCGGTGAAACTTGGGCCGCCGAGGCCCTTCGTGTATTGCACGGAGATGGTGAGGCCGATGGCTTCGATCGTCGAACAGGTAAGGCCGGTGCTGCGTCCGCTCTTGGCGACGGCGGTGGAATTGGGAACAAGCGAAGCGACGGGAAGGACGGTGCTGGAGGGAGCTTCGTCGGCGGGAACGCCGCCGGGAGCTGAGTCGCCGAGTTCGATGATCGCGCCAGAGGTGTCGACGGCGCCGGAAACGACTTGGGCGATGGCGGCGTCAGCGGGGGGATTTGCTGCTTGAATGTTGATGAATTGCGAAAGATGAGCCACGGTGCTGGCCTCGGCGGCGACACAGGGACTGGAAGTGTCGATGAGGCCGGGCTGAGTGATCACATCGCCGACTGAGCCGGCGTCACTGTCGGCAAGAACGTGATTGTTGCTGAGAATGAATTGAGTGCCAGCGCGGGTGACGAGCGATCCCAGCGTACCGCTCTCGCATTCGCGCGTGTTGACATTATTGGCGTTGCCGCCGGAAGTGCCGAGCTTGATGGGGAGATTTTGTCCGCGCTGATTCGGAGATGTCACAGTCACGCTTGCCGTTCCGGTGGCGGTTGGACTTGCCTGAGCGATGGCTTCGACGGTGACGCTAGTTGTTTGTCCGCTGGAAGCATTTGCGGGCACGGATTCGGGAGCCTGAAACGAGCCGCTCGGGCTGATGGTCCCGACTGAAGGGCTGCCACCCGGAATGCCGTTGACTTCCCACGTGACGGCTTGGTTGGACGAACCCTGGATAGTCGCAGAAAATGGAGTGATGCCGAGGGTCTGGACGACCGCGGACGGAGGTGTAACGACGATGCCGACGATCACGGTGATGCTGGCCGTTCCCGTGGCGGCGGAGTCTGCTTGGGATGTCGCAGTGATGGTAACTTGCGCGGGATTAGGAACCAACGCGGGCGCGGTGAAAAGGCCGCTTTGCGAGATGGTGCCGTTGGCGGAGCCTCCGCTAACGGCCCAGGTGACGCTTTGATTGGTTGTGTTCTTGACGGTGACTGAGAAAGCCACGCTGCCGCCGGCGACGACTTGCGGCACAGTGGCCGTGACGGTGACGACGGGAGGCGGAGACGCCGAACTGCCGCCGCAAGAAACGATTCCACCGAGCAGTGTTGCGGTGACGATGAAAAGAAAGAGGTGTCTGCGCATTGCTTGCTCCCGAGAAAGCCAGACCCAAGATTAAAAGCTATATTGATGCAAAATTCAATTGATAAGGAGCACCCGAAACTACGATGCAAGCGAGGCGCAGAGAGTTTCTTTTTACGGCGCGGAATTAGGCGCGAACTAAGCGCGACTGGCTCTTTGCGATTTCTGGAAATAAGGACACAAGGAAGTTACAGGACATTGATTGCAGAGAGGGCGAGAGAGTTTGCAGATTTCGCGGGCGTGATGTTTGAGGAGGAGATAGACACGAAGTTGTGCGTCGATGTTTTCGGGGAAGGCGTCGCGGACAGCATCTTGCGCGAAACGATAGGCTGCGTTCCATTTCGCGCTCACCCAATCGGGATTGCCGCCGAACAGACGAAGCGCGGTGTGGACTGCGTTTGCGGGAATGGCGGCCACGGGAGCAGTTCGAGTGAAGAGGAGAATCTTTTCTGCGGTGGAGTCGCCGACAGTCGGGAATTTTTTCAGGGCTTTCTTTGCTTCGGGAAGCGGGCGTTTGAGGACGGCGCGCATGTTGCCGGAAAATTCGTCGAGGACGCGTGCGGCGATTTCTTTCAGGCGAAATGCAGTGAGTTCCGGCTTCATGACGCTGGGGCGCATGACTTCGCGAAGTTTTGAGTCAGGAGCGTCGAGAATTTTTTGCGGAGCAAGGCCGATTTCTTTTTTGAGGGCGTGGAAACCTTTGTCGCAGCGCTCGTCGGACTGCGGATAGCCGCAATTGCGGTGAAGGAGCATTTCGTACGGATCGGTGGGCTGCGGCGGCCTGGGTTTTCCTTTCAACGTGGGCAAACGGTAGAACTTGTCGAGGCGATTGAAAATCGCGGCAAGGCCGACGGGTTGGGGCGCGGGCTTGGGCATAGTTCAAGCTAAGAAATCGTAACAGAACCCAGTCCCGCCGAAGGTCTATTGGTTGGCCGGCAGGCCACAAAAAAAATGGTCAGGCGACACCTCTACGCATACACACGGGACCACACAAGACGTGTGGCGTGAGCAGGAGCCACTACAAGCAGCCAAGGGCCGAGCTGCTTCAGCTTGAGCGAAGACCACACCAACAGCCCCGACCGATAACGAGAACAAGCCAACTAGGACAAATCGTAAGAAGAATTTACGCACTGTTTTCTCCTTCGCTTCGATTTCCAGAACTGCCGGAATTAGAGAAGCTCAACCGTGGCGTAGAATCTCTGCTGGATTTGCCCGCGCCGCAGAGCGCGCCGGGAGGTAGCAGCCCGCCGCTGCTGCAAGCGCCATCAGCAAGACGGCCGCGAGGATTGGCTCCGCTTCCCAGACGGCTACGGAGCCGAGCCAATGCACCAGCACAGGCCGCAATTCGAGCGACGCGGCGATGCCCAACGCTGCGCCGATGATGACGGCGAGAACGAGATCGCGAGTGAGACTCCAAACCAAGCGACCGGGGAGCGCACCGAGCGTCGCACGCACGGCGAGTTCGTGACGCCGCGCTGACGCTGTTGCAGCAGCCACGGCGTACACGCCCTGGATGCTGAGTGCGAGTCCCAGCAATGCCAACAGAAGCATTCCAACCATGCGCGCCTGAGGTCGCGTCACGGTTGCTTGCCAGCGCGCCTGCATAGTCGAGACATCCGAAATTAATGCAGGGATGGGCATTCCGGCCAACGCTTGCCTTGCGAGCGCTTCGACAGCGCGCGGCGAGGTGGTGCGTAAAATCACGCCGCCTCCTAGAGCGTATGCTGCTTGCGCGATCGGCAAATAAATCACCGGGCTCGGCTTCTGAGCCCAGTAGCCGGTGAAATTTCCTGCTACGCCGACAATTTTGTAATGGTACTGAGACTTCGATCCCAAAACGATCTGCGAACCTATGGCCTGCCCCGGCGAAGTCCAGTTTTTCTGCGCCATCTCCAGGCTGATGATCGCCACCGGCTCGCTGCCTTTAGTATCGCTGTCTCCAAAAGCGCGTCCGAATAGAATGGGAATTCCGAGCGTACGGAAATAAGAGGGCGAAACAGGAATGGGATCAGTAGCCTCGCGTTCAGTGCCCGCAGCGTCGCCCTCCTTCACGAACGCTTTCGGCCATGCCGGCGGCGGGAACGGATACGCGAGCGCGACCGTCTGCGTCCCCGGCAGCCGCCCTAGCCCCGATAGCACCTGCTGGTCGAAATCTGCAACCTGAGCATCGGTCGGAACAAAGTTATCGCGTTGCTGGACTGAGAGCAACACTGTGTGGCTCGGTGCTGGCCCGAGGTTGGCAGCTGCCAGTGTGGCGTAAGTTCTCGCCGTCAGCGCTGCGGCAGCCAGCAGGGTGATTCCCACGCCGGCCTGAGCCGCGAGAAGAATCAGTCGCCAACGACTCGCACCGGGACTAGAATCACTAAAGCCGGTATAGCCCGGTCCACTGCCCGCTGCTAACGTACGCGACGACTCGGAGGCGTTTGCCACGCGCACGAGCAGCGCGGACCAAACGAGTGTCGTTATGAGCGCAAAGGCTACGAAGCAGAGCAGGACGATAAGATTCAAAGGAGGCGGACGAAGCAGAGCCGCGCCGAGCCCGGCCGCTGGCATCAACTGCGTGAGCACGCGCAGCAACTCGAACGCGAACCCAGCTCCGAGTCCCAGCGACAAAAGCGTGAGCGCGCACTTTTCAGCGGCCGCTTCACCCCACAGCCGCAAATGGCTCGCACCCAGAACCGTGCGGACGGCGATTTCGCGGCGAAGCCGTCTGCCCTCAGCACCCATCAGGATGGTGAGGTTGACGCAGCCCACAAGGAAAACGAGACCCACGCCCAGCGCCAGCAGGCCCATGGTCTTGCGCGCAGGACCTTGCGCGATTTCCTCCAGGCTCTCCACTACGGGCACGTTGCCTCGATCAAAGCTATACCGCTGCCCGAGTCGCTCCGCTACAGCAGTCACTGCCGACTGAGCCTGCGCGACGGTAACACCGGGACGGAGCCGCCCCACTCCAAAGTAGAAAGTAGATTCGCGAGATTCTCCCGCAATGTCGCGCGGCAGAACATCGCACACCTCCATTTCGCTAGCCCATGAAACCGGAAGCGGGATGCCTGCGTTGGGGGGAAGTACGCCGACTATGATTCTGGGTACCTGGTAAGCGCCCGCTGCACTGTCGGCGAGCCCAATCTTCTTGCCGATCACCGAAGGGCTGCCACCGTATCTAGTCCGCCAAAGTCGATCGCTAATCCAAGCCGGAGAAAGCGCAGTTCCGGTCAAGGGCTCATCGTCGGGCCGCGGTTCGCGTCCCAAAACAGGGCGCACGCCCAAATCCTTGAATACGCTGGCCTGGATACCGCACGCTACAAACTCTTTTGCGCCCTCACGGTCAAGCAACCACACCCGTGCGGCGTTGACAGCACCAAGCGAGGAGAAAATGTTTTGGTTCGCACCTGCAAAATCTGCCAGGTCTGACTCCGATAGCAATATGATCTCGCCTGACTGTGCGCGTTCCCAAACGGCCACGAGGCGCCCAGGATCACGATAGGGGAGCGGTTGGTAGCCCAACGCCAGCAGCAGGCTCAAGAGCGCTGACACCCCGCCCATTCCGATCGCGACTGTAAGCGAGAACTGCGCAGTCACGAGGGGAGTCCTCCGCCAACTCCGCAACCAAGCAGCTAGTGTCATGATCTCATCTGTTGATCTATCGAGTTACAACATCGCGATCACCAGGGCGTACCTGGTGGGCCAGTTCCCCAACGGCATGCCATCGACACGACTAGTTTCGCAACCGTGTATCTAGCTTGGTGGACGAATCAATCGTAATCGAGAAGCCACTACAGCTTACAAAAGAACACTCCGGCATTGTCTTCATGGCACACGCATCCGCCGAAGCAGCCCACTCCATGGGATGCTCTTGAGCAGCTACCACAACCCTGAGCATACGCTGGTCGCGAGGCGACTTCCACAAATACGAGACTGGCCGCGCCAATCGAGAGCGTAAACAGTCCGGCGAGAACCGCACGTTGAATTTTTTTCATTTTCCTTGCTCCTTTCACATATCAGAGTCGTTAAGCTCAATTACCCTTGATTAGTGACAAAGCTTTGGAAACATCAGCCCGGTCGAGTTCGCCCACATGCGACCATCGCACGCGTCCCTCATGATCGACCAGCACGGCTTGCGGCACAAGTCGAGCGGCATACAAGAACTCCGAGGCTGGTGACAGTTGAACCAAAAGGGCCGATCTCTCGATACCATTGTCGGCGAGATACTTCGGAGTGAAAACGTCGAGTAAGGTATCCACGTAGACGATCCGCAATCTACCGGGCGCTAGCGTCTGCAGCGAGTGCATTGCTCTCCAGTTTTCCTTGCAATATTCGCATCCCTTTGAAAATGTATAGATCAGCGTGGAGCGCTGGTCCTGCCCGTAGGCTATGGCCTGCGAAGCCCCTTTCAGGTCGGTACCAAGCAGCGGCGGCAACACGGAACCGTTCGGTGGCGTCAGCAGAGCTACATAATTAGCTGCTTGGGCGCGCAGCGTCTTGTTTTGTCGCAGTGCAAACAAGCAGGCAGCCAATAGTAATAGGTTTACTGCGAGGAATGCTGTTACAACTGGCTTCAGGACCCCCATGCCATCCCCCCATGCTGAGAATCGGGCCCAATTAAAGAACGAATGGCGTGACACTACCCCCCCCCCCCATAATATTTGTCAATCAGTAAAATACCGTAGAAGTGACAGAATGCGTGACTGACTTACCGATGTAGTAATTGGGCAATGGAGCGCCCGGGGCGAAGAGCTAGATTTCCGCGTCAGGTTTGTGCCCGTCAAAAGGCCCCTGCCATCTAACGTCTGGAGATGAAGGCATGAGAGTTTTGACCGAGCACGGAGGCATACCTGCTTGCTGTAATACGCGAGAGATTACATTCGTGTGACAACCGAGACGACGGTGCAGGGTTCGCGGGAGAATGAGCGGTTGAAAGTTGACCGGAAAGTTGGCACTGTAATTGGAGATGGATGTTGGAGTTTAGGGGTTAGAAACCGCAAGTTGGAAGTTGGATGTTCGAGTTTGGAAATTTGGAAGAAACGGCAGGCGCAGAAAGCAAGTTCGAGCGGTAGAAAGCGCGTTCCTTTGTCAGGTTTCAGCCGAAAACGAGCTTGAAAGCATTCTTGAGAGTGGAACGCGGTAGACGCATCCCAGCTTCGTCTCAGACACAGACTGGCATCTGTGGTGTACAAGTCGCGAAGGCCCTGCGGGTCTGGAAAGGTTGAGATATGCTGAGGCAGTTGGCAATGGCGTGCGCGCTGGCGCTGATAGCGTTGCCTGCGTGCGCGCAACAGCCGCAAGCCGGAGTTCAGCGCGGGATGACGGTCGAACTTGGCGGCGGATTTGATTACACGCAATTCAATGCTCCGGGCTTGCAGAACCAGCACGGGTATTACGGGTCATTTGGCTTGAACGTATTCAACTGGCTGCAGGTGTATGCCGATGGCGACCAGCAGTTCGGCTCGATCCCCAATGGAAATACGAGGCTGTATGGCGATCATATTGGAGGGCGGTTTTATTACCGGCCGCGGTATTGGAAGATCAATCCGTTTGGCGAGGCGTTGTTTGGAGCTTCGCGGCTGGACTTGAATTTGAAGCCGGCTGGGCAAAAGTTTTCGGAGAACGGATTTTCGTTTCGCGTGGGCGGCGGAGCGGATGTGAAGGTAAGCCGGCATTGGTCGGTGAGAGCGTTTGAGGCGGACTATTACCGGACGCCGTTTCTGCAGACTCATCAGAATAATATCTGGTGGTCTGCTGGAGTCGTTTTCCGATTTGGGGAGCATCAATACCCGCGATAGCCGCGTTAAATTTTGCAGTGACAGGATTTTTTATGGCAAAGAAAAAAGCGAATCGAAAGAAGAGCACGAAGCGAGCAGTGGCGAAGAAAACGCGCGGCAAGAAGACGGCGCGCAGAAGCGCGGCGACACGGACGAAACAGCAGCGTACTGCGAAGAATGCGCGTGCGCGGCGGCAGCGGCTATCGCGGGGACTTAATTCCGGACGCGTGACGGTGATTCCGGAGAGTGAGGCGGAGCGCTCGCTGGCGGCGGGACAATCGGGCGATGTGGAAGGACTCTCTGACATCGAGGATGTGGATTCGGAGAGCGTGGAAGAGTTGACGGAAGAAGGCCAGGATTACGAGGCGGAGATTGTCAGCGGCGTTGAACGGGCCGGAGATCGGCCGGGCAAGGAAGTGCGTACGGACGTGGAGGAAGAGGAGCGTCCGCGACCGAAAAGACAAACACTATAGCGTTTGTTGGTTTCCACAGTGACCGTACCTCGCGCATTTATTTCTTGAGTTTCTTTCCATTTCATTGTTAATGCTGGCGTAGCGATTGTGCGGGAGCACCTCACCTAGAGGAACTCGCTCCCCTGGCAAGGCTACAAGATTAGTATTTGCGATGGCCGCGCCGCACGATAGAATCTGAGAGGGCGAAGAAGCGCTTCTAGGAAAACTCTGAAAATCGATGCAACTTGATGGCGCCGGTGCGGGTTCCATCAGTGAGTGATGGAAGCGGATTTCGCACGAATGCGTACGGAGGCAGCTCTTCAGTGAACAGGCCGATAGAGTCGGACGCGCACGCGGGCATTTAGCAGCGACCCAGTGAGAGGACAGGTGGCGGATGAGAATTGCGAGCGTGGCGGGCGCGTTTCCCAAACACTACTTTAACCAGGAAGAGTTGGTTGAGGCCCTGAAGCTGTATTGGGGCGACCGACTGAAGCGGCCGGAGATGCTGGATAAACTGCACGCGAATGTGAAAGTGCGCGGGCGGTACATGTCCATGCCACTCGAAAGCTATTACAAGCTGGAGACGTGGGGCGACGCGAATAATGCATGGATCGAGACAGGGCTGGACATCGGCGAGCAGGCCATCACGAAGGCGCTGAAGCCGATTGGATTGCCGGCGCGGGAAGTGGACGCGATTTTTGTGGTGTCGGTTACGGGAATTGCAAGTCCGTCGCTGGATGCGCGGCTGGTGAACCGACTTGGATTGTGTCCGAACATCAAGAGGAATCCCCTGTTTGGACTTGGCTGTGTGGCAGGAGCGGCGGGTATTTCGCGCGCGGCGGATTACGTTCGCGGATTCCCCGGACATACGGCGATCCTGCTTGCGGTGGAGTTGTGTTCGCTGACGATTCAGCGCGACGATTTGTCGATGGCGAATCTGATTTCGGCGGGACTCTTTGGCGATGGCGCGGCGGCGGTGATTATCACCGGCGATGAGCGAGACTTTCAGGGGCCGGAAATTGTTGCGACGCGCTCGACGTTCTACCCCAACACGGAACGCACGATGGGATGGGACATTTCCGAAAAGGGATTTCAGATCGTGCTTTCGCCGGGTGTTCCGGATGTGGTGAAGGAAAATCTGGGCCGGGACGCCGCTCAGTTTCTGGATGACCTCGGATTGTCGAAAAAAGATATTTCGAGCTGGATCTTCCATACCGGCGGACCAAAGGTGCTGGAAGCAGTGGAAGACGCGCTGGAACTGAAGAATGGGGAGCTCGAAGCATCGTGGGAATGTCTGGCGAAAGTTGGGAATTTGTCTTCTGTGTCGGTGCTGCTAGTGTTGGAAGATGTGATGGCGAATCACAGGCCGGAGCCGGGGACCTACGGAATTCTGGGCGCGATGGGGCCGGGATTCTGCTCGGAATTGATTTTGCTGAAGTGGTAAGAACCGAACCGGAACACGATTCACGTTTAAAGTTGCGCCGAGTTGTACCTGCCTTAGATTTGACCGCAACGATTGCAGCACACGCAGGCCGCAAAGAATCCAAGAAAAAGTGACAACGAGAAGAGCTTTCGCTGCATCTCCTAAGTAGCGTTACAAGGGGCAATCTCCACGATTGCCAGAGCGGCTGCGGGCGCGTTTCAGCCCTGATAATTTGTGTGCGCCGAAAAAGACGTTTCCGAGTCGAGATGACGGCTTCTATCCATACCGATGTGTTCATCGTTGGCGGTGGGCCTGCGGGGCTCACGACGGCAATCGCGGCGCGACAGCGAGGATTGCGCGTGAGCGTGGCTGATTGCAAGTCGCCGCCCGTTGACAAATCCTGCGGCGAAGGGTTGATGCCACACGGCGTTGCGGCGCTGCAGAGTTTGGGTGTTGCGATTGAGCCGCGGGACGGAGTTCCCTTTCGAGGAATTCGGTTCGTCGACCACGACCTGAGCGCGCAAGCGGATTTTCCTCGCGCGTGGGGCTGTGGAATGCGGAGGACTACCCTGCACCGGTTGCTACTGGAACGCGCCAGCGAAGTTGGCGTTGAGATGCATTGGGGCGCGCGCGTGCAATACGGCGAGTCGGAGACGCTGCACGTCGATGGCGAGCCGGTGCATAGCCGATGGATTGTGGGCGCGGACGGACAGAATTCGGGTGTGCGGAAGTGGACTGGGCTGCGGGCAAAATTCGAAGGCGCGCCGCGGTACGGTTTTCGCCAACATTATGGGATGGCACCGTGGTCGGAGCACGTCGAAGTGCACTGGAATTCGCAGTCAGAAATCTACGTGACGCCCACGGGAAAAAGCGATATTTGCGTGGCGGCGCTGACACGGAATCCGCGATTGCGTATTGCGGAAGCGCTCAAAGGATTTCCGGTAATCGAGAGCCGGTTGGCAAAGGCGGCGCCGACGTCGAAAGAGATGGGAGCAGCGTGCGTCTCGCGTTCGCTGGAAGAGGTCTCGCGCAAGAATGTACTGCTCGTCGGGGACGCGTCGTGCACGGTTGATGCGATCACTGGCGATGGGTTGTCACTGGCGATGGAGCAGGCGGTGAGCATGGGGGAGGCCCTTGCGAAGGAGGATGTGGAACATTATGAGAAGGAGCACCGGCGAATTGTGCGACTGCCGATGATGATGTCGCGGCTGATGCTGATGCTCGCCGAGCGGAGATGGATGCGGAGGAGAGCCATTACGCGGTTGTCGAATCATCCGGGCATTTTTGCGCGGCTGGTGGCCACGCATGTGGGCGAATTTGGCGCCGCAAAGCTGACTCTTCGCGGGCTGCCTGCGTTCGTTCAGGACTTTCTCAGGATGCGCATGGATGGTCCTGCGCTTTCACCCAGCGAGCTGGACGGCTCGCAGGTGGAATCGTGATGAAGGCTGCCAAACTGCTGTCAAGCTCGTTATGGGTGTTGATTTTTTGCGCGGCAGGAGCAAAGGCGCAAGAGATTGAGGTGAAGATCGATCCTGCACAGACACAGATTCATTTCACTCTGGGCGCGACGATGCACACGGTTCACGGCACGTTCAAACTGAAGAGCGGTTCCATGGAAGTCTCCGCGGCAACGGGAGGCGCGGACGGCGCGATCGTGATTGATGCAACGAGCGGAGACACCGACAACGCCAGCCGCGACCGGAAGATGCACGGAGATGTCCTCAAAAGTTCGCAGTACCCAACGATCATCTTTGTGCCGCAGAAGGTGGAAGGACATGTGTCGCTCGATGGGCCTTCGCAGGTACAAATTCAGGGCACGATTCAAATTTTAGGTACGCAACATGCGGTGACGGTTCCGGCGGAGACGCAGATCGATCACGGCCGACTGAAGGCGAAGCTGGGGTTCACGGTTCCCTATGTGGAGTGGGGCTTGAAAGACCCGAGTACGTTCATACTGCACGTAGACAAATCGGTAAAAGTGGAAGTGCAGGCCGCAGGAACTGTAATGACATCAAACAGGTAATGTAGTCGCGGCCGCGCGCGTCAAGGTGAGGCGTTGGCTTGTGCCGGTTCGTGTTTGCGGGATTTTCCGCTCAACTTGGGAATAAGGAATTGCTGGAGCAAGTTGTCGCCGGCGGTTGCGGCGATGCCGACTGCTGTGACCTCGAAGGTGAGAGCCACGCCGTTGCGATTCTGGGGTGGATAGTAGGTGTTGGCAAGACCGCCCGACGCAAGATTACCAAGGACACTTGAATAATTCGGCTGCCAGTGGCCATTGTCGCCTTTGCAGATGACGGCATTGGCGATGGCGTACAGGATCCGCGATTTCTTGCTTCCGGTGGATTTGTAGAAATAACGCGGGTCTTGCCTGAAGATCGCCGGAAAAATGACGCTGCCGAAGATTGCGCCGCTCGCAAAATCTGCGTAGGAAGCCCCGTAGCGATCACCATAGCCTGCCGCTCCCTGACCGTATCCCGGGAATTGGTTTGTGGCCTGTTGCATTCCTGCAATGGCTCCGATCAGCACAAATGTGACCGGGTCGACCGCGTCTTTCCATGCGAGTTCGGATTTTTGCTTGGGATTTAGCGGAGCGGCGTTGGCGACGTAGCTGACGTAGAAATTCGGGAAGACACCGAGGACGCGCTGCTTTTCTTCCACTTTTATTTCCCGTTCGGCGATAACCGCGGTGGGCTCGACAGTGATGGTTGTGTTGACGGTGGCGAGAACCAAGGTGATAGGCGGAACGATGTACATTTGGCCGGCAGCGACGACGCCTGAAACAGTTTGGTCGGCGAAGGGTAAGGCGGAGACGGTGATTTGGAAGCTGCCGGGGGTGACGTTGGCGAACGTGAAGCGGCCTTCGTCATCGGAAGCGGCCTCTTCCCTTGAAGGCGGAGTGCCCTGCACGAGGGTTAGCTTGGCGCCGGAGATGGGGTTGCCGTCTTTGTCGGTGATCGTCCCGGTGATGGTTCCGGTCGTGGCCTGCGGAGATTGCTGAACGATTCCGGGCTGTGCTGGCGTTTGTTGAATGGGCAGCTGTTGGGCAAGCGCTGCAGGGACAAAACAAAACGAAGCCGTCACGATGACGACGAAGGCCGCGAAATTGAGTGCGCTGCGGATTGGGCTGCCTCCCTTATCGAAATATGCCAAAGCTGGGTCGTCTTTGCCAGCGCTCCCGCACCGGGCTCGCAGCAAGAGTTACCGGTGTTTTGATTCGCAAACGTCGTCGAGGGTTTTACAAAAAGCGCGGCGCACCGAAACAAAACGGACGGCGGCTCAAGCAATTCTGCGGGAAAGGCGTTCCGCTACTTCGTTCTACTTTTGGGCGACGACCAACCGGTCGATGCCGATGGGCTGCTCGGCTAGTTCAACGCGTGTGAAGCCTGCGTCCTTGGACATTTTTTCGTACTCCGCGAAAGTGTAGGCATCGCCCGTAGGCGTGGTCGCAAGCATGACCATGCTGAAAGCCGCCGCTGTCGGCGGCGAGACGCGGTCCGGATTGGGCACAAAGTCGACAATCGCGGCGCGGCCGCCGGGCCGCAGGGCCGCGTGCACTTTGCGCATGAAAGTGGTGCACATCGGCTGGTCGAAGTGATGCAGGAAATTGGTGAGCAGAACTAAATCGTATCCGCTGCCGAAGTCCGTTTCAAAGGCGTCGCCGGGAAGCAAATGATAGCGGTCGGCGATGCCAGCAGCGCCGGCATTTTCTTCGGCGACAGCGAGAACGTTGCGCCAATCGGCAGCGTAAATGTGCGCGCTGGGATTGTGGCGAGCGACGGCGATGCCAAACATTCCGTGGCCTGCGGCAATGTCGAGGACCTTTTGCGACTCGCCGTTTTTGCGCAGTTCGGCGGCCATGACCTCCGCTGGCATGGCCATCATGGGCCGCATGGCGCGCGCAAACTCGACCCAATCGGGGTTTTCGGCTTCGAGCGTGCCAGCGCCTAACGCAGTGCCTCCCAAACGCACGGCTTCTGTCAGCCGCGCGTTGGCTTCGATGATGCGCGGCGTAAGTAAGAATCCAATGGCGCCTCCGAGGTATGCGGGAGAGTGCCGATTCAGAAAGAGCGCCGAGTCCGGCGCGAGGCCGTAGCGATCGCCTTCCTTGGTCAAGAAATCGTGAATGGTGAGGAAGTCGCACAGAATGCGAACGCCACGCTCAGATGCTTTGCAACGCTCTGCAATCGCCGGGGACGTGACTTTTCCTTCCGCAATGGCTGTGAAAATCTCCAGCTCTATTGCCGCTTTCATAGCGGACGTTTGCTGATGGGCATTTACAGTGTTGAAGAACTTTTCGGGTGTCGGCTGCTGTCCTTGCGCTGGAGTTGCCATGATGCACCGCCTTCATCGGAGAAAAGTGGGCGCAAGCCTATACCGGACAGAACGTTTTGGGAAGCAAAAACAGCCGGATCGCGAGCAGGACGGTTGTGCAGATTTGTTTAGACAGCTTTTTTCTTCTTGGCAGGCGCTTCTTTCGTTCGAGGAACGACGCGAAGGGGCTGCTTCTTCTCCGCTGCCACTTGTTTCGCGAGGCTCTTTTTCAGGGCTTCCATTAAGTCAATGACGGGTGTGGCCGCGTGGTGCTGAACAGCGGTCACTTCCCTGCCAGCGGTCTTGGCTTCGACGAGTGCACGGAGGCTATCCTGATATGTGTCGCTGTACTTCTCAGGCTGAAAATCCGCGGCGAGATTTTCGATCAACTGGCGCGCGAGAGTGCGCTCCTGCTCTTTGATTTCGGGCTTGGCAGTGCTTCCGGATTCGGCGGAACGGATTTCGTTTTGATAAAACATCGTATGCAGCGTGAGTCCGCCATCGCGCGGGCGGATGATGACGATGTTTTCGCGATTGTGCATGCTGACTTTGGCGATGCCAGCGTATCCCAACCCCTGCATGGCTTCGGTGAGCAGGCGATAGGCTTTTTCGCCGCCTTCGTCGGGCGCGATGTAGTAGGAGGCGTCGAAATAGACGGGATCGATCTGGTCGAGTTTGACGAATTCAAGAATCTCCATGGTGCGCGCGGATTCGGGCTCGACTTTTTTCAGCTCTTCTTCAGTGAAGAGCAGGTATTGGCCTTTTTCGTATTCATAGCCCTTCTCGACTTCAGAGCGCTCGACCATGCGGTTGCAGGTCGGGCAGAAGAGCGGCTGCTTGAGCCGGGTGTGACATTCCTTGTGCAGCTGATTGAAGCTGATACGCTCTGTGCGCGCTGCAGGAGACAGGCGAATAGGGAGCGAAATCAAACCAAAGGTCAGGAAGCCACTCCATGAGCTTGGCATAGTTCCAAAATTGTACATTGACTGTGCTGGGCTTCCAAGCAGCGTGCTCAATTGATACGGCGAATACAAGGCGAAAATGCAACTGGCTCATCCACGGGGCGTCGGATGAGCCAGTCGGGGTGGTGGATCAACTGAAGATTGATGACGGAATGCGCCTTGAGGTCCGTCGACAGCATGCACTTTTATGTGGCGGTTCTTATGCGCGCATTAATGCTGGGTAAACTTGTTGTCAAAATCGGCGCGCAAGGCGATGCAGGTGCAGAAGCGCGAACTCCAGGAGGGCTGTACTTTCTCCGGGATTCGGCATATCTAATTGACGAATGGAGGAGGGTTTGCGATGAAGCGCTGCATACTACTCGTGTTGCTGGCATTGTTTGTTTCCGTTGCTTACGCGCAGGAGCAAGCTGTGCCGGAAATTCCCTACCGCTCGGTGCCGAACTTTTTGAAGCTGCCGCCGAATCTGTATTTGGGCGAGGTGTCGGGGGTGGCGGTGAATTCGAAGGGCCACGTGTTTGTGTTTTCGCGCGGAAACATAACTGGGCCTGCATACGGAGCCGCTGCGGCGCAATTGCTGGAATTTGATTCGCACGGAGATTACCTGCGCGAGATTGGGCACAATTTGTATGCATGGTCGTTCGCGCACACAGTGAAAGTGGACGCACAGGACAATATCTGGGTGACGGACAAAGGCTCGGACATGGTCATCAAATTCGATCCGCAGGGGCGCGTGGCGATGGTTTTCGGGCGCAAACAGGAAGCGTCGGACGAGGGTACGGGGCCGCTCGCGCATCCAAAGCCGCCGCTGCCGCCGGTCGATGGAATGTTCCGACAAGTGACGGACGTGGCGTGGGACGCGGAAGGAAATACGTACATCAGCGATGGGTACATCAATTCGCGCGTGGCGAAAGTTGATAAGAGCGGGGACTGGCTCATGTCGTGGGGCGAGCCGGGAACAGGGCCGGGCCAGTTCAATACTCCGCACAGCATCGCTGTGGACGCGGAGGGAAATGTTTACGTGGCGGACCGCGGCAACCGACGGATTCAGGTGTTCGACGGCAGCGGGAAATTTCTGAGGCAGATTACGATCGACGTGCCCGCGCCGGCTGGAGCGCATCCCGCGATTGGTAATGTGCCAGCGAATCCGGCGGCGCTCAAAGGCACGATGGCGCCCGGCGCGCCGTGGGCGATTTGCATTACCCCCGGGCCACATCAGGTGCTTTACAGCTCCGATGCGTATCCGGGCCGGATCTACAAATTGAGTCTGGACGGGAAAGCGCTTGGAATGCTGGGCGAATCGGGCAAGCAGTCGAAACAGTTCGGATGGATACACGAAATTGCGTGTCCATCAGAGAATGAACTTTATGTTGCGGAGTTGCTGAATTGGCGCGTGCAGAAATTGATTCTGGCGCCGACAAAGTAACAGAAGGAACGCTACTCTGGAATTCGCATGACTGCCTATCTAGGAGAGTAGTAGTCGTTCAATAAGTGAGGGACCAGCCGATGAGAGTGGCAGCAAGAACGACTATAAGTGAGCTCAGGCTGACAAGACTGAGTGCCCTTCCGTGACCAAGCAGGGAGTCGCGCGTCTGGCGATGGCCGCAGAGGAGAGTCAGGACAAAACCGACGGCGGCCCAGGCCAACAGAGGGGGCAGGCCGCGATAACGTCCGATCATAGAAAGGAATTGAACTGGGACCTGGCCCGCCGGAACCCACCACGGAATCATTGGGGTCAGCGCCGCGGCTACAACAAAGCCGAGCAACTTTCTCGTGACCCAGCGCTTGATTTTGGGCCGCGTTCCGCGGAGCTTGGCGCGGCGCCAGATGAAGTAATCCCAGGCAAGCAGGCCTCCGATGATGGGAAGCCATCCGTACATGGCGGCCTTGTTGTCGAGCCAAAGCCAAATGCGGAAGAGCCTTCCAGCGTGATGCGCGTAGGCGAGCCGTGGCAGAACTCGCCACGCCACCGCCGAATTGCACGCCACGGCGGCGAACAGCGTGACCAGGCTCATCAACTGAAACCACTGGCGCGTGGGCACAGCTCCACAGCCGACGCAAACGCGGTGCTTGGGCTCGAACTCCTGCCCACAGCGCTCGCAGAAGAAATCCTGTATCAGCGGGTTGGCTGTTGCGGCCATTTGCACAAGCGTAGCCGTGCGCGCGCAGGAGGGCTACTGTACGAAGGGGCGGATTTGGCGCAGGTACTACGGTATTGCCGGGATCAAACGACAAGAATCAGCGGAGACTGCGTGGGTTTCGGGAGCCCACCAGGCAACATCACGGGCCGACCACTCTTGACAGGCGTATCGGCGTATGATAATTACGTGTAATTATTATGACACGAAAACCGACAGCGTACGTTGCGGCCCTTCCCCTTTCCTCCCTTCCAGAGTTGCAAGAATTGCTGTCTCGTTTCTGTGGAGGACAAGCTCCTCGAGAAAATGTGGTCATGGTGCGTGTAGGGGATGCCGCGCTGACGGCACTGGACCAACTGGTAGAAGGCGGCCTCTTCGGCAGCCGGTCCGAAGCCGCAGCTTTTTTGCTGGGCGCAGGCATTGATGCGCAGCAGAAGTTGTTCGAACGAATCGGCAAGCACAGCGCAGAAATCAGGCGAATTCGGCAGTCGTTGAAGGAAGACGCACTGGACGCGCTACAAAGTATCTCACCGCGCCGGGCGCGGCTTCGCAAAACGCAAAAAGGGGAACGATGAGTACGATTGCCATATCCGATCCGTCCCCATCAGCGATGGTTAAGTTTCGACTGGCTGGTGGCCCGAGTCCTCTGATTTTAGTCCCTGTTACTGTGGATGACCGGAGAACGTATGACTTCATCTTGGACACAGGTGCATCTCATTGCCTACTTTCCAAGGAAGTCGCTGCGTCTCATGCCGTGCGCACGGAAATGGAAAAGGAGGCGATGGGCGCGGGTGGGCCGATCAAGCTTGCGTATGGTCACGTGAATTCGATGGCAGTGGGTTCTATGCGCCAAACCAATGTACCGGTCGGGATTACAGGCGAGGTCGAACGAATCGCAGCAGCGATACAGACGCGCGTGGATGGGGACCTCGGTTTTGCATTTTTGAAAGATTACTCAGTAACGATCGACTACCAGGCTAGCACGCTGTTGTTGGAGCGCGAATTACCACGCGCTCACAAAAAACGTTTCGCTTATTCGATACCCTTTGAGCTGGCGACGCCGCACAAACCCATGATCCTGGTTCAAGCAATGGTGAATCATCAAGGACCCTTTCAATTTGTGTTCGATACTGGAGCATCGCGCACCGTGGTTTCTTGTGAGCTTGCGCAGAAACTCTCGGTCCAAACTACAGACGATAATCCGGGACTTGGAGGCGGTGGCCAAATCAAAGTTTTTGCAGGGAAATTGGACTCATTATCAATCGGCGCAGTGGCCGTCCGCGACCATGATATCGGCGTGGGAGAATTCCTGACGATGCTCAGCACAGCCATTGGAAGAAAGCTGGACGGGATCATCGGCTATAATTTTCTGAATCAGTTTCGCGTAACGATAGACTATCCACAGCAGATGCTTGGATTAGAGAAAGTTGGCATCTGAGTTGGTCAGGAAGAGTTCTAGGACAAGACAAATAATTTAGCGGGCGAGGACGCGTGGGCACAGCTCCGCAGCTCGCGCACCCGCGGTGCTTGGGCTCGAATTCCTGCCCGCAGCGCTCGCAGAAGTAGTCCTGTATCAGCGGATTTGCTGTTGCGGCCATTACCACAAGCGTAGCCCCACGCAGGCGCGGGGGCTACTGTACGAAAGGGCGGATTTGGCGCAGGGAAGGCGGGATTGTTGCGCACGGAGGTACAGGCGCAGGGAAGAAACTAAATAAGTTAGTGGCGGGCGAGGCTAGAAACTTGCCTCACTCCTTCGATCGACCCCCGACGAAAGGGCAATCATCACCAAGGGAATGCGTGAACGTTATCTCATCGAGCTTGCCCCCGACATCTCTTGCCCGTCGAAGGAGCTCATCTCTTCTATCGGCTAAGCTCTCCTCAGCCCAGGCGGAGCGTACGGTTTCGACACCGGCCGTGAGCCACGCATCAACCCTCGACCGGTCGCCTGTCACTAGCTTTGTCGGCGAAGCAATGTTCGCACTCACTTCTTCCCCTCCGGGGGCCGGAAAGGTACGCGTCACTTCGGGAAGTCTCAATCCCTGCATCAAAGCCCGGATACATGCCACAACCAAGGAATCCGAATCCGCTACATTCGGAACATTGTTCCACGCCCAACCGCGCGTGAGCGTGGTCGAGGAAGCGATCTTGTCAGCACATCTCACTGCGAACTCGGAGCAGTCCGAGGCGAACTTAAGAAGATCGTCGCGGAACTCCTCAAAAAGTGCAAGCTGGCTTGCAAAGTGAAAGCGCCTGGAATCGGAATAAAGGACTGTTACGAACTCTGGGACAACAAGCGTGCCCTTGATTGTCCTTCGCCGCGCGAATTGGTCTTCGCCCAGTTGAGCGTCACTTCGCGGTGTGGCGCTCTCTGAGATGTTGACAATGGGCATACGCCCATCCAGTCTACTGATTGCGTCTCCGTTCAGCCATTGGACGAGTGGAGATACTACAAGCTCCCGTATGTCTCGCAGATGGCTGGCTTCTCTGTCGCGGAGACTGGCCAGTTTCAAGGCAACGAGAGTGCGCCACGTCACCAAGACGTAGACTATTGTGACGACGACAAGCAGCAAATTCGCGTATTCATTTAGGGCACGAAAGCACTCTTTGAACACCTCAACAAGCCCCATAAACGCACCAATCCTTGGTTAACTATTCCAGAAATATCGCACGATTATGTAAGGAATAGCGGGCGAGGCTATAAGCCGGATTTTGTACGCTGCGGATCACGCTGAGATTGCTCTCAACGCGAAACGCTGCGTGGCGATCATTCCTCTGGGCCTTCGATCACTCGAAAGGCTCGATGCGGCCTACCCGAGGGTTGAAATGCGCCCTTCGAATCGCTCACGCGATTCTCAGGGTAAACGGGCCGGGCCAGCCCTACCCTCCTATTTGGCCTTGCTCCACGCGGGGTTTGCCGTGCCTCCGATGTTGCCAGCGGAGCGGTGGGCTCTTACCCCACCGTTTCACCCTTGCCTGTGCGGCACTAGAACAGGCCAGCGAGAGGTTTTGCCTCCTGCCGGCCGCCGAGTGCAATCCTCACCGGCGGTTTGGTTTCTGTGGCACTTTCCGTAGCAGAATTCTCGCGAATCCCGCCCCCTGGCGTTACCAGGCGCGTTGCCCTTACCGTTCCAAAACGGCGGAGTCCGGACTTTCCTCCAGCGCGTTCACCTTGCGATGAGCGCACCAGCGATCACCCGCCCCACCCGCTGAAATTCATTTTAGCTTGCTTACACTGACCTGCACAAGCGCGCAGAATTCCATTAATACTAATGACGAAAGTAGTTTAGTGGGTGAGATTGCCAAAATCGGGTAGGAGAATTGATGACCGGCCGGTAGACCAAGTTTCTGAACAGATTGAGGTTATTTCCTTGAGGAAAGCTCCAACGGGAAACGCGTGGAGGCCGAGGCGCATCAAAAACTTAGAGCTGCGATTCCCGGCGTTCGCGGTGGTGCAAACAATTGGGGCGCGGCATGCTACCTGGTCGGCAGTTATCGCTCACGAGAATGAGGGAACATACATGCGCCATGTGGCAAGCTTGCTTGCTGTTTTTGTTCTAGCTCTTGCCGCGCCCGCGTTTGCTCAAACGAAGAAACCCGCTCCTCCGAAGACACCTCAATATGGACATTGGGGACCGTCGGGCTACCACCTGGTCCGCACCATTCCGATTCCTGGTAACAATTCCTACGATGGAATGGAATTTGATCCGGTGCGGCGACGGCTCTTTGTTGCGCACGGCGTCCATGTGGTCGTATTGAATCCGGACACAGAGAAAATTGTCGGCGACATTACCCACACGCTTGGTGTTCATTCGATTCTTCTCGTGCCCTCTCTTGGGCGCGGCTACATTACCGATGGACAGACGAACGACGTTACTATTTTCGATTTGGATACATTAAAGGTGCTCGGCGTCGCGCCGACAGCGGATGAGCCGTACGCGATCGTATACGATCCTGTCACGAAGCGGATTTTTACCATGAACCACCGCTCGAGCACAGTCACAGCGATCGACGCGGTGACTGGCAACATCATTGGAGACATCGCCCTAGACGGCCAGCCGACGGGGGGCGTGGCGGACGGAAAAGGCCATATCTACGTCAATTCAGAGAGCACCAGCGAGGAACTGGAGATCAACTCCAAGAAGCTGATCATTATGAATCGCTGGCCTATGTCGCCCTGCATCGAGCCCAGCGGCCTTTCTATGGACATCAAACGCAGGCTGCTTTTCGCCGGCTGCCACAACGATCGAATGGGAATCTTGAATGCGGACACGGGGCAAGTGATGGCCGCGCCTGCTGCAGGTTCGCATGCGGGAGTCAGCCGCTTCGATCCGGTGACGCAATATGCCTTCAGCGCCAACGACGACGGAACGCTGACCATCGTGATCGAAGCCGCGAACGAGCGTTTTAACGTAGTCGAAAACGTAGAAACAGAACGCGGGACGCGCACGATGGCGCTCGACCCTACATACCATGAAGTTTTTCTCGTGACTGCACAATATGAACCAGCGGCAAAGACACCTGGCGCTCAGCTGCAAATCGTTCCGGGCACGGTGCACGTGCTGGTCTACGGCAGAGATTACAAATACCGCTGAGAACCGCGACGTCAAGGCTGATTGAAACCGCGCGGCCTCGCCGGGCGTCCATAGCAGCGGAGACGCCCGTGGCGGATGCGAGCATGCGGCGGAACGTGCGCTGTGTTTGTGTCCCTGCCGGTGATCCTCCGAGAGTAAATCTCGCGCAACAAGAAGAGGATTTCGCGATGAAGAATCATCCAAGACTGGTGGCACTGGTTCGGGCGGTGACGCTGTACACTGTGGCTTTTTTCATCGGGCTTGCGCTCGTGAGTTCGACGCGCACATCTGCAAAGCGCCATAGCGCGGCGGCCACGGCGCAAAGCGGCGGCGCGTCGGGCTACCACCTGCTGAAAACAATTCCGGTCCCCGGCGACACGGGCTGGGATTACCTGAAATTTGATCCTTCCTCGCAACAGCTCTTTATCTCGCGGGGAGACCACGTTTCGGTCGTAAACGTTGAAACAGGTAAGGAAGTTGCGGAAATTGGCGGGATGCAGCGCATCCACGGCATCGTGCTCGCGCCGGAATTCAATCGCGGGTTTGTCACGGACGGACAAGCAGCCAAAGTGTGGATTTTCGATTTGAAGACGCTGAAGGTCACCGGCAGCGCGGCAGCAGCGCCCGACGCTGATGGCGAAGTTTACGATACTGCATCAAAGCGCGTCTTCACGATGAATGGTGATTCAAAATCGTCCACGGTGATCGATGCGGAAACAGGAAAAGTGTTGAGCACGATTGATCTTGGCGGCGGGCCGGAATTCCCTGTTGCCGACGGTCAAGGCCACATCTATGCAAACATTGAAGACACAAGCGAGATCGTGGAGATCGATGCAAATACGATGAAGATCACGCATCGCTGGCCGCTCGCGCCTGCGGAATCACCCAGCGGACTTGCGATCGACACGACGAATCACATTTTGTTTTCAGGGTGCCACAACAAGATGATGGCCATTGTTGATGCCAATACCGGCAAAGTGATCGCAAATCCCGCCATCGGACAGGGCGTGGACGCAACGCGGTTTGATCCGGGCACAGGGTACGCATTCAGCTCAAATGGCGACGGCACGCTCACGGTGATTCACGAAGATTCGCCGACGCAATTCAGCGTGGTCGAAAACGTCGAGACCGAGCGCGGTGCGCGCACCATGGCGCTCGACCCCACAACGCACGAAATTTTCCTGGTGACGGCGAAGTTCGAACCGCTGCCTGCAAATGCACCTCCTCGCACTCGGCGCAAAATGGTTGCGGGCAGCTTTCACGTGCTGGTATTTGGCAAGTAAGCGAACGGTTTACTCGAAACGAAGGCGGGCATGCCGCGTGGTGCCCGCCTTTTATTTTTTGACGATTAGTTTTTCGAAGGCGGCTTCGTCGAGGATGGTGACGCCGAGGGATTGCGCCTTCGTGAGCTTGGAGCCGGGATCGGCGCCGGCAACGACGTAATCGGTCTTCTTGCTCACAGAAGAAATGACTTTCCCGCCGTGCGACGCAACGAGATTGCCAGCCTCTTCGCGCGAATGACGCTCCAAGGTGCCGGTGAAGACGAACGATTTGCCCGCAAGGAGCGTGCTGACCGGCGCCCGGCGGTCTTCTTTCATGCGCACGCCTTTTTCGCGCAGCCGGTCGATGAGTTTTCGATTGGCTTTCTCGGAGAAAAAGTCCGCTACGCTTGCCGCTACTTTCGGGCCGATTTCGTGGACTTCCATTAACGCCTCGGCGCTCGCATCCGCGATTTTTTCCATCGAGCCAAAATGCTCGGCAAGCAATTGCGCGGTGCGTTCACCGACAAATCCGATGCCGAGGCCATAGATCAAGCGCGAAAGTTCGTTCTTCTTGCTGGCGGCAATTTCGTCGAGCAAATTCTGCGCGGACTTTTCCGCCATGCGTTCGAGTTCAGCGAGGTCTTCGAGTTTCAGTTCGTATAGGTCTGCGAAATCCTTGACGATTCCCTTCTCGACCAGTTGATCCACGAGTTTTTCGCCGAGGCCGTCGATATTCATGGCGTGGCGGCCCGCGAAATGAATCAACGACTCCCTGCGCCGCGCGGGGCACATGGCGTTCACGCAGCGGTATGCAACTTCGCCTTCCACGCGATGAATGCGTGTGCCGCATTCAGGACACTTTTCCGGCACAACGACGGGTTCCTCTTCTTTTCCGTGCTTCAGAACTTTCAGCACGTGGGGAATCACATCGCCCGCGCGCTCGACGAGCACCGTATCGCCGGCGTGGATGTTGAGGCGACCGACTTCGTCCATGTTATGCAGCGTCGATTTCACAACGGTCACGCCGCCGATGGGCACAGGCTCGAAAAACGCGACCGGCGTCAGCGTGCCTGTGCGACCGACGTTGAAGCCAATCGCTTTTACAACGGTTGTTCCCTGCCGCGCCGCCCATTTGAACGCAATCGCCCAGCGCGGCGCTTTCGACGTGGAGCCCAACTCGTTTTGCAGGCCCACATCGTTGACTTTCACCACTACTCCGTCGATTTCGTAGGGCATCTTTTCGCGCTTCGCTTCCCATTTGGTGCAGTACCTCTCGACTTCTTCGATGCCGTCGCAGACTTCAAAGTCGGCGCTGGCGCGAAAACGCAACGCTTTGAGGGCTTCGAGCGACTGCGAATGCTTCTTGAGCGGAACGCGAGCGCCGGAAAGAAGGTAATATGCAAAGAACTCCAGTTTGCGCGAGGCGGTGATGTTTGGATCCAGCACGCGAACTGCTCCCGCCGCGGCGTTGCGTGGATTCGCGAAATGTTTTCCGCCGGTTGCTTCCTGCTGGCGATTCAATTCTTCGAATGCGCTGCGCGTCATCATGGCTTCGCCGCGCACTTCGATGTCGGGCGGCAGTCCCAGCTTTTTCAGGGTAGCCAAGTCGAGGCGCAGCGGCACGGAACGAATCGTCTTCACGTTGGCGGTGACGTCTTCGCCGGTTTGGCCGTCGCCGCGCGTCACGCCGCGAACCAGCAGCCCATTTTCGTAAATGAGCGCGAGGCTCAGGCCGTCGAACTTGTGCTCGGCAACGTACTCGATTTTGTCGCGGCCGGTGAGCTCGCGCGCGCGGCGGTCAAATTCGCGTAGCTCCTCGTACGACAGCGCGTTATCGAGGCTCATCATCGGGCGCGCGTGACGATAAGTCTGGAATCCGCCGCGAGGCTTGCCGCCGACTCGCTGCGTCGGCGAATCGGGCGTGACGAACTGCGGATGCTCTTCCTCGATCGACTTGAGCCGCCGCATGAGCTTGTCGAACTGAGCGTCGGTGATTTCTGGCTCATCGAGGACGTAATAGAGATATTCGTGGCGGCGAATTTCTTCGCGGAGTTTCTCGATTTCTTTCGTCAACGTGGCGCTGGCAGCCATCCAAACCTCATTTCAGAAACGCGTATGCACTCGCGGCTTGGAGCCGAAGAGAAATATTATACAATGCGAAACTTTGAAACCTCTTTCTGCAACTCGGGAACTACGGCCCGTACCGGAACAGATTCGCAACGCCGTGATTATTTACAATCCCACGAGCGGGCGCAATCGCTCGCGCCGCTTGCGCGAGATTGAAGAAGCGGCGCGCATTCTTCAAGGATCTAAAATCGAGGCGCGCCTTTTGCCCACCACACGTGCTGGCTCTGCGACAGAACTGGCGCGCGATGCTGCGCAGAACAATTGCGGCATGGTGGTTGTTTGCGGCGGCGATGGAACGATCAACGAAGTTGTGAACGGCATTGCGGGTATGGATGCGCCGCTCGCCGTTTTGCCCGCCGGAACGGCAAATATTCTAGCGAAGGAGCTCGGTATTCCATGGGACATTCCCGCGGCAGCGCGGTTGATTGCGCGAGGCAAACTTGCGCGGATCGGATTAGGCCTGGCGCAATGGCGCGCTACAGAAACGGGTGCTCCTGCCATTCCGACGCAGCGTTATTTTTTGTGCGTGAGCGGAGCAGGCCCGGATGGGGCCATCGTTCACGGCATCGACATCGCTCATAAGGCACGCGTTGGCATTCTTGCATACTGGCTCGAAGGGCTTCGTCAATTCTTCAAGTACAATTTCCCACTGTTTGCGGTGGAATCGGCAGAAAGAACTTTGAAGGCAAGCCTGATTGTCGTAGGCCGAACGAAATACTACGGCGGGCCATTCCGCATCACTGTCGGCGCCAGCCTATTCGAGGACCAGTTTGAAGTTGTGGCCTATACGCGGCGCAGCCGCTTTGGGGTACTTTCCTGCCTGCCTGCAATTTGGCTGGGGAGTCTGCATCGCGTGAAAGGGATTGAGGTCTGGAAGACCACGCGATTCACTTGTCGGCCGGTTGGCGGCGCGGAGATTTTTTCACAGCTCGACGGGGAACCAGCCAGCGCGCTTCCAGTGGAATTTTCGATCGTACCCGATGCGCTGACGCTTGTGCTTCCTGAAGGATTCTCGCCGAATGGAACATAGGAACACGGCTCGATGGACCCGGTAACGCACGCGCTGGTATCTGCGACGCTCGACCGCGCCGGCCTGCGTCGTGTCACCCCAAACGCGATGCTCGTTCTTGTAGTTTCTGGCACGGCAGCGGATTTGGACTTGCTGAGCTATTTCGGCGGCGCGAGCGGATACTTCCATTACCACTTCGCCGTTCTACATTCGATCCTCGGCAGCGCCATTCTGGCAATTGCTCTCGCAATCGCGTTTCGCGCATTTGGCCCGCGCGCCGCCCAGGCTGCGCAGCCGCGCTTTGGGCCGATCCTACTTCTCTGTGCCATCGGAATGGCCGTGCATCTCCTCTTCGATTGTCTCGGCGCGGATGGCGTTCAACTGTTTTGGCCGTTTCGAGAACGATGGGTCGCGCTCGACCTCCTGCCGCAGATCGATCCGTGGATTTTCGCTATAATCATTGTGGGTTTGCTGCTTCCGGCGCTTTTTCGTCTCGTCAGCGAAGAAATCGGCGAACGCAAAAAGAAGAAAGCCATCTCAAAGGGTGCCGTCGCCGCATTGGTGCTCATCGCACTTTACGTCGGCGGCCGCGGTGTGCTTCATCAGCGAGCCGTGCAAACTCTGCTCGCGCACGACTATCACGGCGCCGCGCCTCTGGTCGCGGAAGCGTTCCCGGACTCGGCTTCGCCGTTTTTATGGCGCGGGATGGTCGAGACGGCAAATACGATTGAACAAGTCAGCGTCCCGCTGGGCTCCGGCGACGAATTTCGCGCTGATTCCAGCCTCACAAGCTACAAGCCGGAGAATTCTCCGGCGCTCGTTGCGGCCCGCCACGCCCTTCTTGCGAAGCAGTTCCTCGCTTACGCGCGCTTTCCGTTCGCTGACACGCAAACCATCCCCAACGGCTCGCTGGTGACGATTCGCGATCTGCGCTTCCCGCAGGACTCCGACTCACCCGGAAATATTTGCGCCGTGATTGAACTGGACGAAGAGCTCCACATCCGCAGCGAGGAGATTGATTACGCGGGGCAAACAAGAGGCCCGAAGGAATAAACGAGACCCTTCACGGATTGTGCGCCTGGGGCGCAGGTTTCAGGAGCCATCGCGTGAAGACGTAGATCACTCCAATCAAGACTAGCGGCGCGATAATCATGATGGTCTTGTTCCGCATCATGAAGTCCTCGACTGCCTGGCCGTATTTCAGGGCGAACAGACCTTCGACTGTATAACGCAATCCCCGGCCGATTAGGACTCCGAGAAGGAACGTGCGTACGGGAACCTGCGCCATGCCCTCGGCGATTACGAAGGCTTTGAACGGGAACGGCGGAGGCAGAATTGAGGGCAGAAAAACGCTCAGGAAAGCGTGCCGGTGCACAAGTCCTTGAATCCGGCCGGGCGCTTTATTGCCATGCCTCTTGCGGTATGCGTCTCCCCCTTTTTTCGCCAGCAGGTAAAGCCAAATACATCCGGCGAGAGAGCCAGCGGCAGCCATTCCTGCGTAATAGAGCATTCGGGCGTGATGCTGCAAGACGAAATCAATGAAAAGCAGATCGGTGATGAAAGGAAACGACAGAACCGACGAATCGAGAAAGGCGATGACGAACAATCCAGCGCCGCCAATGGCGCCGACAATGTGCGTGAGCCATCCGGGAAGTTTCGGCGCTTTCACGGCCGGCCTGTGTTTGCCGTAGTCAAACGGCGCATTGTAACAGAGATGCCTTGCGCCGTGGCGGAGGCTCTACAGGCATTTTGGTAGCCCGCGAGTTCCACCGGCGAAGTTAAAACTAGGCTATACTGCGTCTCCCATTTCGCTGCACCGAGGCAGCTTATCTGAGGAGCTGAGAATGAAAAACAGAATCGCTTCAGTTGCCGTACTTTTGATTGGACTGACCACGTTCGCCGCCCTGGGATTCGCCCAGGAAGACAAAAGCAAGCGCCCTAGCCCGCCAGCCAGCACGCACTTTACCTTTCCCGATGGGAAGACGCTGAGCATTGATTACTCCAGTCCGCGCATGAAGGGGCGCAAAGTCGAAGGCGGCCTTGAGCCGTACGGGCAAGTCTGGCGCGTCGGCGCAAACGAAGCGACAACCTTTGTGACGGATACTGACCTTATTGTCGGCGACAAGGAAGTGCCGGCGGGAAGCTACACGCTGGATGCGATTCCCGATCCCGGCAAATGGACGCTGATCATCAGCAAGAAAACGGGAATATGGGGGATTCCGTACCCGGGCGAACAGTACGACTTCGCTCGCATGCCGATGACGGTCCAGAAACTCAAAAGCGGGCCGCTCGAAAATTTCACAATCTTGCTGGAAAAGGCTGGCGACGGCTGCTCGATGAACTTCGACTGGGACGTTACCCGTGCAACGATTCTGATCCGCGAAAAGAAGTAATCGTCTGAACACCCCACAGCGAAAACGGGCATCGATCGTTGCCCGTTTCGGTGCCACTTATCGCTCGGTCGTTATTGACGAATCGGCAGAATCCTGTTACAAACGCTTGTTTCGGGTGGGGTCTGCATTTGAGCTTGTACGGCTCTCCATGAGGAGTTCCATCATCCGTGATGAGGTCTTTGCCGGCGGTCTGAACTGATTCCCTAAGTGTGTAGACGAGGAGGAGTGCTGATGGGTAACTGGCTCGCAGGCAGTTTTTCGCTACGAGGCCGATTTGTCGACGCGGCAAGCGTCGCAATGACGAAGTTCGGTGCGGTGAGCGCCGTAGTGCAAAAGATGGGCGCGACGAGCGCCGCGGTTAAAAAAATGGGCGCGGCCGGTGCTGCGCTGACAATGCTGAGCGCCACGGCATACGCGCAGGGCGCAGCCGAAGGCGGCGGAGAAGCCAGCCTGAAAGTTCCGGACCTTTCGCAAACGCAATTTCTTGGCGTGAACGGACACATGCTGCTGCTCTGGGGAATTTTATTCTGCATTTTTGGACTGTTTTTCGGGATGGCGATTTACGTTCGCCTGAAGAATCTTCCCGTGCATCGCTCGATGCGGGAAATGTCCGAACTAATTTATGAGACGTGCAAGACCTACCTGATTACGCAGGGGAAATTCCTACTGCTGCTCGAATCGTTCATCGCGATCATCATCATCATCTACTTCGGAGTGCTGCGGCATTTCGCCGCAAATGAAGTCATCATCATCCTAGTTTTCAGCATCATCGGAATCTGCGGCAGCTACGGCGTCGCGTGGTTCGGGATTCGCGTCAACACATTCGCGAATTCGCGCACTGCGTTTGCTGCTCTTCCCGGCAAGCCGTTCCCGATTTATCGCATTCCACTCCGCGCTGGCATGAGCATTGGAATGATGCTGGTCAGCGTCGAGCTGCTGATGATGCTCATCATTCTACTGTTTGTCCCGGGTGATTATTCCGGGCCGTGCTTTATTGGATTTGCCATCGGTGAATCGCTGGGTGCGGCGGCGCTGCGCATCGCGGGCGGCATTTTCACGAAAATCGCCGACATTGGCGCCGACCTGATGAAGATCGTTTTCAAAATTAAGGAAGACGACGCGCGCAACCCGGGCGTGATTGCCGACTGCACGGGCGACAATGCGGGCGATTCCGTTGGGCCGAGCGCGGATGGATTTGAAACCTACGGCGTGACCGGAGTCGCACTGATCGCGTTCATTCTGCTCGGCGTGACAAGCCCGGTCGTGCAAGTTCAGTTGCTGGTCTGGATTTTCGTGATTCGCGTCGCCATGCTCGTCGCGAGCGCCGTTGCATATTTCGTGAACGACGCCATCGCAAAGGCGCGCTTCGCCACAGCGAATGAGATGAACTTCGAATCTCCGCTCACTTCTCTCGTGTGGATCACGTCGCTTGTTTCGATCGCGCTCACTTTCCTCATTTCCTATTTCATTATTCCGGACATCGGCGGCGATCCGACGCAATGGTGGAAGCTCTCCATCATCATCTCTTGCGGCACGCTCGCCGGAGCGATCATTCCCGAACTTGTGAAAGTCTTTACGTCCACGGAATCGCGGCACGTGCAGGAAGTGGTGCGGTCCGCGCAGGAAGGCGGCGCCTCGCTCGATATTCTCTCCGGCTTTGTCGCCGGCAACTTCTCCGCGTATTACCTCGGCCTGACGATGGCTATCTTGATGGCCGTCGGATATCTCATTAGCTTGAACGGCTTGGGCAATTTGATGGTCGCGGCACCGGTATTCGCGTTTGGCCTCGTGGCGTTTGGATTCCTCGGCATGGGGCCGGTGACCATCGCGGTCGATTCCTACGGACCGGTGACGGACAACGCGCAGTCCATTTACGAACTATCCCTGATCGAACACGTTCCCGACATCCAGCAGGAACTGCAAAGAGATTTCAAAATCGCCCCGAATTTTGAGCGCGCCAAGGAAATGCTCGAAGCAAACGACGGCGCCGGGAACACTTTTAAAGCAACCGCGAAGCCTGTGCTCATCGGAACCGCAGTCGTGGGCGCGACCACGATGATCTTTTCGATCATCATGGACCTCACACAGAGGCTAACCACCAATGTGGATAAGCTTTCGCTGTTGCATGCGCCATTCTTGCTGGGCATCGTGGCCGGCGGCGCCATGATTTACTGGTTCACGGGCGCATCCACGCAAGCGGTGACCACCGGCGCTTACCGGGCCGTTGAATTCATCAAGGCGAACATCCGGCTGGAAGGCGTTGAGAAAGCATCCATCACTGACAGCAAGAAAGTGGTTCAGATTTGCACGCAGTACGCCCAAAAAGGAATGCTCAATATTTTCATCGCTGTGTTCTTCGCGGCGCTGTCGTTCGCATTCATTGAGCCGTTCTTTTTCATCGGCTACTTGATCTCGATCGCGATGTTCGGGCTCTATCAAGCCATGTTCATGGCCGATGCCGGTGGCGCGTGGGACAACGCGAAGAAAATCGTGGAAGTCGAGCTGAAGCAGAAAGGCACGGCACTGCATGACGCCACCATCGTGGGCGATACCGTTGGCGATCCTTTCAAGGACACGTCGTCTGTGGCTCTCAATCCCATCATCAAGTTCACGACGCTCTTCGGATTACTGGCTGTGGAGCTGGCGGTGCAGTTGACGGCACAAACGGGCGGCGGATTGACCCACATACTTGCAGGAGTGTTTTTCCTTATTTCGTTCTTCTTCGTGTACAAATCCTTCTACGGAATGCGCATCAAGTCCGCGGAACGCGCCGAGGCCCGCGAAAGGGGAACTGCGTAAGCTACGCAGCGAATCGCGGAAGCGAAATGAAAATCAAAACGGGGAGCAGAATCCGCTCCCCGTTTTCAATTTGCGCGACCGCTTTTGAACCTGCGAATTACATTTTGTAGCGGCCGAGGTCCTCGTCGTTCAAATTCTCGAGCCAGCGCTTCAATTCTTCATTTGAGGTTTTGTCGGCGCCGCTGCTGGAGATTTGCGAACTCTTGAAGACCTTCTCTTCCACGTAGATCGGGCAATCCAACCGCAGGGCCAACGCTAGCGCATCACTCGGGCGGGAATCCATGGAAATAATCTCTCCGCCGCGTTCCATCCAGATGAGCGCGTAGAATGTATCGTCTTTCAACTCGCTGACGACGACTTTGTTGACGTGAACGTCAAGCCCGAGCAAGACGTTTTTGAGCAGGTCGTGTGTCATGGGGCGCGGCGTTTGAACTTTTTCGATTTCGAGCGCGATGGCGTTCGCTTCGTAGATTCCGACCCAGATCGGCAGAGTTCCCTGGCCTTGCACGGCCTTCAGAACCACGACGGGCATGTTGGTAACAGGGTCCATCATCAAGCCGCGGATTTTGACTTCGCGCTCTGTTTCGCGCTTGCTTTCTTCGACAGCCTTCCGCGAGCCTTCCTGGCCCCAAGGCGCCTTTTCGGCCAGGTGCACACGCAGCTCTTCAGCCTCGCGTTTCTTGCGCTCTGCTTCGGCTTCGCGCTGCTCTTCCAGTTTGCGCTCTTCGTTGCGATCCATGGGGCCCTCCTTGCGGACCGGATTAGCCGAGGTGCGCGCCGATGAGGCTGTTGGGCCCGGCTCCGGTGATCTTGACTTGGCAATATTGTCCCAGAAGATTTTGCTTGGGCGAAGTGAAATTTACGATGCGATTGCAAGTGGTGCGACCCGACCATTGGCCGCGCGATTCGTGGCGTCCGTCCACAAGAATTTCAAATTCGCTGCCGACAATCTTCTGGTTTTGTGAAATTTGAATTTCGCGCTGGCGCTGTTGAAGGATCGCAAGACGCTGGCTTTTTAGTTCTTCGGGAATTGCGTCGGGCATGTCTTTTGCGGCCGTGTTAGGACGCGGCGAATACTTGAAGGCAAAGACGCCGTCGAATTTCACTTCATCGAGAAGCGAAAGAGTGTCCGCAAATTCCGCGTCCGTTTCGCCTGGGAAGCCGACGATGATGTCCGTGGTGATGCTAAATGGCCGTTGCGCGGAGCGAATCCAGGAGATCCGATCGAGATACTCTTCGCGCGTGTAGGTGCGGCGCATTTCCTTGAGGACGCGGTTCGACCCGGACTGCACGGGCAAATGAATGTGGTCGCAGAGCGCCGGAATGGCCTCGATGGCATCGACAATCTCGTGCGTGAAATCGTTCGGATGAGACGTAGTGAAGCGGACGCGGCGAATTCCCGGCACTGCAGCAACCGCGCGAAGCAGGCACGCGAAATTCATTCGCGCAGCAGAAGGATCGCGGTAGGAATTCACTGTTTGACCGAGAAGCTGGACTTCGGTGAAGCCGCCACTGACAAGATGGTGCACTTCGCTGAGAATTGCTGCGCTGGTGCGGCTGCGCTGAGGCCCGCGCGTGTGAGGGACAACGCAATAGGCGCAGGCGTAGTCGCAGCCTTCGATAATCGTGAGATAGGCGCGGAATGGATTGTCGCGGCGAGTGACTTCGGTTTCGAAAGTTTCGTCCGTATCGAGATTCAAACCGGCCACGCGCGTGCTGCCCGCTTCAATTGCCGTAAGCAGTTCGGGCAAATTGCGATAGCTCGCGGAGCCACAAACCATACGGACCCAAGGCGCGCGTTCGAAAATGCGTTCGCCTTCCTGTTGCGCCACGCAGCCGAGGACTCCGACGACTTTGTTCTGCCCTCGCTGGCCGCGGAAATCGTTGAGGCGCGTAAACACCTTTTGCGCCGCCTTCTCCCGGATGCTGCAAGTATTGAATAGCACCATGTCGGCGGAATCGGGTGATTCGACCTGGCGATAACCGCGGGCGAGCAGTACACCGGCGACCTTCTCTGAGTCATGAGCGTTCATCTGACATCCAAAAGTTTCGATGTAAAAGGAGCGAGTCTGGTCGCCTGAAGCAGATGAATTTGGAAGAATGGCGGCCGGCTTGCCTGCCAGTGATGAAAGAGGGATATCAATCCTGGACGCCATGGTCAGGAATAAAGTCTAGCACAGGGCACGCTGCGGCGCAGGCCAGCGCAAGAAACGCGCGAAACTGTCGCAGGGTACACGACTGATGCTAGAATCCGACCGCCCGAGAGCGCTATTCGCGCCGAGGGAAATTCCATGCTGCTTGGCGAGCTTGCGGCCGCGGATACACAGTGGATCGCGATGTAGCAACGCCTCGATGTCAGCGGAAAGAAAACAATTGTTTATGGCTATCTCACGAAATGCCGGCGGAGCGCTCCGCTGCGGAATCATTTCAACTCTTGTCTTCGCCTTTCTCGGCTTCACCGTCCATGCACAAGACAAAGGGACGCGCCCGGGCTATTACCGCTTCCCTGCCATTCATGGCGACACAGTAGTCTTCACAGCGGAGGGAGATTTGTGGGCAGTGAGCACGGATGGCGGTGTGGCTCACCGGCTCACGTCCGATCCGGGCATGGAAAATTACGCGGCGATTTCTCCTGACGGAAAAACGGTTGCATTCAGCGCAGAGTACGAAGGCCCGAGAGATGCGTACGTGATGCCTGTCGAGGGCGGGATACCGAAACGCCTGACGTGGGATGGGGACGCAGTGGTTGAAGGCTGGACTCCTGATGGAAGAGTGCTGATCCACACCGATAGGCACGCTCTGCTCCCCGGAGTGCAGCTCGTAACTGTTGGGCTGGACGGCAGTCGCGAAGTGGTGCCTCTAGCTACAGGCGCTGAAGGGAGTTTCATGCCCGACGGGCGCACACTTTTCTTCACACGCTTCGAGCGACAGTACAGCTACACCAAGCGCTACAAAGGGGGCTGGACGCAGACCATCTGGCGCTATGCGCCGGGATCAGAAGCGGTTGCGCTCACCGGTGACTATGCGGGCAATTCGAAAAATCCGATGTTTTGGAACGGCCGCGTGTACTTCATTTCTGACCGCGACGGCATCATGAATATCTACTCGATGGACGAGCAAGGCCGCGACGTAAAGGAGCTGACACACCAGAAAGTTTTCGATGTCGAATCCGCGTCGTTATCCAATGGGCGCATTGTTTACTCGTGCGGTGCGGAGCTGTGGCTGCTGAATCTGAAGAGCGGCCACGATGCCGTGATTCCGATCACACTGGCTTCGGATTTCGATCAGCTGGGTAATCACTGGGTGACACATCCGATGGAATATCTGACGGACGCACACATCGCTCCCGATGGCAGCAGCGCTGTGTTTACGGCTCGCGGTGAAGTTTTCACGATTCCGACCACGAGCGAGGAGGGCGGGCGACTCGTCAAGATAGCAGGTGATTCTTCGATTCGTTTCCGCGATGCGCGTTATCTGCCGGACGGCAAGGGTATTTTGCTTCTCTCAACGAAAACGGGAGAGACAGAGTTTTGGAAGTATGGAACGAACGGTTTGGGGACCCCGGAACAATGGACTACGGACGCGACAGATTTGCGCATTGAGGGGGTTCCTTCGTCGGATGGCCGCTGGATCGCGAATTACGACAAAAATGACCAGCTCTGGATGTTCGATACGCAAACGAAGCAGAATAAGCTCATCGCGAAGTCCACGACTGGCGGATTTTCGGACTTGGCGTGGTCGCCCGACAGCCAATGGCTTGCGTATGCGGATGGCGCCGAGAATCAGTACAGCGAAATCAAGCTGCTGCAAGTTTCCACGGGCGAGACGCACACGGTTACGTCTGATTATTATGACAGCGAGAGCCCCGCCTGGAGCGCCGACGGGAAATGGATCTATTTTCTTTCGGATCGTGAACTCAAAACGACAGTGGCTTCGCCGTGGGGCCCTCGGCAACCCGATCCGCATTTCGACCGTTCGGAAAAAATCTATCAGCTCGCATTGACGCGGGGCCTGCGTTCACCGTTTGAGCCACCCGACGAATTGCATCCTGGGCAATCTACAAAGAGTGACAAAGAAAAGCCTTCAGCAGTGAAGGTGGATATTGATTTCGAAGGGCTCGCGGATCGCCTAAGCGAAGTACCTGCTCCTCCGGGGAATTATTCGTCACTGGAAGCCGGAGAAAACCAGCTGTGCTGGCTCTCGCGGGACAACGAAGCGCAGCCGAAGAATGCGCTCGAATGCCTCGCCATTGCGAACAACGGCGACAAGCCGGCAACTGTGATGCCGGATGTGCGGCGCTTCGAAATTTCCCATAACCGAAAAAAGATGCTGGTGCGTGAAGGCGAGAATTTCTACATTCTTGACGTCGCGCCCAAACCAGCTGACCCGAAAGAGCTCGCCCAGAATAGAATCGACATGTCGCACTGGCAATTGATGACCAATCCGCGTGAAGAGTTTCGCTCCGAGTTTCTTGACGCGTGGCGGCTCGAACGCGACTACTTCTACGACAAACACATGAACGGAGTGAACTGGATCGAAATGCGTGAGCGGTATCTGCCGCTTGTGGATCGCGTTTCCGATCGCGACGAATTAAACGACTTGATCTCGCAAATGGTGTCCGAGCTTTCGGCTCTACACACGTTCGTTAGGGGTGGAGACAGTCGCGAGCCCAAGGACGAGATTCAGCTCGCGTATCTTGGTGCGGAACTGCGCCGCGATGAAAAGGCGGGAGGTTTTGTCGTGCAACATATTTACCAACACGATCCAGACCTTCCGAACGAAGCGCCGCCATTCGCGCGACCTGAGTCGGAAGTGAAAGAGGGCGAAGTCATCCTGAGTGTGGATGGAACAGATACGGTCAACGTGCCGGACATCGCGGAACTCCTTCGCGGCAAAGCGGGCACGAAGGTTCTTCTGCAAGTGAAATCAGCCGATAGAAATGTTCGCGAAGTGCTGGTCACGCCGGTTCCTGCAAGGGTTGACCAAAATTTGCGCTACAACGAATGGGAATATTCACGGCGAGTTCTGGTGGACAAAGCATCGCACGGCGCAGTCGGGTACGTTCATCTGCGTGCGATGACTCCTTCGGACATGGAGAAGTGGGCGCGCGACTACTATCCAGTTTTCAATCGCCAAGGCCTGATCATCGACGTGCGCCACAACAATGGCGGAAACATTGATTCATGGCTGCTTGGAAAGCTTCTTCGCAAAACGTGGTTCTATTGGCAACCGCGCACCGGCAATTCGGTCTGGAATATGCAATACGCCTTTCGCGGGCACATTGTCGTGCTCTGCGATCAACAAACGATTTCCGATGGAGAGGCGTTTACCGAAGGTTTCAAGCGTCTCGGCCTCGGAAAAGTAATCGGTATGAGGACGTGGGGCGGCGAAATCTGGCTGTCGCCAAATAATCCGGTTGTAGACAACGGCATCGCCACGGCGGCGCAACTCGGTGTCTATAGCCCTGAAGGCAAATGGCTGATTGAAGGGCACGGCGTCGAACCGGACATTGCTGTCGACAACTTGCCTCACGCAACATTCGAAGGCAAAGACGCGCAGCTGGATAAGGCGCTCGAAGTGTTGACAGAAGAGATTCGTCAGGACCCGCGGCCCGTGCCTCCGCATCCGCCTTATCCTGACAAGTCGTTCCACAACTGAGTCCGATTGCGCATCAAGGCACAATGGCATCGGGCGCTGGACTCCTTGCACGCCAGGGGGCTCGCCTCGACATTGTCCGATGGAATGTGTCGTTTTATACACGGGAGAAATATCGGATTACGATGGATTGATTTGACCGCTTCTACCGCGTGTGCTACGGTAATTTTTGGCGCCGGAAACGTTTCCCTCTGAGGAGATGAGGATATTTTGCATGCTGCGGGTGTGATTTTTGTAGGGCGCCTCGGCGCGATCTTTTTCCAGACGAGTTGGGTCGCGCGGACGGTGCTGCTGATTCTGCTCTTTCTTTCGCTGTTCTCCTGGGCCATTATTTTCCAAAAATATCGCTTGTTTGCCGTCGCAGAGCCGCGCACGCGACGATTTATGCAACTTTTCCGGACAGGGCGAGGGCTGCCCGATCCGAATACGCTGCGCGCGGGGTCAAGCGGGTCGCCGTTTGTGAGCGTCTACGACGCGGGATACCGCGAATTGGAGGGGCAATTGGCGGGCGGGAATCCTCATCCGGCGGGAAAATTGAAGAATCCGCGCGCGATACTGGTGGAAATGCAACTCGCTTCCGCAGATGAAGTGCGGCGGATGGAAAGCTGGATGCCGTGGCTGGCAACAATCGGCTCGATCGCCACGTTTATCGGGCTGTTTGGAACAGTGTGGGGCGTGATGGACGCCTTCTCGGGATTGGGAGCGGCGGGAGAATCAAGCCTGCGCGCGGTGGCTCCGGGCATCGCGGACGCGCTGATTACGACGGCGATGGGACTGGTCGCGGCGATTCCGGCGGTGATTGGGTACAACATTTATCTGCACCGGATCCGCGATTTCGCGGTGCGCATGGATAACTTCGCGACAGAATTTGTGAGCAAGATCGAAACGCTTTATACCTGAGCTGAACGCGATGGCGAACATACAGAGAGAGCCGGGCACAACTCTTTCGGACATCAACATCGTGCCGTTTGTGGACGTGATGCTGGTGCTGCTGGTGATCTTCATGATTACGGCGCCGCTGCTGGAATCGGGGATTCAGGTGAATCTGCCGAAAACGAAAACTGTAAAGGAAGTCACGCAGGCGCAGATCATCATCAGCATCAACCGGGCGCAGGAGCTTTTCCTGGGAAAGAATCCGGTGAACATTCACGAGCTTGGGCAGAAGGTCTTGGCCATGGATAAGGACGTTGCGCACACACCGATTTACGTGAGATGCGACCAAGCCGTGCCATTTGGCACTTGGGCAATGGTGGTGGACACGCTGCGGCAATCCGGCATCACTAATATTAGCGTGGTCACGAAACCGATGCAGGGCGGGCCGGGCACATAGAGAAATGGAGATAAACCTTCCCTATCACGAAGCGCCGAATCTGAAAGCCCAGCTGGGCTATTCGGCGGTGTTTCATGTGGTTCTGTTTGGCGCGCTGATTTCGTCGAGCGTTTTTTCGCATCGTGGAGCTTCATGGGGCGGGCAGGGATCGGTCACGATCAATTTGGTCGGGAATGTTCCCGCGCTTCCCTTGCCTAAACCAGACATTACGACGAATAGCCGCGTGGTGGACAACACCAAAGGACTTTATCAGACGGAAACGCCTACGAAAGCGATTCCTGCGCCGCAGCCCAAAGCGCCGCCCCCGGATGAATCGAAGGCGATTTACCTTCCGAAATTCGACAAGTACAAGCAGCCGCAATATTTGGGCAAGCCGTCGAAGGTGCTGCCGAATAACGCACCGACACCAAAGAATGCGATTCCATACGGGAATGGAGGGTCGCCGCAAGTTCCGACGTCGAACTTCCGGCCGGATCAGAGCAAGCCTGGCGGGATATCTATTTCCGGATCGAATGGCGGGAGCTTTGGGGCGCAGTTCCCGTGGTATGTGGAGGGCGTGCAAAGGCGCGTGAGCATGAATTGGCAGAACGCAGCGTCGACGGTCGATCCGTCTGTGTCATTTGCGCCGGCGGGAGTAATCACGTTTACGATTTTGCGCGATGGCACAATTACGAATGTGCAGATCACGCAGTCGAGCGGGAACCAGTCCGTGGATACGTCGGCGATTCGGGCGGTGGAGAGTTCGAGTCCGCTGGATCAGTTGCCAGCCGGATATGGTGGACCTTCCGTGAATGTGGAATATACATTCGAGTTTCACCGGCAGTGAGGAGATGCGAATCGGAATGAAAAGAGCTTTGGGGCTTCTGGCAGTCGTCGGAGTCATGATAGGAGTGGCTGCGCCGTGTGGATTTGCGCAGAATTCGCAGGATTGGTTCAAAATCGAAACGCAATTGGGCGTGCAGAAAGTGAAGCTGGCGGTGCCGGAGTTCAAGTCGGCGTCGCCGTTGGAACAGACATTCCACCAAGTATTGACGGATGATTTGGGCTATTCGGGAATCGTGGACATGGTGAGCTCGAGTTTCTATCCGGCGACGATACCGAGCGTGCCTAACGAACTGAATGCGGAACAATGGAGCCAAGCACCGGTAAGCGCGATGATGGTTGCGTTTGGGAATTTGAATGCGAATGGCAGTTCCCTGTCGCTTTCCGGGTATCTTTACGATGTGCGGCAGACACCTGCATCTTCCATTCTACAGAAAATCTACACAGGCGACGCTACAGACGAGGGTGCGCGGCAACTAGCCCACGAGTTCGCAGATGATATTATCTCGCGCTTGAGCGGCGGCGTGCCGGGAATTGCGCAGACGAAGATCGTGTTCGTAAGCAACCGCAGCGGGCACAAAGAAATTTGGGAAATGGACTACGACGGCGCGAATCAACACCAACTCACGCATCTCGATTCGACGTCGCTGACGCCGCGATGGTCGCCGGATGATTCACGGATCGCATTCACATGCTTCGAGCCGTATCGCAAACTTGTTTCGGCGCAGATTTGCATGTATTCGATGATTACGAACAAGCTGATTTCGTTCCCGCACTATCCGGGAACGAATTCTTCTCCGGCGTGGTCTCCGGATGGGAGCCAGCTTGCATTCATGGCCAGCTATCAAGGAAGCCCCGAGATTTACCTAACGAATTCGTTTGGATTGCAGATGCACAGGCTGACGTATTCGGTGGGGGTGAGCACGTCGCCGACGTGGAATCCGAAGACGGGAAGCCAGATTATTTTTGTGAGCGACCGTGACGGTCTGCCGGACCTTTTTGAAATGAATTCGGACGGCGGAAACATGCAGAAGATTCCCCTTTCGGCGGCGACTGGTGTAGCGGCAGCCGATTTGCCCGCGACGGGATACGTGGTGGATCCGGCATGGTCTCCGAATGGCCAGTTGCTGGCGTTTAGCTGGCGCAGGCCGGCGGGAAATTATGATTTGTATGTGATGGATCTGGCGACGCATCAATTGATTGAGTTGACGCGCGATTCGGGACAAAATGAGCGGCCGAGTTGGGCTCCGGATGGGCGGCACATTGTGTTTGAGTCGACGCGCAGCGGGACCTTGCAGATCTGGTCGATGCTGGCGGATGGAAGCGAGCCGCGGGAATTGACCGCGGCTGGCCGAAATGAGTCGCCGAACTGGTCGTGGCATTAACAGGGGTCATTGAGTTTTGTGCAGTTATCCAGGGGTAGTTGTCTTAAAGGAAGTTTGCTTTAAATCGATTTGAATCGTAGGTCCGAGTAATCTTAAATATATCGGCCCTGATCTGATCTCTCGCGCAGCCCAGGGCGCGAAGGAGGATTGTCGATGGAGAGCAGTACGATTCGTAGAATGTCGCTATTGATTGGAATGTTCACGACGCTGGCCTTTGTGGGCGCTTGCAAGAAAAAGCAGGTGACTCCTGCACAACCAGCACAAGCTCCGGCACAACCCGCTGCGGCGCAGCCGACGGTCACACTAAACGCGTCATCAACGATGATCCAAAGCGGCCAGAGCACAACGCTGAATTGGACTTCAACGAATGCGACGGATCTTGACCTCGAACCGGGCGTTGGAAAGGTGCAGGCGGAAGGGTCAACGAATGTGAGCCCGTCCGAATCGACGACGTACACGATTACAGCGAACGGGCCGGGCGGTTCGGCGACAGCGAACGTACAGGTGACGGTATCGGCGCCAGCGCCGAAGCAGGAACAGCCGGCACCAAACGTTGCCGACCTGTTCAATCAAAATGTCGCAGACGCGTACTACGATTACGACAAGTCCGAATTGTCGGCGGATGCACGCGGGGCGCTGCAGAAGGACGCGGAGTTCCTGCGTTCCTATCCGCAGATTCGCGTGACGATCGAAGGACATTGCGATGAGCGCGGTTCGGAGGAATACAATCTCGGGCTCGGCCAGCGGCGCGCAGATGCGGCGAAGCAGTACCTGGTGTCTCTGGGCATCACCGCGGACCGGCTGCAGACGATGAGCTGGGGCAAAGAACATCCGTTCTGCACCGAACATGAAGAGAGCTGCTGGCATCAAAACCGGCGGGCGCACTTTGTAATGATTCAGCAGCAGTAGTAATCTGCAATTCGGCTGTGGGCGCTGCAACCGGTGGCGTTGCAGCGCTCCGGCGCACCATCAGGAGGCGCTTTATGCGTGCAAGAACTGTCGTGCTCTTCTTGGCTGTTTTGCTGGCAGGCGCGATGGGCGGAGCGATGCTTACTCCCCCGACGGCTGACGCCGTGTCGCGCGAAATCATCCAGATTCAACAGACGGTCAATCAGATTTTGCAGAACCAGCAGGACCTTAAGACGGACATCGATACCAAGACTGCGCAGATGCAGACGCTGGTGCAGCAGTCGCTCGATGCGTCAAATCATCTGAGCCAGACAATGGGCGCGCTGCAGAAGACATTGCAAGATGCTTCGGCGAACAACGGCGCGAATAACAATTCACTCTCGCAGGAGATGCAGAGCGTCTCTGACAACATGCAGGACATGCAGGGGCGCGTTGGGAAGCTGGCGCAGCAGATGACGGACATTCAGAATACGCTGCAACAGATCAGTGCCAGAGTGTCGTCCGGAGCAGCGCCGGCCACAGGGCCGACGCCGGGAACAAACCCGGGTACCATGCCGCAGACGACTGCACCGACGGGCACGTCCGGAAACGGTGACAGCCCATCGAATCAAGCGCCGCCAACTGGGAACCAGCCGACTGCGTCGAACGTAGCCCCAATTTCCGGCGACACGTTGTATTCAAATGCATCGCGCGACCTGAACAGCGGCAACTATACGCTGTCAAAGAACGAATTCAGCGACTATCTGAAGAATTTCCCGGATGGACCTTTCGCATCGAATTCGCAGTTCTACTTGGGCGAGATGGCCTATGCCCAAGGGGACTACGGGGATGCGATCGCCGCGTACGATAGCGTGATCACGAATTACACGCACAGTTCCAAAGTAGCGCCGGCGATGCTTGAAAAGGGCCGGGCATTGATGAAAACAAAGAAAACGACGAGTGCGCAGCACGAGTTTCGCGAGCTGATGCGTCGATTCCCCGGCACGGACGAGGCAAGGAAAGCTGAAGGAGAGTTGCGCAGCATTTCGCCTCAGTAAACAGCCCGACTCGATTTTCACGAACACATTCTCTTCCACGCCGCTTCAGGTATACTCTCCACGTCTTTCATCTCACCATGCAAGGGAGTTTCTTATGTCTGTGAACAAAGTAATTCTCGTAGGCAGGCTGGGACGCGACCCGGAAACACGATTTACGGGCGGCGGGCAGGCGGTCGCGAATTTTTCTGTCGCCACGGATGAAACTTACAAGGACCGCGCTGGTGAACGTCAGAAGCGCACCGAGTGGCACAAGATCGTCGTCTGGGGCAAACAGGCGGAGATTGCGCAGCAATATCTGAAGAAAGGTTCGCTGGTGTTCATCGAGGGCCGGATTCAATCGCGCGAATGGCAGGACAAAGAAGGGCAGAAGCGCACCAGCTTTGAAATCGTCGCCACGAACTTCAGAATGCTTGGCGGACGCGCGGAGGGCGCGGCGGCAGGGATGGGCGGCGGTGGCGCGACATCGCATAGCACTGCGGAACACGAACCAATGACAATGGAAGACAACTCCAGTCCAGAGCCGCAGATTTCGGACGAGGATATTCCCTTCTAACGCAGGACGTACGCGGGATTACTTCTCGGCGTGGTTTTCCCCCGGCGCAGAATTCGCAGGATGCGCTTCCGCGGATTCCTTGGCTTCCAGTTCGTCTTCGTCTTCAGGTGATTTCAGGGTAGGCAGAACCAGCCGCGCGATCAAACGATTCTTGATTCGCGTGTCGCGCTTCATTTTTCCGTCACGGAATTCGAGAGCCCGTTGCGAATATGCGGCGATGTCGGGTTCGTGAGTTACGAGAACAACCGTCAAGCCTTCGTCTTCGTTCAACCGCTGCAAAATATCCATGATCTCGACGCTGGTGCGGCTGTCGAGGTTCCCGGTAGGCTCATCGGCAAGCAGAATGGATGGGTGATTGACGAGAGCGCGGGCGATCGCGACGCGCTGTTGCTGGCCGCCGGAGAGCTGAGAAGGGTGATGCATCGCACGTTCCGCGAGGCCGACGCGTTCGAGCGACTGCTTTGCGCGAGCCACGCGCTCCGCGGGAGGAATCCCGGCGTAGAGCGTGGGCAGTTCGACGTTTTCCAGAGCGGTGGTGCGCGAAAGCAAGTTGAACTGCTGGAAGACGAACCCGATCTTGCGATTGCGGATGTGCGCCAGCTCGACTTTGCTCAGTTGGGACACGTCGGTGCCATCGAGCAGATACCGGCCTTTGGTCGGGCGATCTAGGCACCCGAGGATGTTCATCAGCGTCGACTTGCCAGAGCCGGAAGCGCCCATGATGGCGACAAATTCGCCGCGCATGATTTCGAGCGAAACGCCGCGGAGGGCGTGCACCTGGACTTCACCCAGATCGTAGGTTTTGTGGACATTATCGAGTGTGATTACGGCTTCGGGCGCAGACGGTTGCGCGATTGTCGATGCTCCTGGTGCGGTAATCTCAGCTGGCATGATTGAGGTTTACAAACAGCGGGTTCAGTGGCCCTGTTGTTGCTGTTTCTGCCTTTCTTCGTCAATGCGCTTGAGAAACGCTTCGAATTTGACCTTCTGGTCCGGCGTTAGAATTGCGCGGATATTGTTCCGTTCCGCGTGGCGGATCTCATCATACTTAGGATCCCATTCGGAACTCCTTTGTGCATCCAGGGCGCGAAATTTCCCGCGCCAATCGGTCATGATCTGATCAAACTGCTTGGTCTGGTCAGGAGAAAGCTGAAGTTCTTCCTTTAGCTCCTCGCTTGCTCTGTGGTGGCCCTGACTGGCGATAACATGTCCATCCCACATGTGCGCGCCGACACTGCCCAAAGCGATTCCCAAAACGAAAAGAACGATGACCAGCACGATTGCTTTTCGCTTATCGTTCATGATGTCTCTCGGTGATGGCCATCAAAACCTCGTCGCTATTGGACGGAACCGTTGACACCGGCACAGTGAAAATGTCGGGTTGCTGCACCGACATTGACGTTACCGATGGCTGGCTGTTCACCCTTATTCCGTATGCGAACAGAAATGCGAGCAGCAACGCGGCGGAGAACGTCAGTCGCCACGCGATAGTTTCAAATGGACGCCAGAAGCTTGTCTGCCGCTGCAGCCAGTGCTCTGCAGTATTAATGCGAGCCATTACAAAGCGCGCGAATCCCGAGCCGGGATCGGCGGCTTTCTCAAACGCGCCGGCCATAAGCCTCGATGAGATTCGCAGGTCATCCAGCACCTCTTTGCAATTTCCGCACGTTTCGAGATGCAAGGTCAGGCGATTCGCTGTTGTGCGCGGCAACCCTCCCTGCAAATAATCCTCGAGAAACGGCTCCAGCTTTTTGCAATCCTTATTGGCTTTGGGTCCTGGGGTCATCGGGGTTCCGAACCTCCACTTTTCCTGCCTTCACCGACTGAAAGCGAAATCCTGCGGCGGTAATTCGTCGCCAGACGACGCCGAGCGCGGAATAACCTCACCTTCACCGTGTTCACATTCAAGCCCATCATTTTGCCGATTTCTTCGACAGCGAAGCCCTGAGCTTCTTTGAGTATAAGCATTGTACGGTCTTCGTCAGCAAGATCGCTGAGCAAGCGTTCCACAATCTCTCTCAGCTCGGCACGCTCGCCAGGACTGCCGGCTTCAACACTGTTGCTGACGTACTGCTCAACGTGCCGGGCCTGCTCTTCGCTCAAGTCGGACTCGTAATTCAGAGGCCGGACTTTCTTTTTCCGCAGATAATCCCAACACTCGTTAACCGTGATCTTGTAGAGCCACGTCGAAAAAGCCGAGCGCATGTCAAAGCGGCGAATTGAAACATAGGCCTTCAAAAATACCTGCTGGGCCACGTCTTCGACGTCTTCCCGCCGCCGCAGAATACCGCCAACCACCGCGATTACTCGTTGCTGATGCCTCAGCACAAGCTGCTCAAAAGCAGCATTGACGCCCTTTTGAGCCTGCATGACCAATTCGCGGTCATCCGGTCTGGCCGACCGGGCCCGTGCGGGAATCGCTACCGCAGCTGCGCTTGCTGCCACATGTTTTGGGACGTTATCCATGCGATTTTGGTTTCATGGGTATTATACCCTTATCGCCTCAGTTAGCTCTTGCGGTAACCATATGTTTCATGTGACAATCCCCTTATGATAATCGGAGAGCGGTTGCGCACACTGCGCGAATTCAAGAAACTGTCCCAGGGCGATATCGAGAAGCGCACGGGGCTGCTTCGCTGTTACATCTCTCGAGTCGAGAACGGCCATACCGTTCCGGCGATCGAGACGTTGGAGAAGCTGGCACGAGCTATGGAAATTCCGCTGTACCAGCTATTCTACGACGGCGAAGAGCCACCTGAATTGCCGAACCTTCCGAAGCGCAAGTCGTCGGATGACATTGCGTGGGGAAGTGCAGGCAAAGAGGCACGATTCCTTGGTCGTTTCCGTCGTGCCCTCGGGCGCATCGATGAGGCGGATCGCCGCCTCTTGTTTTACATGGCCCAGAAAATGGCAACCCGCTAAAAGCGGGCATTTTCCCTGTAAAACTGGTTTGCTACTCCCATTCAATGGTGCTGGGAGGTTTGGAGCTTATGTCATACACTACACGTGTGACATCACGAACCTCGTTCACGATGCGAGTTGAAATTCTCTCCAGCACGTCCCAGGGCAAGCGAGCCCAATCAGCCGTCATGGCGTCTTCGGACGTGACGACCCGAAGAGCGATGGTGTTTCCGTACGTCCGATAGTCACCCATCACGCCCACGCTTCTGACGGGCAACAGTACCGCGAAAGCCTGCCACGTTTTGCTGTAGAGTCCGGCACGACGGACCTCGTCGACCACGACGGCGTCCGCCCCGCGCAGAGTTTCAAGTTTATCCCTGTTCACTTCACCCAGTAGTCTAACCGCCAAACCTGGGCCGGGAAACGGATGTTTCAAAAGTATTTCGTCCGGAAGACCCAGTTCCCTGCCGATCAATCGAACTTCGTCCTTGAAGAGGTCGCGGAGCGGTTCGATGAGCTGAAAGGGCAGGTCTTTGGGAAGGCCGCCGACATTGTGATGGGTCTTGATTACGGCAGAAGGCCCTTTGACGGAAACTGATTCGATGACGTCGGGATAAAGCGTACCCTGCACAAGGAAGCGTAGGTAGGAGTTCGAATCACGGGCGAGGCGTTTGGCTTCTTCGGCGAATACACCGATGAACTCGGCCCCGATCCGCTTGCGTTTTTCTTCCGGGTCCGTGACTCCTCGGAGGCGGGCAAGAAAACGCTCGGACGCATCGACTCCTTCCACTTTCAGGCTTAGCCTTCCGCGCAGAAGCTCCAGGGTTTCTTGAAATTCATTGCGGCGCAACAAGCCTGTATCGACGAAAACATTGGTCAAGCGATCGCCGATGGCACGATGAACGAGGACTGCAGCGACAGTGGAATCGACGCCGCCGCTGAGCGCGCATAAAGCTTGCGCGTCGCCGACCTGCTTGCGAATGGCCTCGACGGCATCAGAAATAAAAGATGTGCGGTTCCAATTTTTCTTCGCGCGGCAAATTTCAAAGACAAAATTGCGAAGGATTTCCGAGCCGCGCTCAGTGTGTTGAACCTCGGGGTGAAATTCAACACCGTAAAGATGCTGCGAGCGATCTTCAATTGCGGCAACAGCATTATCCGTGCGGCCGATGGTCTCAAATCCAGATGGCAGACCGATCACGTGATCACCGTGGCTGTTCCAGACTTTCAAATGCTGCGGGAGTCCGCGGAACAGGGTTGAATCTTTTTCGCGATCGAGAGTGGCGGGGCCGTATTCCCGATGCTCCGCTTTCACAACATTGCCACCGAGCGAATGTGCCATCCATTGCATTCCGTAGCAAATTCCGAGTACGGGAAGCCCAAGGCGAAGCACGCGACTATCGCAGGCCGGCGCTTCTTTGTCGTAGACGGAACTGGGGCCGCCTGAAAGGACAACGCCAGCCGGCTGGAGGCGTTCAATATCGTCGATGGAGGCGTTGCAAGGCAGAATCGCCGAGAACACTTCCTGCTCGCGGATACGCCGCGCGATCAGTTGCGTGTACTGGCCACCAAAGTCCAAAACGATCACGCCGCCGGGCACGTTCATGCGGAAAGTTCCCTTTCATCCACATTTGCGTGGAATCTGCTATCGCAAAACAATGTTCACCAGCTTGCGTGGAACCACAATGACTTTCGCAATTGTGCCCCCGTGCAGCAACTGAGCGATTCGCGGATCGGCAAGCGCTCGTTCCCTTGTTTCCTCTTCGCTCAGGCCGTCTTCGACCAGAATTTTCCCGCGTACGCGGCCGTTGATCTGAATGACGATCTCGAATTGCTCCTCTTTGGCAAGATCCTCTCGGAACTGCGGCCATGAAACATGCCCGAGGCCGCCGGCGTGACCGAGCATCTCCCAAAGCTCTTCGCAGATGTGCGGAGTAATGGGGGCGAGCATTAGAACAAGCAATTCAATGAGGCGCTTCGCCACTTCCGGGCGAGCATCCTGATCGAGCGGCTCCTGCTTCTGGATTTCATTGTAATACTCCATGATGAGCGCAATGGAGGAATTGAAGTGCCAGCGAACTTCGAAATCGTTGGTTACACGTTTCAGGGTCTGGTGCGCTTTGCGAAGCAGGATCTTTTCTTTCGCTGACGCGTGCGCAATGTCGAACGATTCGCTCAGGTTGCCATCTACATTCCACAGGTTTGCGGCGTGGCGGTCAACAAGGCGATACACTTTGTTAAGAAATCGCGAGCAGCCTTCGATGCCGTCCTCGCTCCACTCGAGATCCTTCGCTGGGGGAGCGGCAAAAAGCGTATACATGCGGGCGGTATCGCACCCATATTTCTGGGCCATTTCGTCAGCTCCCACGACGTTGCCGTGAGATTTCGACATGGCGCGACCGCCTTTTTGCACCATGCCTTGGGAAAAGAGCCTCCGCACGGGTTCGCTGTGATGAATCAGGCCCAGATCGCGCATCACTTTCGCGAAGAATCGTGAATAAATCAGATGCAGGATTGCGTGCTCGATTCCGCCGATGTACTGATCGATGGGAAACCAATATTGAACATTTGCAGGATCGAAGGGAGCGCGATCGTTGTGCGCGTCGGTATAGCGGTAGAAATACCACGACGAGTCCACAAATGTGTCCATCGTGTCCGTTTCGCGTTTGGCAGGGCCGCCGCATTTTGGGCAGGTCGTATTCAGGAATTCCAGAACATTGGCGAGCGGAGACTTCCCTTCACCGGTCAGAACCACGTTTTCCGGCAAACGAACCGGCAATTGATCTTCCGGGACTCCGACCACACCATCCTTTTTGCAGTACACAACAGGGATCGGCGTGCCCCAGTACCGCTGGCGCGAAATGCCCCAGTCTTTCAGCCGATATGTCGTCTCCGCTTTGCCGAACCTTTTCGCTTCAGCATCCGCGGTCATTTTCTCGATGGCGGCAGATGATTCCATACCGCTGTAGGGGCCGGAATTGACGGAACGGCCGTATTCGGTGAATGCCTGTTCCATTTGGTCGGCACGAGGGGCTGCGCCATTGAGCGGCTGCACAACCACTTTGAGCGGCAGACGGTATTTCTGCGCAAACTCGAAATCGCGCTGATCATGAGCCGGAACGCACATCACCGTGCCCGTGCCATATTCCGCAAGCACGAAGTTTGCGACCCAGACAGGCACGCGCTCGCCGGAAAAGGGATTCAGCGCGAAACGACCAGTAAAGAAGCCGACTTTTTCCGCGGTCGCGAGGTCGGCGGCTTTCAAGTTTACTTTGCGCATCGACTCCAGTTGCTGTGCCATCGCGCTGCTGCCCGGCACGCCGGCGATCAGTTCTGTCAAGCTCGGGTGATGAGGCGACAGAAGCACCGCGGAGACGCCGTAAATCGTGTCGATGCGCGTGGTGAAAACTTCGAGCGGCACAGCTTGCAATTCCGGCAATGCAAATTGCGCGCGCGCGCCGCGCGACTTGCCGATCCAATTTTCTTGCATGACGAGGACGCGTTCCGGCCAGCCGTCTTTCAACTCGGCCATGTCCGCAAGTAGCTCGTCTGAGTAGTTGGTGATCCGCCAGAACCACTGCTCGATTTCGCGGATTTCGACGACGGTGGTCTCGTGTCGCCAGCAACAGCCATCTACGACCTGCTCGTTTGCAAGCACGGTTTGACACTGCGGACACCAATTTACTTTGCTGAGCTTGCGATAGGCGAGTCCGCGCTCCAACATTTTGAGGAAAAACCACTGGTTCCAGCGGTAGTATTCCGGCTCGCAAGTTGAGATTTCGCGGCGCCAGTCGTAGCTGAAACCGAAACGCTTGCAGGTCACCTTCATTTGCTGAATGTTGGAACTTGTCCACTGGCGGGGGGGGATTCCGTTTTTAATCGCGGCGTTTTCGGCAGGCAGACCAAACGAATCCCAGCCGATGGGATGCAGCACGTTGAATCCGCGCATGCGTTTGAAGCGCGCTACGGCATCGCCGATCGAGTAATTGCGCATGTGACCCATGTGCAAAGTGCCGGAGGGATACGGCAGCATTTCGAGGACGTAGTACTTCGGACGTACGGGGTCGCGGTCGGCGTTAAACGCGCCCTGCTCGTTCCAGACTTTCTGCCACTTCGCTTCGATTTGCTGTGGTTCGTACTCGCTCAAAAGTGTGGTTATCCTCTCCGTTTTGCAGATTTGGCGCGTACGCGAGTCTTTCTGGAAATGCGTGGCACGGTCTGTACGCGTTTTGTGCGCCGGCGAATAACAAATCCGTCCGCAGCGCCTCGAATGCTGCGTGGCTTTTCGCCCACAAGTTTCCAGAGCGCGTCGACGTTCCTGCGGTCGTCGCCGGGACGGTCGATGGGCGTTTCTAAGATAAATGCGCGACCCGCGAGCTGCGGATGATTCAAAATTCTGCGAAAACCTTCGAGGCCGATCTTGCCTTTGCCAATGTGCTCGTGACGGTCGAGATGTGAGCCAAGGGCACCCTTTGAGTCGTTCACGTGAATAACAAAAACACGCTCCAGCCCGACGGTCACGGAAATCTCTGTGAGCGCCAGCTCCAACCCTTCCGCGCGGCGAAGGTCATGGCCAGCAGCAAACAAGTGTGCCGTGTCCACGCAGATGCCCATCGGCAATTCCGTGCATAGGTCCAATATCGCGCGGAGTTCAGAGAAGCGCGCACCAACGGAGGTGCCTTGCCCGGCAGTATTTTCGAGCAAGATTCGCATGCCGTCGAACTTGATGCCGCGTACGGCCTGCTTCAAGCCGTCCGCGATGGCGGCGATTGCCGCATTCATTTCAATTCCGCAGGCGCAGCCGGGGTGCATCACAAGAAAGTCGGCGCCGAGCGAAACTGCGCGAACAAGCTCGTCGTGAAAAGCTTGAATGGAGCGCACGCGCAAAACCGGCTGGTGCGAGGCCAGATTGATCAAATAATTGGTATGGATTACGAGCGGGCCTAACTTGAGTCCCGCACGCCGCGCACGAAATCTCGCCGAAGATGCTTCCATCGCTTTTGAACCAAACGTTCCCCGGCTCCACATCCGGGGACTGGAGGAGAAAATCTGCAGAGCGTTGGCGCCGAGCCCGCACGCAATGTCGAGCGCGGAACAGATGTCTCCGGCGATGGAAGTATGGATTCCGATGCGCGCACTGCCGTCGAGCCAAACTGGCAGGAGAGGCTTGATTTCAGGTTCGGGGCGGTATTCGTCGCTAGGGATATACTGCTGAATTGAACTGTGGTGAGGCTCTTCCATTCCCTCGGACGCGTTTCGTTTGAAAAGTGAACAAACATTCTAGTGGATTCGACGGCCTTTCGCAAACAAACACCGCCACAAACTGCCTCTTGACTCACGAATCGTTTATCCGTAAACTACTCGCGGCTATGATTCTCGCGATTGCGCAGTCCCGCTATTATTATTACGGCTTTACCTACCGCTATCCTTACAGGGTAGCGGCCACGGTGGAGCGCGCGGGCGCGAGGAACGAAATGTAAGACCAGCGCAAAAGCTCACTGAAGTGGCCGCAGACCCAAGACGGGTTTGCGGTTTTTTTTTGCTTCGAACGTGGGCTGGTGCGCTTGGGTGACCCGGCGAGGAGACCGAGAGATGACGCTCAATGATCAAAGAAGGCGAATTGATGAAGTTGATCGCGAACTGGTACGTTTATTGAACCGGCGCGCACAGATGTCGATCCAGGTGGTACAGCTCAAAAAAGACGCGAGCCTGCCCATGTGGGATAAGGCCCGCGAAGAAAGTATTCTTCAGCACGTGCAGCGCGCAAATCCCGGGCCGCTGGACGCTCCTGCACTCGTGGCCATTTTCCAAACGATTCTCGAGGAATCGCGGCGCGTGATCACAGAACGGCTTTCGGAAAGAGAAGCTGTAAACGTAGCTGAATAAAGTGTTCGGCTGCCTTGCCGAGTCAAGAGGGATATTCGGCCGATTGCGGCGTGCAGGCGCGATGCAGTAAACTCTTTTGTTCGCTTCCGCTGCCGAAACTTATCCTCGGGTATCGAAGCAAAACGAAATTACATCACTAGGGAGACCATAGATATGTTGGTTGTAATGCAGGCTCACGCCACCGATGAGCAGGTTCGAGCCGTTTGCGAACGCATAGAGTCGCTGGGCCTGCGCGCCCATCCCATTCCGGGCTCGAATCGTACGGCGATTGGAATAACGGGAAACTCCGGCGCCGTCGACGTGGGCTCACTCGAAGCCATGCCTGGAGTCATTGAGTGCATCCCAGTTAGCAAGCCGTACAAGTTGGTCAGCCGCGACGCAAAGGAAGAAAATACGGTTGTGAAAGTGCCGACCCCGGCAGGCGAAGTTTCGATTGGCGGTGCGAACCTCGTAATGATCGCGGGCCCGTGCGCAATCGAAAATCGTGAACAGGCGAGGAAGGTTGCGTCCCACGTGAAGGCTGCAGGCGTGCACCTTTTCCGCGGCGGTGCATACAAGCCGCGGACGTCTCCTTACAGTTTTCAGGGACTTGGCGAACCGGCGCTGAAGATCATGGCGGACATTCGCGACGAATTCGGCCTGGGAATCGTGACGGAGGCAATTGATAACGAAAGTCTCGACCTTGTCGAAGAGCACGCGGACGTGATTCAAATTGGCGCGCGGAACATGCAAAATTTTTCGCTGCTTAAACGCGCGGGCAAAGCAAAGAAACCCATTCTATTAAAACGAGGCATGTCCGCCACGCTCGATGAGTTCTTGATGGCGGCTGAATACGTGCTCTCGGAAGGAAATTATCGCGTGATTTTATGCGAGCGCGGAGTGCGAACGTTCACGGACCACACGCGCAATACGCTCGACCTGAGCGTGATTCCGGCGGTTCAGACTCGCAGCCATCTGCCGATCCTCGTCGACCCCAGCCACGGGACGGGGAAAAGACACAAAGTGCTTCCTTTGTCGCGCGCGGCGGTAGCCGTTGGCGCCGATGGTTTGCTCGTGGAAGTGCATCATGATCCGGATCGCGCTCTGTCGGATGGAGCGCAATCGATCGTTCCGGACGAACTCGAATTGCTGATGACAGAAGTCCGCGCAATCGCAGGCGTGGTGCACCGGACGCTCAACTAACGCAGCCGCCGTGCCGCTCAAACCTGAGTCCGAAACACCAAACCGCAGATTCCGCTGGAACATTCGGCTGGTCCTCGTCCTGCTTGCATTGCTGGCATTGGCCGTTCGCGAAATTGCTCTCGAACACCGGTCGTCCTTTCTGCGTCCGGGCCGGCATTTGTATGCGTATGTCGCAAATTCGGCGGACGGCACGCTAACGGCCATCAACTTGGTCAAATTGGCCGCCACGGCGACGATTTCGGTTGGCCCAACGCCGAGCGGTATCCGCGCGCATCCGAAGCGCAGCGAAATCTGGGGCGTAAGCACATCGGGCGGATACGTGTGGGTCTATGACACGAAGGCTGCGCGAGTTGTCGCGCGCATTCCGGTTGGTGCAAATCCCTACGCAGTGGATTTTTCGCGTGATGGCGCGCGCGCTTACGTTGCAGCTTCCGGTTCGGATAGTGTCGCGGAAATTGATTGCGCATCGCACCAAGTGATCGCGCGCGCCCGCACGGGCAAGCAGCCTTGGATCGCGCGAGTTACGCCGGATGGAGAACTTATTATTGTGACCAACCGTGTAGACTCCACGGTCTCCCTTCTGAATGCATCGACATTCGCGACAATCGCAACGATTCATGTGGCGTCTGAACCCGAGCAGGTTGCCGTACTGCCAGACAGCTCGAAGGCATACATTTCATCCGGCAATTCCGCTCGCATCTCCATCATTGACCTTCGCAAATCGATGTTGACTGTGAATTTGGAGCTTGGCGGCACCCCTGGCACTTTGGTTATGAAGAGCGACGGCGGCGAACTCTACGTCCCTTCGCCCGATACCCATGGACTAATCGTCATTGATACATGGACCAACGATGTAACGGATTACGTCACTTTGGGATCGTCTCCAGATGACGCGGTGCTCTCGCCCGATGGGCAGATTCTCTACGTTTCGGACCCGGGCGCATCCCAAATCGTTCCTGTGCAGATTGGGCTACGCCAGGTTCTGCAACCAATCGCGATAGGACCACAACCAAGGGTGCTTGAATTCGCCTCGCTCGGAGACACATTGCTTGCGGTCGAGAGTGGATCGGACCAACTCGCCGTGATCCGCACTCAAGGTTGTTCGCAAGCTTCCGGTAGCCCCGCCGGCTGCCTCATCAATCTCATTCCAGTTGGAGATGATCCTCGCGGCCTTGCCGTCAAGGAGTTTTGAAATCGCGGCGGCAAGACACGCTGTACGCTCAGGCTACTGGACGGTGATCTTTAGTTTCACGGTCCGGGACGTACCAGAAGTTGTCCCTGTGGCGACAACCGTATAGGTTCCTGCAGGGGTTCCATTCGAAGAAGCAGTATTCCCACCGCTCGTACACGAGCAAAGCAGCAACGCACCAGCCAGCAGGAACGCCAAGCGAAATCGCGGCAGCCGATGTTGTCTCCAACTCCAGAGCCACAAAAATGCGAGTACGAACAGCAGTCCAATGATGAATGGCCTGCGGCTGCGTGGAGGCATTTTGCGGAAGAGTTGCGGCGCCGCGCTGCGCGCCGTGGTTGTCATGGTCACGCTAAATCCTACGGGTTGACTTCCAGAAATAACCTGTTGCTGAGGTGATAGTGTACATGTTGAGGCCGGCATAGGATCCGCGCACGTCATCGTGAGGGTCCCAGTGAAGCCGTTCACGGGGGTCGTCTGTAGGTTGAAGGTGGCTGTCTCACCCGCGGTTATAGTGGTCGACGTAGAGCCGCCGGCACCGACGCCCAACTGAAAATCCGTGGCTGTACCTGCGACGGGAATCTGCTGGGGGCTGCTTGCAGCGTTATCTGTGATGCTGAGCGAGGCGGCGAGTGACCCTGTGGTGGTCGGAGCGAACGCAACATTCACTGTGCAATTCGAACCGGCGGGCACGGAAACGGCGGAACCTCCCGCTCCAACGCAGCTACCCGATGCCTGAAAATCATTCGGGTCGAATCCGGTGAAGCCCACGTGACTGATCATGAGCGGACCGTTCCCTATGTTGTTTACCTGAACGGGTTGGCTGGCCGTCACCGCCCCGACTACCTCTGAGCCAAATGGGACACCCGATACGCTCAACTGCGCTCCAGGCGCTGTGCCAGTCCCGTTTAAAGAAGCACGTTGCGGTGATGGAACGGCATCGTCGGAGATCGAGAGCGAAGCTGAGCGAGAGCCCGCACCGATCGGAGCAAACGTTACAGCGATGGAGCAAGCCTGGCCGACGTTTAGGGTAGCGCTGGATCCAGGGCAATTGTTCGTCTCGGCAAAATCGCCGGGATTTGCGCCGGCGATGCCAATGCTGGAAATCGTCAGTGGGCCACTTCCGGTATTTTGTAGCGTAATTGTCTGAGGAGTGCTGGGGGGCGTTCCGGCGTTCTGGCCAGCGAACATTAGACTGGAAGGCGTCAGCGTAACTCCTGCTGCTGTACCGGTGCCTGTGAGCCCCACCGTCTGAGGAGACCCAGCAGCGTTGTCAGACACCGAGACACTAGCGGACCTAGGGCCAGTGGCGGTCGGCTGGAACTTGACGGAAATCGTACAGACGCCATTGACCGCCATAGTTGCCGGCGTCATTGGACACGTATTCGTTTCCGGAAAGTCTGCTCCGTTTGGCCCCACAATGCTGACGCTCGATATCGCGAGAGGAGCAGAGCCCGTATTTGTGACCGTGATTGGTTGCGCTGCGGTTGGGCTCCCAACGTTTTCGCTGTTGAACGTGAGAGACGTTGGCGAGAAAACGATCGCGGGCGTAGCGGGAAGTTCTGTTCCCGAAAGTGAGACGGTGACTGTCTGTGTGGAGTTATTCGTGGGGTCTGTGATGGAGAGCGCATCCTGCGCGGAAAGCGAGAGCCCGCCAGCAGGTGGATTCGCTTCATTCGGAGCAAACTGCACGGCGATCGTGCACATCGTGCCAGGGGCAAGAGTCGAGGCGGTCGAAGCGCAGGTATTGGAAGTACTCAGTTCAAAATCCGTCGGGTTCGTTCCTTGGAATGGCAGTTGGGTGATCTTGAGATTGTCCGCCCCTGTATTCATCAGGATCACGGATTGCGGCGTCGACACCGCGCCCTGCGCCGTGCTCGGGAAATTCAGCGTGTTTCCCGGAGACAGTGTTACTCCCACACCCGTACCAGTTCCGTTCAGCGTCAGAATCTGCGGGCTGCCGATACCATCGTCTGAAACCTGCAGGGACGCCGTTTCCGGACCGATAATCGAAGGATCAAACGTGATTGCAAGGTCGCAGGTTTTGCCTGGTGAAATTGGCGAACTTGCCGGACAGGTGTTGATGGTGAGCGAAAAGTCAGAGAAGTTGGGTCCTGTAATGGTAACGGAATTGACGTTGAGGTCCGCGCTACCGTCATTTGTGACAAGAACGTCCACCGGGGGAGACGTTGTTCCGTCGGCAAAGGGACCAAAATTGCCGGCGCCAGGATTGAAAGCTAGACATCCCGAGGCGTTTGAATTCACTGTCACTCTCGTCAGCACGGCATCGGATAGCGGCGTAGTTGCCGCACAGCTCGTGCATATCGTCTGAAAACCCGTATTCGGGTTTCCGGCCAGCGGAAAGTCTGGCGAGACGGAATCTCCAAATATGATGGCATCGCCTGCTGAATCGGCACTTACTGAACTTGCTTCTGCAGTGACGGTTCCGCCGAGCAGCGTTGTACCCAAGAGCGATGCAGCGCCCGCAGCAGACGGGTTGAACTGTGCAAGAAACGCATCTTGAGCTCCGGTGAAACCCTGCAACGAGCAGATACTCGGGAAATTCGCCGAGGTTGTGCTGCCGGCGACGTAGACTTGCGTTGGCGAAATTACGTTCACCGCTTGAGCCACGTCTGTGCCGCTACCACCCAAGTAGGTGATGTACTGAAGCGCTGGCACGCCTCCTGACTGACTGATCACTGCAAAAAAGGCGTTCTGAGTAGCCGCGCTTCCGAGCGACGATTGAAACGGTGAATTCGTGACGCCCGAAGATGGAATCAGGTCAGACGATTGAGTGAGGCCCGTTACATAAGCGTCGGCAGGGCTTGAGGTGTCGACTGCAATCGAAAGAGCTTGATCCGACTGGCTGCCACCCAAAAGACTCGCGTATATAAGACCTGGCGAGCCCAACAGAGGAGCCGGATTGATTTTCATCACAAATGCGTCGGAGTTCCCTCCGCCGTAATTTGCTTGAAACGGATTCGCCGCGGGAAAGGTAGTTGGCGACGACGTAAACCCGGCGACATAAGCATTCCCGCTGCTATCGACAGCAATGCCAGTGCTCCCAATCGTCGCGGTGATCCCGAAGTAAGTGGCGTAGAGCAACGAGCCGTTAGGATCGAACTTGGCAAAGAATCCGTCATTATTTGGCGAGGTTGCTGCGGTGCCTGTTCCTTCAAACAACAGCTGAAAGCCGTTTGGCGTGCTCGGTTGAGGCAAATCGATCGAAGTTGTGTCGGAGGTTACGAAAACATCTCCGGCAGAATCCGTAGCGATGCCACCACCGGCGGGACTTGACACGATCGCTCCAGTGCCTTGTGTAGCCTCCATTCCGCTGCCACCGTAGTATTCCGAGTAGACGAAGGCATTGCCCGCACCATTTAGCTTTGAAACGGTCAGATTGACAGATCCCGTCGGAACGCTTCCAAGAGTAACCGGAAAATCTGTCGATGTCGTCCAGTCGAGGATAGCGAGATTCGGCGAGCTGGGCGGACTCGCGGACGCGAGCGAATTATCGACAGCGACCAATCCTCCTTGATCGTTCCCGCTACCACCGATAAAGGTAAGGTATACGAGGGTCGGAGGACTCGTGCTCAAGTCAACTTTTGCGACAAATAGATTCGACACCGCCCCAGCGGCCCCACCCCCGCAGGTGGCGGACTTTATATCATTGCAAGCCGTCATTTCGGGAAACGACGAGACATCAGTGGTTGTGCCGCCAACAAAAACGTCGGTGTCCCCTGTCACTGCATCAGGAGCAACCGCAACGCTGTTTCCCTTCTCCGCGCCGTTGCCGCCAAGGAAGGTTGTGAAGGCGACGGAAATCGCGGGATCAATGACGAGGGGTAGATCGGTGCGGTGTTTTCCGATAGTGAATCCTATGGTGTTGCTATCTACAAGCTGGTATCCGCCGCTGACGTCTACGCGCGAGGCTCCAACCAACTGATAAACGCGCGGACGCTTCATCGCGAGCTGCCGCGCGCCGACGCGCATCGTCAAGTTGCCATGCGCGTCCTGATCAAAAGTGCCTGCTCCGTTCACCCGCAGCAGAATGCGGCGCAAGTCGGCGTTAGGTGCTGCAGTCAAATCGTATTCAAGCCCCAGCGAGCCACCGTAAAACTTTGCGTCCACTCCGGGGTATAGCTGGGCGTATCGAACACCGGCGTAATGTGGAATGTTTGTGTGCCAGCCGCGCGAATTGCGACCGATGAGATAGTTTGTCTTGCCGGGAAGGAGCGTTTCACCAGTCGGCTGATTGCCTTGGTTCGCCCCGACGAATTCCAGTTCCAATGAATCCGACATCGCCGATCGACCCTGCCTGACCTGCGACCTCGAACCCGCCCACGAAATATCGATGTCGTTGCCGGTCAAGAAGACCGTAGCGTCGCTCGCACGCGCGAGAAATTTGACAGCCGACGCGACTTGCCCGACGTTCGGCTCAAACACCCAGCCCATATTTCCAAGCCTCTGTGCGGCATTCTTGGCCATGGCAGGTGACAGTCGTGCGTGTGACGTTCGTGGGCGCGGAGTACCAAGATGCGCGGCTCGAGGCGTTCGCGACGCGAGGAAGAACAATGCAGCCGTGGTCAATACAACTCCGCCGCAGACAAACGGGCCGAGTCCGTGGCTGCGCCAGGCTGGGGAGATGCGCCGCGATGAAACGACAACTCTGCCGTTCACTGTGAGACTGCTTGCCTTAGTTTTGGGAGTGAAAATACGAATGGAACTATACGCGAGCGGGAAATTCTGTCAACGATTTACTTACCAGGAACTATTTCTGCAGCGAAACATCCTAGGCGGGCTCAATTGGCCACGCAAAGAAATCCTCGCCCAAAGGCAAATCGATTAAGCCTTCGCGCGGCGCGAAATCGAGAGCCAGCCCTTCGCGCCACAGAGAAATGCTAAGACGAATCGCCGTTTGTCCGGCGAGAGCAAAGACACTCCGGACCAGACCTACTTCGACAATCTTTCCCGTGGCGACGGAAAAACGTGAGTCGCGGCTATCCAATTCACGTCCGCCCTGTTCGGCGCGAAAGCTCACCAGCTTGCCGTCATGCACACGCACGGAGATGAGAAGCGCTGTGCCAGCCTCAAACGTCAGACGGAATTCACAATCCCGAAGCTGTGCAAAGCTTTCACGCAAAGGGTCGATGCGCAAGAACAAGCAGTTTTCATTGAAACCATAGAAAATCTCGCCAATGAATTGCATTTGACCGTACATCGCTCCACCGCGCCGGCTGTTCGAATAGTATCCCGCGCCCAGCCACTCGAAATACGAACTCACGCGGCCGTCCACCTGCACTCTGAGCCAATCCGTTGGCGGAGCAACCTGAGCGACAGCGACCGCCCGCTTGATCGGTTCTCCCACATTGGCCGGCACATCCAAGCCAAGCGCCGTGTACACCTCCGTCAAGTGTTTGCGGTAAAGCTCGTCGAATTCGGCATCCGTCGACGAACTATTCTCGGGTCCGTACCACCAGCACCAATCACTTCCCTCAGCCGCAAGAAGCGCTTCGCGCGCTCGTGGGAGATTGATCTTGGCATCATTCTTGTTCTGTCCGCTCGTTTCTTCGGCCTGAATCTTCGCGTAAGCCTCTCTCGCATTTCGCAGCAACTCCCATGCGCGTATGTCCTGCGAGTGCCCGATCCAGATGTCGAAATTCGCGTTGATCCAGGATGCGGGGAAAATACCTTCAAGCGTGCCACCACCGCCCGCCTCGGTGATCGCCTCGGTTACCGTGAGCGCGCGAATCTCCGGGTCGTGGGCAATGCGCTTGTAAAGCTGCCGCAGAAACTCACGACCATTTCCTGGATAGTATTCCCACGCATTTTCGCCATCGAGAATCACCGCGACTGTGGCTGGCCGTCCCCAGTGCACGCGATCGCCGATCAAGCGCAGCCGCCGGTGAAAATCCTCTGCTGCTTCCGCAGCACCCATGCGCGAATAGACGAAGCCGATCAGGTCGGAAAGATAATGGTCACGAAAGAAACCATAGATCTCGCGCCCGTTGATTTTGAACTTCCAGGGAGAGTATATCTCCGCCGCGTTTTCGGGGACGCCATCGGCGTCGCGCCAGAAACCAATATTGCGGGTGCGGCCCAAAACGCCTTCGTCCGTGGCAAACCAGCGAAAGCCCAGTTCTGCCGCGATCCCCAGAACTTCGTCGGAAACGGAACCTTCCGAGGGCCAAAAGCCTTGCGGCGCCTTTCCAAAAAGCTTCAAGTGATAACTCTGTGCGCGCGCGAGCTGCTCTTTCGCATCTTCCGAAAATCGAAATGGCGGCATCAGCGATGGGCTGTGCGGATTGGCGACGCGCGCGATTTGCGAATCACATAGCAAGGGCAGAATCGGGTGGTAGAAGGGCGTCGTGGAAATCTCGATCTGTCCCCGCTCCGCAGCATGTCGATACTCGGGCAGGACTCGCTTTAGCAATTCTGCCTGCTTCGCGCGCAGATCCTCTTTGTCCTGTTCTGAAAAATTCGAGCCTTGTCGCGCAAGCGAAGAAACGACGGGATCGCTCGCCAAATACTCCTCGTCCATCCATGCCAGCTGCGACAAAAGCTGCAGATCGCGCCAGTCATGAACGCCGAATTGCTCGGAGGCACGCTCGCTTCCCAAACGTTGCGACCATTTGAAAAGCTCCACGAAGCGAGGCCACCGGCTCATCAACTGCTCGTGATTTAACTGAAAGGCGCGATGGAGAATCTCATGCTTTTCAGCTAGGGTTAATTCAGCAGCAGGTTTGAACGCGATGTCGAACCATGGGTCATTGAATTCGCAGCTCGCGTATTCTTCAATCTGCATGGCAAGCGACGGGACCACGTTAAAAGTCGCATGTACCTGCGGAGTTGCTTCCAGAACGCGCACCATGCCCCAGTAGTCTTTGAGAGCATGCAGCCGGGTCCACGGCAAGATGTAGCGATGAGTTGCAGGGTCGCGATACTGAGGCTGATGCATGTGCCACAGCAGAACCAAATGAACACGGCTCATGCTGAACAGCTCTCCAATACGTCGCTATTGCTCATGCTAGAATGCCTTGCGCTCTATGCGCATCCTCGATCGATACATCTGCCGCGAAGTGATCGCCGATTCGTGGCTCGGCCTCGCCGTCTTTACCTTCGTGTTTTTCGTGCCGCAGCTCGTCCGGTTAATGAGCCTGGTCGTGCAGCACGCCGCTACCGCAAAGGAAACCGCCACACTTCTTCTCTGTTCTCTTCCGCCCGTACTCATCTTCACGATCCCAATGTCGATGCTTGTAGGCGTCTTGATTGGGCTTGGGCGACTCTCTGCGGACAGCGAAATCGTTGCGCTCAATGCCAGCGGAGTGAGTCTTCGCCGACTTCTCTTACCCGTCGGCGGCATCGCCCTTGCGGCTACGATATTGACGTTCGTCATTACCCTTTGGCTTGGCCCGCTGTCCCTGCGAACTCTTACATCACTCGAAGACCGCCTGCGTGTTTCTCAAGCGTCTCTGGCCATCCAACCCCGTGTTTTCGACGAACGTTTCCCTCACATCGTACTCTACGTGGAGGATGTTGCCGCGTCCGGCATGCGCTGGCGAGGTGTCTTCCTGGCGGATTCCAGTTCTTCCACAGTCTCGAAACTCACCGTGGCAAGAAACGCAATTGTAGTCGCTGATCCACGAACGGGCAAGCTGAGCCTTCATCTTGATGATGTATCAACCCACGAATATAGCCCACAGAATCCCGACCACTACGACCTCTCGACCTCTGCGGTTGAATCCATGGACTTGCCTTTCTCCCAGTCGGACAACGCGGCGAATGGTGCCCGATCCCTTAACGATCGCGAGCGCACGGTACGACAATTACTTACCGTCAGCGGAGCAGGGTCGCGCGGAGCACGAACTGAGTTTCAACAGCGCATTGCGCTGCCCATTGCTTGCCTGATTTTTGCTCTTTTAGGCGTGCCTGTAGGCGTGCGCCCTCGCCGCGGAGGGCGCGCCGCCGGTTTTGTGATCACGATTCTGCTGATTTGCGGCTATTACTTGTTTTTTGTTACCGGTGTTCACTTCGCGCAGAATGGCGTTCTTTCACCTGTGATTGGCGTGTGGACTGCGAATACCGTCACGCTCGCGGTCGCGCTAATTTTGCTGCGACGTATCGAGCAAATTCATCCTGAGGCGCGCTGGCTCGACCATCTGCGCCGCAGCCTTCTCCACCAACAGAAGATGCCGCGCGCAGCTGCACAAACACTGCCCGCAAATTCGACCGCGATTGCCCGCGCGACTGTCTTAATTGAGCCGTCGCGCAGCAGGCAATCTCGCACGTGGGCTTTTCCACTGATTTTCGAACAATACATTCTCGGCGCTTTTTTTTATTGGGTTGTGTTGATGCTTGCCAGCTTCATGATCTTGTTCGATGCCTTCACGCTGTTCGATCTTCTCGGTGATATTGCCAAGAATCACATTCCCATTTCCGTTGTCCTTGATTACTTCGCGCATTTGCTGCCGATGATGATCTACGAGCTGCTGCCCCTCGCCGCGCTGGTCGCAACGCTGATCACACTTGGACTCCTCTCGAAAAATAATGAAATTACGGCTTTCAAAGCGTCCGGTATCAGCTTATTTCGTTTGGCGTTACCATTAATCCTGGCGGGCACACTCCTAAGTGGCGGCATGTTCCTGCTGGATGATTCACTCTTGCCATATGCAAATCAGCGCCAAGACGCATTGCATTCCCGCATCAAGGGGCGCCCAGCGGAAACATACTTTCAACCCACTCGCCAGTGGATATTTGGAGGGCACGACAAGATCTACAATTATCAGCTGTTCGATCCGTACAATAATTCGTTTGACGGCCTAAATATCTTTGAACTCAACCCTTCGACCTTCCAGGTCCGGCGGCGCATTTACGCAAACCGTGCTTATTGGGAGCCGAATTTGAATTCGTGGATATTGGAACAAGGCTGGGTTCGGGACTTCGTTAACTCGTCGGTCAGTTCGTACACACCTTTCCGGGTTGATTCGTTTGCCGAAGTTTCCGAGCAGCCCTCTTACTTTAAGCGCGAAGTCTTTCAGTACAATCAGATGAATTGGTGGCAGCTTCGGAATTACATTGGCAGCTTGCAGAAGGCCGGATTTGAAACGTCTCGCCTCTCTGTCGAATGGTACAAGAAAATTGCGTTTCCGTTGATCGCCACAATTATCGTATTTCTTGCAATACCGTTCTCGCTGCTTGTCGGTACGCGGGGAGCCGTCGGCGGAATTGCGCTGGCGGTCGGTATTGGAATCGCGTATTGGTCAATCGCAGCGCTTTTCGAGGCATTCGGGGCGGTAGGGCAACTACCGCCCTTCTTAGCGGCGTGGGCCCCCGATGCGATTTTTGCGTTTGCGGGATTGTACTTCTTCCTGAAGATGCCGACTTGAGCGCAGCGGGTGCTTCCTTCTCGCGCTCACGTGCGTGATCGAGCGTTCTTTTTGATGGCCTTCTCTTCAATGACGGCTTGCGCCGCAGCTAGCCGCGAAATTGGGACGCGGAAGGGCGACGCACTCACGTAATTCATTCCCACGCGGTGACAGAACTTGACGCTCTGCGCATCCCCGCCATGCTCACCGCAAATGCCGACTTTCAAGTTCGGTCGTGTTTTCCGTCCGCGCTCAATCGCCCATTGGATCAGCAGCCCAACGCCTTCCTGATCGAGTGTTTGAAATGGATCGCCAGCAAAAATCCCTGCTTTCTTCTCGTCCACATACTCAGGAAGGAATCTTCCCGCATCGTCGCGGGAGAGGCCCATCGTTGTCTGAGTGAGATCGTTGGTACCGAATGAAAAGAACTCGGCCACCTCCGCAATTTGATCTGCGAGCAGTGCAGCTCTCGGAAGCTCGATCATCGTTCCGACAAAATATTGAAGTTTTACTTTATGCTCAGAAATAATGGCGTCTGCTACTTTCCGTGTCTCCTCTTCCAATATCTTCAGCTCTTTTTTAGCCATGACGAGCGGATGCATAATCTCAGGAAATACTTTAATTCCCTTCTTCTGACATTCAATCGCCGCTTCAATAATCGCACGTACCTGCATTTCAAGAATCTCAGGATATGTGATCGCGAGTCGACAGCCGCGATGACCAAGCATCGGGTTTGCTTCGTGCAATTGTTCGACGCGACGCACTACAGTTTCGACCGGCACGCCAATTTTCTTCGCCAACTCTTCCTGCTGCTTTCTCTCATGCGGAACAAATTCGTGGAGCGGAGGGTCGATCAGCCGAATGGTCACCGGAAAACCGTTCATTGCCTCGAAAATCCCGATGAAGTCCCGTCGCTGAAATGGCAAAAGCTTATCGAGAGCCCGCTTCCTGGCTTCACGCGTATCGGCAATGATCATTTCCTGGATCGCCAGTTGTCGCTCGACGCTCTTCTCCGGCTGATCGAAGTCCTTAAAGAACATATGCTCCGTGCGGCATAATCCGATGCCTTCCGCTCCCATCTCACGAGCTCGTCGCGCATCAAACGGCGTGTCCGCATTCGTACGCACTCCCAGACGTCGCGTCTTGTCGGCCCACCCCATCACAACCGAGTAAGCCTTCGATGGCTCAGGGCGTACGAGTTCGATTTGTCCTTCGTATACATTCCCTTCGCTGCCATCGAGCGTCAGCCAGTCGCCCTGAGAAATGGTGCGCCCGTTCACGTGCATCAATTTCTTTGAGTAGTCGATTTGCAGCACTTCGCATCCCACTACGCAGCATTTCCCCCAGCCGCGCGCGACGACCGCCGCATGACTGGTCTTACCTCCCGTGGCAGTTAGGATTCCCTGCGCGACGTGCATGCCGCCGACGTCCTCCGGGCTCGTCTCGCGCCGAACAAGAATCACCTTTTCGCCGCGTGACGCCCATTCTTCCGCCTCATGGGCGCTGAAAACCGCCTTCCCGCCGGCAGCTCCGGGAACTGCATTCACGCCTGTGGCGATTTTGCGTTTTGCGAGATCATCCTTCTTTGTTGCTGGCGCGATGATGGGGTAAAAAAGTCGCTCGACGTCATCCGGTTGTATCCGTTGAATCGCTTCTTCGCGCGTGATGAGCCCTTCATTCGCCATGTCCATGGCAATGCGAAAAGTAGCTGCAGGGGAGCGTTTTCCCGTGCGTGTCTGGAGCATGTATAGCTTTCCATTTTCGACGGTAAACTCGAGATCCTGCATGTCGCGATAATGGCGCTCGAGCGTCTTTCGCACACCTTCAAGTTGTTTATAAACTTTGGGCATGCGCTTCGCCATCTCTCCCAACTGCATAGGAGTGCGGATTCCCGCCACAACATCCTCGCCCTGCGCGTTAATCAAAAAGTCGCCGAAGAAATCCTTCTCGCCCGTCGAAGGATCACGGGTAAAGCAAACGCCGGTTCCGGAATTCTCACCTGTGTTTCCAAACACCATCTGAACTACATTCACTGCCGTGCCCAATAACCCCGTAATTTTCTCGACTCGCCGATAGGTCACTGCCTTCTCACCCATCCACGACCCAAACACGGCACCGATTGCTCCCCACAATTGTTCTTGTGGGTCTTCGGGAAATGACTTGCCTGTCTTTTCCTTGAAGTAATGCTGATATTCGGTAACGAGCTTCTTCAGACCGTCTGCGGGAATCTGCGTGTCGTCCTTAATTTTCAAGTGATTCTTTAGATTGCGCAATTTCTCTTCTAGCTCTTCTTTGGGAAGGCCAATGACGACACTCGAGTACATTTGCACAAATCGTCGATAAGCATCGTACGCGAACCGTTCGTTGCCGGTCTTACGTGCAAGCCCTTCGACCGATTGCGAGTTCAATCCCAGATTCAATATCGTCTCCATCATCCCGGGCATGGACCGCGCCGAGCCGGAGCGCACGCTGACAAGCAGTGGGTCCTTCGCATCTCCAAGCTTTTTTTTCGTGGCTTTTTCCAAGCGGACAAGATTTGCTTTTACCAGCGCCGCCAATTTCTTCGGATACTTTTGGTCATGCTTGAAATAGAAGTCGCACGTTTTTGTAGAAATCGTGAATCCAGCAGGAACTGGCAATCCAATTCGCGTCATCTCGGCCAGCCCGGCACCTTTGCCGCCAAGAACGTCTTTCATTTGACCGTTACCTTCCGCCTCGCCCGTCCCGAAAAAGTACACGTATTTCACTTGAGCCTTCTCCTTTACTAGATCTCTTTACGCATTAAGCGCACGTTGTCGGCGGGTCGACATTCGTTGCAACTCATCCGCGCTCTTCGCCTAGCCCTTGCTTTCCTCAGCCGCCATCTCGGCGAAGTCAGCTATCGTCGAAAATTCTCTGAGCAAACTTGCAAGCAACGTCAAGCGATTCTTCCTCATTGTCTCGTCGTTATCCATCACCAAAACGTCATCGAAGAACCGGTCGACCGTCGGCCGCAGTTCAGAAATTGCCTCAAGTGCCTCTTTATATTTCCCTGCTCGCTTATGTCGCCCAGCACGCTCGGCGAGGTCCTGCGCTTCCTGATGCAATAAACGCTCCGCCTCTACGCGAAACAGGTCAGTATTGACCGCTCCCGCACGCGCGCCATCCGCCCCAGCCTTCTCTAGGATCTTTCGAATGCGTCGGAACGCAACGGCTAGTGATTCAAAGTTCCTTGAATGTCGAATCGCTCGTAACGCAAGGATCCGGTTGCGAACATCCACCAAGTCATCTGCGTTTGCGGCCATTGCCGCATTCACCTCATCATAGGCGAAGCCGTATTTTTCACGGAACAAGTACTTCGCTCGTTCCGAGATAAAATCCAACACTTGCTTCTCCACTTCAGGAGTTACTTCAAGTTTTGGCGAACGCAAATTCAACGCCTGTGTCACAGTTGAGACTGCGGCGGAAAGCGATAACGGTAAGTTTTTTTCAAGCAGTATCTGAATTATTCCGGACGCAGATCGCCGCAATGCAAAAGGATCACTCGATCCTGACGGTACAATTCCGACACTGAAGCACGCAACGAGCGAATCAAACCTGTCTGCAATCGAAACCGCGCACCCAGTCAAATTGCGCGGGACCGTATCCTCGGTCCCGACTGGTTTATAATGATCATAGATTGCGTCGGCCACTTCTTCATCTTCTCTTTGAGCTTTGGCGTACAGCCCTCCCATGATTCCCTGCAACTCGGTAAACTCACGCACCATCTCCGTCGCAAGGTCGCACTTGGCAAGCTGCGCCGCACGGTCCGCCGCCCCCACGTCAGCTCCGTGTGCTCCCGCGTCAAACCAATTGCAGGCTGTCTTTCGAGCAATTTCGCGCATACGTTCAGCTTTGTCGCGGTAACTACCCAACCTCGACTCAAAGGTGATATGCGCGAGCTTCTCAGTGTAGTCGGCCAGCCGACACTTCTGGTCCGACTGCCAAAAGAATTGTGCGTCCGCCAGCCTGGCGCGCAATACTTTTTCGTGTCCGCGCCGGACGAGTCCCGAACGGTCTCTATCCAGATTGATTACCGTCAGAAAGTAAGGCGCGATTTCGCCGTTGCGATTCTCCACGGCGAAGTACTTCTGATGGTCGCGCATTACAGTGACGATCACCTCAGACGGCAATTCGAGATATCGCGCGTCGAAATCTCCGCGAATCACTGTTGGATATTCGTTCAGGTAGGTCACGAGATCCAGCAGCGCCGCATCGTCGTGAACATGCCACTTCCCTTTCGCCGCGACACTTCGAATCTCGCGTTCAATCTTTTTGCGCCGCTCCGAAGGATCGACCAAAACAAAGTTCCGCCGCAATTTCGTCACGTAATCTTTCGGGCCGTTCACGTGAATCTTGGAACGCCCGAGAAAGCGGTGGCCTTCTGTCGCGTCACTCGAAGCGACGCCCTCAAACTCGAACGGAATGACCTTCTTATCGAGCAGCGCAACGATCCACCGTACGGGCCGGATAAACCGCGCGCCCTTCTTTCCAGTCCAATACATAGAACGCGGAAAATTCAACCCCCTGATTGCACGCGGCAATGCCTCCGCCAAAACTTCACGTGCCGTTTTTCCACGGATCAATAGCTTCGCGGCAAGGTATTCGCCACGCGGAGTCATGGTGGTATACAACGCTGAGATAGGAACACCCTGCTTCTCCGAAAAACTCTCGGCGGCGCGCGTCGGCTGGCCGACATTATCGAACGCCACGGACTTCGGCGGGCCCAGCACTTCTTTCCTCTCGTCCGCTTGGGAAAGCATCAGTGCACTCGACATCGCCACTAGTCGGCGCGATGTTGAAAAGACAGAAATCGGCGAGATAAGAAGGCGGAGCGCCTCAAAATTTTTCTCAAGTATTCCCTTAAGTTCAGCCGCAGCTCTTTGCAAAAGGCCTGCGGGAATTTCTTCACACCCGATCTCGAAAAGGAACGATGCACGGTCCTTCATTTGCGCACCTGGTCGGATTTGTCTGGCTTTGCTGACGTGGCTGGAAGAAACTCGTTCCATCCATTCGCCGCGCAATAGTCGCGCGCAATCTGGCACGATAGTGCGCGCACTCTTGCAACCAGCGCGGCGCGCTCCGTCGTGGAAACGGCCCCGCGTGAGTCGAGTATGTTGAAAAAATGCGAACACTTGAGGCAAAAGTCGTACGCAGCAAGGATCGGCAACTTTTGCTTTCCTTCAGACTCCACGCCGCGGTCTCGTCGCGCCAATATCGCTTTGGCTTCCTTCTCACACAAATCAAACATTTCGCGTGTCCTCTTTGCGTCGGCCCACTCGAAACTGTATGTTGAGAATTGTTCCTCTTCGGGCAACCGAATATCGCCATACGTTGCGTCTCCAGACCATCGCAACTGAAACACGCTGTCGACATTCTGTAGAAATGCGGCGATCCTTTCGAGCCCATAGGTTAACTCGCATGAGACGGGATCCAAGTCCAAGCCACCCGATTGCTGGAAATACGTGAACTGCGTAATCTCGAGACCGTCGAGAAGCACCTGCCAACCTACACCCCAAGCACCTAAGGTCGGCGATTCCCAGTTGTCTTCTTCGAATCGAATGTCATGGTGCTTCAAGTCAATTCCCAAACTACCTAAACTATTCAAGTAAAGGTTCTGGATGTTGCTCGGGGAAGGTTTAAGTATCACTTGAAGCTGTGTGTGCTTGTACAAACGGTTTGGGTTTTCGCCATAACGTCCATCGGCTGGCCTCCGACTTGGCTGGACATAAGCCACCCGATATGGGTTCGGCCCAAGGACACGAAAAAAAGTTTCGGGGTGCATCGTACCAGCCCCGACTTCGATGTCATAAGGCTGCTGGATTACGCAGTCCTGTGCAGACCAATACGATTGAAGTTTGAAAATCAAATCCTGAAATGACAGGCCCACAAGCCTCCCCGTCCTAATGTTTTTCTTTAGATTGATTTTCGTTGCAGTCTGCGCCATTCAAGCCGTCTCCAACATCTCTCGCGCCTTCAATTTGCGTTCGATTTGGTGCTCAAGTAAATCTAGCAGGTACTTCGTAAGCTCTCGCAGCGTTGCCTCCGAAAAGTCTTTCGGATTTAGCTTATCGAGCCTTTCACTCAGCATCTGTCGACCAACATCCAACGCGTTCGCCGAGAGGATTTCCATTCCAGGCGCGCGACATTTCGCACAAGCAACTCCTGGTACGGCGGGGTTCACGTACGCCACAGAAGTCAACTCGGAGCCACAGCGTACGCAGCGATTGAAAGAGCCCAGCCAACCACCCAGGCGCACCGTCCACAATACGAAGTAAGCGAGGGCCAGATGCGTTTCCTGCAGGTGCCTGATCGTTTGCGCTGAAAGCAGCAGCAAACGAAATGACGGATCGGCAGGCTCGCGATCCGGCAGCACAGCCTCCGTAATCTCCGCCATAAGCGCGAGCGTTACTCCCGCAGAATAATCGCGGAATGTTGTGACGAAGGATTCGATCAGCTCGCACTGGCTGATCCGGACCAGCTCACGGGTCTCGCGCTCAAAGAACCAGATACGGACATAAGACATTCGCTCAAGCGTCGCACCAAAGCGGCTCTTAGTACGGCGCGCGCCCGCAGCCACGCCGCGCACACGTCCCATCGTGCGACTTAGAAAGCTCACCAATCGGTCGGCCTCACCGAGTGGATAGCTCTGCAGAACGATTGCTTCGGATTCACGAAGTGGCATCGGCGTCGTGTCGGCGCGCCGACTGTTCCGCGCGCTTCAGCACGCTCGAACCGCGCGCAGCGAAACTAAAGTTTCTATCACAGCACAGCGCACCGTGCAATCGTTCCGCAGTCAATCCCAACAGATTTCGTATACACCCCAGCTTACTGCTTTTCAACATCGCATCTCTCCACTAAAGTACGTGGATGCCTCGGTCCAATCGCGTGCCCATGGTGGACGTCATCGGTGTCGGCATCAATGCGACTGATACAATCATTGGCCTTTCGCGCTTTCCTGAATTTAGCTCGAAACTTGAATTCTCTTCTACTGGCGTTTTCCCCGGCGGACAGGTGGCCAGCGCCTTAGCCGCTTGTAGCCGTTGGGGATTGTCTGCGCGCTACGTTGGCTCCGTCGGCGACGACTCTGCTGCCGCCTTGCAATCAAACGAACTGCGTCGGAACAAAATCGAATCATATCTGATTTGCGTGCGCAATTGCCTGAGCCAGCTCTCCTACATTCTCGTCGATGGCCGAACGGGAGAGCGCACGATTCTCTGGAAGCGCGATCCGCGACTGACGCTGCGTCCAGCGTACCTCGGCAAAGAATGGGTCGCACGTTCAAAAGTTTTGCTGGTCGATGGACATGATACCGCCGCCGCTGCACGCGCGGCGTTCTGGGCTCGCAAAGCGCAAATTCCGGTTGTCGCAGATGTAGATAATCTGTATCCGGGAATTGAAGCATTACTTGAATACACTGACTATCTCTTCACTTCATCCGAATTCCCTGCTCGTTTCCTTGGAGACGCCAATCTACTTACCGGTCTTCCTGAAATTTCGCAGCGTTTCGGATGCAGAGTTGTCGGCGTCACTCTAGGACGTCTCGGAGCGCTCGCGTGGGATGGCACCCGATTTCATTACTGTCGAGGCTATCGAGTCACCGCGCTCGACACAACCGGTGCAGGCGATATTTTCCATGCAGGCATTGTTTACGGAATATCGAGAAACTGGCCCCTTCATGCAATACTTGAGTTCAGTTGCGCCGCAGCTGCATTAAACTGTACAGCGCTCGGTGCCCGCGGCGGTATTAAATCTTTACATGAAATTCACAGCTTCATGCGATGTGCGCGTCGTTCTTCGTCCGCATTCTCTCAGAAACAACTAGAACGCCACGCGCGTAATCAAAACAGGCACTCATGATCCCCTTGAAGAATCTTCGCCCGCGTGTTCACTTCCCATCCGTGACGCTAGGACTCATCGTCGCGAACTTCACGGTTTTCTTTTACCAGTTATCGCTTTCCCCACGAGCGCTCAAAGTTTTCATTACAATTTACTCTGTGATTCCCTCGCGTGTGCAGCTCGCCCTTGCGGGTTCACATTTTACTTTAGCTCAAGGATTCATTCCCTTCTTCACCTCGATGTTTTTGCACGCCGGCTGGCTGCACATCATCGGAAACATGTGGTTCCTGTGGCTGTTCGGTCCCAACGTGGAAGACCGCTTAGGCCATTTCGCTTACCTCGGTTTCTATCTCTTATGTGGGCTCGGAGCAGGCATGGCACAAACGCTATTCAGCCTGGGTTCAAATATTCCCTCTCTCGGAGCTAGCGGAGCCATCGCCGGCGTTCTGGGTGCGTACATCGTTTTCTATCCCTCCTCGAAGATCTTTACTTTGGTTACCCTTTTCTTCTGGTGGTTCTTCGCGCGCTTGCCGGCGGCGCTGTTCATCGGGTTATGGTTCCTGGTTCAATTCCTCAGCGGCGTCAGTTCCCTGAGCAGTTCGGCTGAGGGAGGCGTTGCATGGTGGGCGCATGTTGGGGGATTCTTGCTAGGGATGCTGCTCGTAGCCGGAATGCGCCGAAGCCAGCCATCCGATTCCTACGATTATTCTTAGGCTCTAGCTCCTGCCAATCCGCTCTTTGAAATGCGCTCGGCCATCCAATCCCCTGCCTCGCGCGTGCCCATCTGACCGCCAAGATCCGTGGTCGTCTTGCCTTCGCGAACTGCAGCACGAGCTGCATCACGGATCAATTCTGCCTCGCGCTCCAGGCCCAAATATTCCAGCATCATCCCGCCAGCAAGCGCCGAACCCAACGGATTTGCCACGTTCTTCCCCGCAATATTTGGCGCAGAGCCATGGATCGGCTCAAAGAGCGACACCCTGCCCGGATGAATATTGCCCGACGGTGCGAGACCCAGCCCGCCGGAAAGCTGTGCGCCCAAATCGCTCGCAATGTCGCCGAACATATTGCAAGTAATAATGGCCTCAAACTGCGATGGATCGCGCACCATTTCCATCATCAGCGTGTCCACAAAAAGGTGCCGAGTCTCAATCTCTTTGTATTCTTCTCTCACTTCTTTCCACACGCGCTGCCATAGCCCGTGCCCGTAGGTCATGGCGTTGGATTTATCGCTTATGCACACACGTTTCAAGTTCTTGCGCCGTGCATAATCGAGACCATAGCGAATGATTCGCTCTACACCTTTTCGCGTATTCACGTCCTCCTGCACGGCCACTTCGTCTGTGGTTCCCTGTTTGAAGTTACCGCCCACGCCTGCGTATGCACCCTCCGTGTTCTCACGAAACACGATGAAATTGATGTCCTGCTCGGCACGGTCTCGCAACGGTGTCAGACGCCGGTCAAAAAGGACGCACGGACGCACATTCACATAAAGATCTAGCTTGAAGCGCAGCCCTAATAAAATGTCCGCTGCGTGCTGATTCGAAGGGACGCGCGGGTCGCCCACTGCGCCAAAGAGAATCGCATCGAAGTCGCGCTGGAGCATCTGCGGCGCATCCGCTGGCAGCGTGATACCGTCCTTTAAAAAACGGTCCGCGCCCCAATCAAAGAACGTAAAGGAAAGCTTCTGTCCCGTGACCACACAGGCTGACTCCAAGACCTTCACGCCCTCTGGGGTTACTTCTTTCCCGATTCCGTCGCCGGGTATCACAGCAATGCGCTTTGCTTGGGGCATTCTGCACCTGAAGTTTTACTTTATTCGGTCCGTATCCTAACCAATGGAGTCTAACATAGCGGCCCATTACAATCGGTCACGCGCCTGCGGCTTCGGTCGGCACAACTTCTGTTCCCGGACCGAACTCCGCCAGATAAACTCCTGCCAAGATTAAGCCGCCGCCGAGAAGCAAGGCGAAGGTCGGTTTGTCGTGTAGGATCATCACGGCGAGAAGCGCCGCTAAGGGCGTCTCAATATAGGTGAACACCGCTAGCCGCGAAGCTGGCATATGCGCCAGCGCCCAAAAGAAAACTAGATACGCACCAATCGACGAAACCAACACCGTGTATGCCAGTCCCACCCAGCCCACTGCTCCCACGTTGGCCCAGTCCAGACGCGCCGCCTCACGCACTGTCAACGGCAGCAGAAAAATCGCACCAGCGAGATTGCAGAATGTGTTCATCGAAATCGTGTCGTACTGTCGCGCCACCCTCTTTGCCAGCACTGTATAGAGGGCAAATCCGGACGTTCCTCCGAGCGCAATCAGATCACCTACCCATGTGCCCGCATGCCTGTGCAATTCGTCTCCTGCTACGAGAATTGCAACGCCAGCAAAGCATGTAGCCATGCCGATAATTTTGGCGCGCGTGATGTCCTCAAGCTTGTAGGCTCGCGCCAGCAGCAGCACTAGAATCGGCCCCGTAGCGACAATGAGCGCGGAATGCGCGGCCGTCGTGTAATCAAGCCCCACGATAAAGAGCCCACGGTTGACGGCCACACCCCAGAAACCCAGCACCGCAAATGTCCAGAGGTCCTTAAAATTCAGTCGTGAGCGCCGTGTCTGCGCGAAGTAAATCGGCACCATCAGAATGCCGGAAAGTTCGATGCGAAATGATGTCATCGCCCAAGGGTTGATGTGTCCCAGGGTAATCTTGCCAATAATGAAGTTAAAGGACCATCCGAGCACCGTCAGCAGAACAAGCGTGTACAGCAGCAAAGGATGGCGCGGCTGTTCCACCAATTACGCGAGTACCTCGCTTCGAACCGTAACTTTCTCTATTCTTTCAAGCATCGGTTCATATCCGATTCCGGGGCCGTTTGGCACTTTGATCGTACCCTTAGGTGTCACTTCAATTTCTGGCTCGACGATGCCTTCCTTCCAGTAGCGCTTCCCTGCCGACACGTCGCCGGGCAGCGTAAAATTCTCCAACGTCGAAAGTGCGATATTGTGCGCGCGCCCGATTCCTGTTTCGAGCATTCCGCCGCACCACATCGGGATGCCGCTCCGCTGGCACAGATCATGAATCTTGCGCATCACAGTGTGCCCGCCTACGCGGCCCATCTTCATATTGATAATCTTGCAGGCGCCGGTTTCAATCGCCGCTACAGCATGCTCATATTCGTGAATGCACTCGTCGAGACAGATCGGCGTCTTCAACTGTTTCTGCAACTTTACGTGGCTGTAAATGTCGTCCCAGCCCAACGGCTGCTCAATCATCATCAGCCCGAATTCGTCGAGTTGCTTCAGCATCGGCACATCCTCGAGCGTGTACGCAGAATTTGCGTCTGCCATCAGCCGGATTTGCGGCCATCGCTTGCGAATAGCCTCGACGTTCTTGACGTCCTTTCCTGGCTTAATTTTTACCTTGATCCGCTGATAGCCGGCCGCGAGTTCCTTCTGCACGGCCTCAAGCAATTGTTCCACATTTGGCTGAATCCCAATCGATACACCGCTGGCGATTTCCTGCCGCGTGCCGCCAAGCAGCTTCCACAGCGGAATGTTCTTCTGCTTTGCCTCTGCGTCCCAAACTGCCGATTCCAGCGCCGCCTTCGCCATGTTGTGGCCGCGAACATGTCCAAGCATCGGCGACACATCCTTTGCCGCACAGAATTCCTTACTCCGCAGATCAGGCCATAAAAACTCGCGCATTATGAGCCACGCGGTATCGATATTCTCCGGCGAATAATACGGCTTTTCATCGGCCACGCATTCGCCCCAACCGGTCACACCGTCCGCATTCACTTCTACTAATAGAATTCGCCGCTCCGTTGTCACTCCGAAGCTCGTTTCGAAACGCATCACTAGCGGCATGCGAATCTCCCGCAGCGTTACTCTCTCAATGCGCATTGGGTGGCCTCTTCCCCGTTCTTAGTTTGTTGCAATCCGTGAAGTCACTAGGCCCGACTCTTCCAGTATGTAGCTGGCTTCTTGTGGCCCAATTTCGAGCCCCGTGACCACGTACCCCGATTTCATATACGAAAGAAACTGTTTTCGCATTTCAGTCTGCACGCGTTCTCCCGCCGATGGATCCCCTTGCTTTCGCACGCTGATGTCCTGTGGAATTGTGATCCGCACCGCGCCTGCGCTGAATCGAGGAGTCTCCCCGCGCATAATTGTATTCACGCGCGGCGAATCCAGGTACCACTCCGCGACGAGGCGATCCGTTGGCAATCCCGCATGCAAAGGACTCTCGGTGATCCCATAGCAATTCGGAATGTATCGCTTCACCACTGCGCCCAACCGGTTGATATTGAAGTGCGCGTTCTTCAATTCAAGTGGATCAAATGTCCATTCCACCAGATGAATTCCGCGGCCCAAGCAATCGTTCCGCTGCGCCAGTTTTAACATTCGCCCAATGCCGCGGTCGCGAAACTCCGCCAGCACGGCGGTCATGTGTGAATGAATAATTTGCTTACCTTCATGGAAACCGGCCAAGCCCAACGTGAAGCCGACCATCTGGTTTCCTACAAATGCGCCGAGCGTTTGTCCTCCCGTTTCACGGGCGACTACGAAAAGCGGCAACGGGACCACCTGATCCTGGCCCCAAGTCAATAACTGCAGCCGCTCGCACTCTTCGTACTCTTCAAGCGTCGAGCAATGCCGCACAGTAATTGGCGAACGCGCTACGCCCGAACCTTCGACTCGTTCCATAATTCTTCCATCTCCCCACGAGGAACGTCGGCGAGCCGACGTTCGCTCTCAAATGCCTCCTGTTCCATCCACTGAAATCTCTTGGAGAATTTTGCATTCGCGCGTTTCAGCGCCCGCTCGGGATCCACGCCGTTGAACCGGGAGAGATTCACAACAGAAAGAAACAGATCCCCAATCTCTGCTTCCACTTCAAGTTTATCCTTTTCGTTTGTCGCCTGCGCATCGTCCAGCGCCTTGCGAATCTCACGCGTTTCTTCATCAATCTTTTCGAAGATCCCCTCGGTGTTCTCCCAATCGAAGCCGGCATTTGAAGCACGGCGCGTCAACTGATAGCCTTCAAGCAATGCTGGAAGCCCTCGCGGAACGCCGCTCAATATCGAATGAAAAGCTTTTTCAGTTGAACTTCCCGATGCTTTCGCTCGCTCTTCCGCCTTCAACTGTTCCCAATTCTTCAGCACGGCTGCCGAGTTCCGCGCTTTCACTTTGCCGAACACGTGCGGATGCCTGCGCACCATCTTGGTGTGCACCGTACGGATCACATCTCCAATCGCAAACCTCCCTGCTTCCTTTGCCAGTTCTGCGTGAAACACAATTTGCAGCAATAGATCGCCCAGCTCTTCTGCAAATTTCTCCGCGTCATCCGCTTCCAGTGCGTCCAGAACCTCGTAGGCCTCCTCAATCAGGAACGGGCGCAGGCTCCGGTGTGTTTGCTCCCGGTCCCACGGGCAGCCATTGGGAGCGCGCAGCCGCTTCTGCAGCGCCACTAACTGCTCAAAAAGCTCTCCCGCACCGCGCTCTTCGCTGCGAACACGAGCCGACCGTGTCGTGCTTCGCGCTTTTGGTTTTTGCTTCTTCTTTGTACGCAATGCCACCCAAAATCTCTCTCTTCGCAATCGCACACTGTACGGCACGCCTCACGCCGTGACAAGAGACAAGATGAAATTCTCAGTCGCAGTGACGCCTGCCGTCCATCAATGATAGACTGAGCTTTAGAACTTCTAGTAGCAATTCGAGGAGTCTTTTGTGGCTGATTCGAAGCACGAAGAATCGTTTCGCGTCGTTGACCGGCGCCTCTTCACTTCCGAAGGCGAACTGCGCCCCGAAATTGCGGAAGAGCAGAGTCGAGAGCACACGCAATCGCAATCTGCGCCTGCACCTCGCGAGGCCACGGCGAACAAGGTTACAGCGTCCTCATCCGTTGCTCCTGAGATACCTTCACCCAAGCCTGACCGAAATTTCCAGATGCTGATTGATCTTCTGGCGCGCAACGCCGCTGCGTTGCTCGGCGGGATTCCTGATCCCGGTACAGGTCAGCCTTATCTCGACCTCGAAGGCGCTCGTGAAATGATCGACATGCTCGACACTCTGCGCGAAAAAACCAGCGGCAACCTGGCGCCCGAAGAAGAACGCCTGCTCTCCGATGTTCTCGGAAGTCTCAAACTTTCTTACATGGAAATCTCAAAGGCAGCTGCCAAATCCATGCGCGAAGGTGCCAAAGGCGCGCGGTAGCTTCATGTCATCTGGAAATCCCGAGTCTGGCGGGAACGCGGGCCGCCTACATGTCACCATCCTCGGCTCAGGTACCTCGATGGGTGTCCCAACTCTCGCCTGCCGATGCGAAGTCTGCCGATCCTCCGATCCACACGACCAACGGACGCGTCCTTCCGTGTTGCTCTCTTATAATGGCCGCAACATCGTCATCGACACTACGCCTGACTTCCGCCAGCAGGCGCTGCGAGCCGATATTAACCACTTGGATGCGATTCTTTACACACACGCCCACGCAGATCACATTCTCGGCCTTGATGACATTCGCCCTTTTAATGCCAACCAAAAGTCACCCATCCCCATTTACGCATCTCAAGAAACGCTTTCAATTCTTCGGCGCACCTTTGCATACGTCTTCGAGCCACAATCGGTCGAGAGTTCGATTCCTCAAGTGAAACTTCACACTTTGGGAGACAAATTCGATCTCTTCGGTGCGCATGTCACTCCTGTTCCCGCTCAACACGGCCCACTGACTGTTCACGGTTTCCGCATCGGGTCGGTCGCCTATCTCACCGACTTCAGTTCCGTACCCAACTCTTCCAAAGCCCTGCTCCGCAATCTCGACCATTTCATTCTGGATGCCCTTCGCTACACTCCCCATCCCATGCATTCCACTGTTGACCAGTCGCTTGCTCTGGTTCGTGAACTCGCCCCGCGCCATGCCTGGTTCACACACATCTGCCATGACCTCGGTCATGAAACTACCAATGCCAAACTCCCTGCCAACGTGCATCTTGCCTTCGATGGCCTCGAATTTGAGGTCGCACTGTAATGTCCTTCGCGGTCATCCATTCGCCGGAGGAATGGTCCGCCAATCTCGGCGACAGTTCGCGCACCGTCCTGACTATCGGCAATTTCGATGGCGTCCACCTCGGTCACCAGCAGATCATCAAGAGTGTCGTCGAAAGCGCCAGCCGCGAACACTGTATCCCCGCAGCACTTACCTTCTGGCCGCACCCACTACGTATCGTCCGTCCTGAAATCGCACCGCTATTGATTGAACCGCTTCCGCAGCGTCTCGTTCATTTGGAATCTCTCGGCCTCGATGCCGTTTTCGTCCTGCCCTTCGACCACTCCGTTGCCTCTCTTCCCCCCGGCGACTTCATACGCCGCATCCTCGTCGACACTATGCACGCCCGCGCCGTGGGTGTCGGAGAAAACTTTCGCTTTGGCCACCGCCAGGCTGGCAATGTTCAAGTTCTTCGCGAACTCGGCCGCAGTATTGGCCACGGTCTGAGTTTCAATGTCGAGTGCATCTCTCCGGTTATTCTGCGCGGCATCATTGTTTCTAGCAGCGCTATCCGAGCCGCCATTTCCAATGGACACATGCCGCAAGCTGCGCGCCTTCTCGGTCGGCCATTTTCTCTTGCCGGCGAAATTCACACCGGCACCGGCACTGGCCGCCGTTTCGTCTTTCCTACACTCAATCTCTCCACCGAACAGGAGCTTCTTCCCGCGCACGGAGTCTACGCCACCGAGACGGTCGTTCGCGGCCTCACCTATCGTTCCGCAACAAACGTAGGCGTACGCCCGACGTTTGACGGTTCCAAACTCGCCATCGAATCTCACCTCTTCGATTTTTCTGACGAAATCACTTCAGGACAAATGGAAGTCCGCTTCTGGCTTCGCCTGCGAGACGAGAAGAAATTCCCTGGCCCCGAAGCCCTGCGCGCGCAGATCCAGCAGGACATATCTCACACGCGCATCTTCTTTTCCCGCCTCGACGCAGCCCGCCGTCTCTGCAAGCGTTCGTGACGTTCCTAGCATACTGCACAGGTTTCATTGTTTTGAATATGTTCGTGGGAGTCTTGTTTTGCCGTTTACTGTACAGATTGAAAGGGTTCAGTTTCTGAGTCTACCCATTCGCTACGAGCTTTTGACATTTCCTGCAGTAGCCGCCAATTTCCGTTCGCGCGAGCGTGATGTCCATTTCGCAATCCTGCTCGATCTGCTGTTTCAGTTGCTCGTAAAGCTCGCTTTCGAATTCTCGCACCTTGCCGCACCGCAGGCATGCGATATGAATGTGATCGCGCGGCCCGTGACTCTCGTAATAATGCTTGTGCCCGCGCAAATGTAAAAGATCCAACTCGTCGATCAAACCGTGATGCTTCAGCATATCCAGCGTACGGTAAATCGTCACGCGCGTGATTTGCGGGTCGATCTTTTGGGCGCGCACTAAGATTTCGCCCGCATCCAGGTGCCGCGGCGCTGTGTCCATTACTTGCAGCACCACACGGCGCTGGCGCGTGAGCCGTATCGATCTTTGCGCTAATTGTTTTTGAAGTTGTCCGGGCTTCTCGTGGACGTTGATGCGTTCGCCTGTGGAAACGCGCCGAGCTGCGGTTTGTGCCATTTCTAATGTCTCAGAATGTCGAAGTACGTTACAAATCCAATCACGGTCAGCAGAAATATCAGCCCCGCAGTCAGGAAACGCTCCTTTACCGCCACGCTCAACTCGCGCCGCAGCGTTCCTTCAATCGCGAGCATCAAGACGTGCCCACCATCTAGAATGGGAATTGGCAACAAATTCAAAATTCCCAGGTTGATGCTCAAGAACGCCATGAATGTAATAAACTGAGCAATTCCCAGCCTTGCCTGCTGCACGGAAATTTTCACAATTCCCACAGGCCCCGCCGCATCCTTCAGCGAAAACCGCCCTGAAAAAAGCCCGCCGACAAACGAAAGGATTTGCCCCGAAAGATCGACATTTTTCTCCCACGATTGCCGCCCCGCCTCAATGAACGGATACGATTCGCGCACCGTATCCGCCATCCCGTAGCCCACGCCAATTGCCCACCGTTTTCCTCCGCCGTCTCCCAAATCGATGTAGGCCGGTTTTACCGTAAACATTAGATCTCTTCCCCCACGCACCACGCCCATTGTTACTGGTTTGCCCCCGGACTGCGTAACGACATAGCTCAGCAGGTCGCGGCTCATAACGGACTCTCCGTTGACCGACGTAATCTCATCGCCGGCCTTCAGTCCCGCCATCGCCGCGGGATCGCCGCGCATCACCGCATCGACTACCACTCGCTCCTTCGGGCAACCCAGCACGTCGCAGCCATCGGTCGGATTCTGTGGCACGATCTCCTTTAGCGGAATAACACTTCCGCCGCGTTCGACGGTAAGAGAGACATTGCTACCCGGAAGGATCGACGTATTCGAAAGAGCCTCATCCCAATTGGATACTTTGCTTCCATCAATCGCAACAATCTTATCTCCTACCTTGACTCCCGCCTTTTCTGCAGGTGAATTCGGAACCACTGCCGCTACCTGCGCTGGCTCGTGGAAATACGCCGGAACCGGCACGCCAGCTATGTACAATCCCCACATCAACACAACCGCGAGAACGAAATTCATAAACGGACCGGCGAGAATAATGAGCAGCCGCTTCCATCTTGCCTGCGAAAGAAACTCATCCGGCGCGCCGGTCCTTTCCTCCGCCGGATTCTCCCCGGCCATCTTGACGTAGCCGCCGAAGGGAAAAACCGCAAGGCGATAGTCCGTCCCGTTGCGCTTCCAGCCGAAAATCCGGTTTCCGAATCCGATCGAAAACACTTCCACGCGCACACCGCACAGCCGCGCAACTACAAAGTGGCCCCATTCATGGACGAGGATCATCACTCCTAATCCAATTGCAGCCGCGACAATTCCCACCCAAGTCTGCGTCATAAATTCTTAGTTCTTCCTTCGCTGGATTTCCTCGCGTGCCATCCGCCGCGCTTCCTGATCCGCACTCAGCACATTATCTATATCGTGAAAACTCACCCGCGGCATCCGTTCCAGCACCCTTTCAATCACTTGCGCAATCTCCGTGAACGCCAACTTTCCGTCGAGAAATGCAGCCACGCTTTCTTCATCCGCTGCATTCAACGCGCATGGCGCGGCGCCACCCGCGCGCATCGCCTCCCATGCCAGTCGCAGGCATGGAAATTTCTTTAGTGACACCGGCTCAAAGTCCAGCTTCTTCAGGGCCGTCCAATCCAGGGCAAATCCGTTTGATGCCACACGCTCCGGGTAGGTTAGCGCATATTGGATGGGCATACGCATATCTGTTGGCCCAAGCTGTGCCAGAATCGAACCATCCACAAACTCGACCATCGAATGAATCGTCGACTGAGGATGAATCACCACATCAATCTGCTCCGGCCGCATCGTAAAAAGCCATCTTGCCTCGATAACCTCAAATCCTTTGTTCATCAATGTAGCCGAATCCGTGGTGATCCTCTTCCCCATCTTCCAATTGGGATGCGCCAGCGCCTGCGCAGGTGTTACTTTTTTCAGTTTCGCTTCAGGCGTTTTTCGAAACGGCCCGCCCGAGGCGGTCAGCACCAGCTTCTTCACTTCCTGCCGCTCGCCCGCGCGCAAACATTGGTGGATCGCGTTGTGCTCGCTGTCGACGGGCAGCACGGCTTTTCCTTTGCGCCCCGCCTCAGCCATTACCAGCTCGCCCGCCGCTACCAGCACTTCTTTATTCGCAAGCGCCAGGTTTTTTCCCTGCTGCACGGCCTTGTATGTCGCCGGCAATCCGACGACTCCGACCGCCGCTGACAAGACAGTATCTGCGTCGGGGTGCGTCGCTACACACTCCATTCCGTCCGCGCCGCACAAAACCTCCGGCATTTTTTGCAGCTTCGCCGCATTCAACCTTTCCTTTAATTCCTTCGCGCCTTCGCAAGTCGCGGCGGAAACCACTTGTGGGCCATACTTTTGCGCCTGCTCCGCGGCCAGTTCAACATTGTTGCCCGCCGCGATCGCCACCACTTCAAACCTGCCGGGGAGCGAATCCACAACCTTCAGGCACTGCCGCCCGATGGAGCCCGTCGATCCGAGAATGGAGATGCGTTTCACGAGGTTGAGCGAATCACATTCGGCCTTGCAGCAGCCATCCTGCGGCGAGCCATACAACAGGAGCAGCAAAAATCAAGCTGTCAATACGGTCGAGCATTCCACCGTGTCCCGGAAGCATCGCGCCAGAATCTTTCACACCTGCACCGCGCTTATATGCTGATTCTACCAGATCGCCCACTTGCCCCGCGATGTTCGCGAGCGCCGCCGTTACCAGCCACGCCACCATGTCTCCGCTTTGCCATCGCGCAAAAAAATATCCAACGATCAGCGACCCGATAATGTTCCCTGCCGCTCCTTCCCACGTTTTCCCCGGCGATAGCGTTGGCGCCATTTTTATTCGCCCGATGGACTTGCCAACGAAATAAGCGAGCGTGTCTCCCGCCCAAACGACGACCAACGCAAAAAGAACTAGCACCGGTCCTTCCGGCAGGCGTCCGTCCAGTCGTACCAGGTAGCTGAACGGCCAAGCCACGAAAAGCAACGCCGCAGAGCTTGCGGCGATTGCAGGCAGCACGTCGGCAATTGGAAAGCTGGAGATCGTTCCAATCAGCGCCGCGCCGAACAAAAAGATTAAGAACACCGCCTCGTTTGACAAATAAATTCCAAACCGGAGGTTCGTAATGATTTCGGTGCCGGAACCCAGCCGGTGCAGTTCCGCCGTGCCCGCGAGCCACTGTGAGTAAAAAAGAATCACAGTGCACACCATCGTCCAAATCGAAAACGCGCGCATCCCGACTTGCGAGGTTAGCTTGAAGAATTCCACCACGGCCAGCAACGCGACAACTGCGGCGACGACTGCCACTAGCCAGGATGGCCCCAAATACACGAGCGCCACAACTGCCGGAATAAGAATCGCCGCCGTTATGATGCGCTTGACCAATTCTCAACCCGCTCCGTTTCCTGATTCGCGTCCGAGACTCAATCCTCCGTAGCGCCGCTCGCGCTGTTGAAAGTTGAACAGCGCTTCCAAGAGTTTTTCGCGCGTGAAATCTGGCCACAGCGCATCGGTAATGTAAAGTTCTGCATACGCAATCTGCCACAGCAGAAAATTGCTGACGCGCATCTCGCCGCTTGTGCGAATCAGCAAGTCCGGATCGGGCAGCCCTGCCGTGTACAAATTCTGCGAGATTGTTTCTTCGTCCGCCCGGAACGCGGAGAGCCCATTCAAACGCACGCGGTCCAGAATCGCGTTGAAGGCATCCACTAATTCCGCGCGGCCGCCATAATTCAATGCGACAACCAATTTCATGCCCGTATTTTTCGCGGTTAGCCTCATCGCTGTCTCGATATCCTTTTGCACAGCTTCAGGCAATTGCGCGGAGCGCCCGATCACAAGCATTTGAATATTGTTCCTGTGGATGGAGGGCAGTTCTTTTTTCAAATACTGGCGCAGGAGCTGCATCAAAAAATCCACTTCCGCTTGCGGTCTTCGCCAATTTTCCAGTGAAAAGGCATACAGCGTAAGCGCGGGAACTTTCAGCCGCGCGCACGTTTCGATCGCTTGTCGTGCGATTTTCACCCCAGCGCGATGCCCTGCGATTCGCGGCAGATGGCGCTTCTGCGCCCAGCGCCCATTGCCATCCATGATGATCGCAACATGGCGCGGCAAACGCTTCAGATCAATTTTTTCCAGGAGCGCCGCCTCGCCGCGGCCTGTGGGCTTTATCAGTTCGATCGCTTTCACTCGGAGTCACTCGATCAATTCGTTTCAAAAATTAACACAGGCCCGCGCAACCGCGCAACGCGATGCTCTCATAACGCACGCCTCATAACGCAATTCGGGAATCCGTGACTCAGCTCGTGTGAACGGATAGCGTGACGTAAGCGAGGGCGCCAGTAACGATGATAAGCGCTATGCTGATGACCCAGGCAATTATGTTAAAGAACCTTCCGTTTACGTACTTCCCCATTAGCTCCTTGCGATTTATGAGCAAAAGAATGAGCACCATAACAAAAGGCAGCCAAATCCCATTGGCCACCTGAGAGAGAACCAAAATCTTGAGCAGCGGAGCCCCGGGAATAAGAATTACGGCTCCCCCCGCGACGATCAACGCAGTGTACAGGCCGTAAAATATCTTAGCGTCTTTGAATTTGTGGTCGATGCCAGCCTCGAAGCCCAAGCCTTCGCAAATCACATGCGCAGTGGAAAGCGGCAACACGGAAGCCGAGAAAAGTGAAGCATTCAGCAAGCCGAAAGCGAAGAGGTAGCCCGCCCATTTTCCGGCAAGTGGCACCAGAGCTGAAGCGGCTTCGGCTGCGTCATTGATGTGCGTGTGGCCGGAAGCGTTGAGGGTAGCTGCCGTGCAGACAATGATAAAAAACACGATCGCCATGCAAGTGATGCTGCCGACAAGCACATCCAAACGGGCGTGCTTATACTGACGGGGTCCGACTTTCTTCTCCACATAGCCTGCCTGGAGGTAAAAGAACTGCCAGGGAGCGACGCTTGTGCCAATCAGGGCAGTCAAAACGAGCAGGTAGGCCGTGTTCATGTGGATTTCAGGCACAAAGGTCGCTTTGGCCGCAAGAGCCCAATTGGGTTTGGCAAGAAATGCGGAGGCTATATAAGTAGCATAGAAGACACAGGCCACAAGAAAGACTTTCTCAACCTGACTATACGTTCCGCGAACAACGAGCAGCCAAACAGCGATAGCGGCGATGGGCACGGCAATGTACTTGCTGACTCCGAAGATCATCATCGATGCGGCAACGCCCGCAAACTCGGCGACGGTATTGGAGAAATCTACGGCTAGTCCGGCCAGCATGACGAAAAATGTAGAACGGAAGCCAAATTCTTCGCGAATTAGATCGGACAGGCCCTTGCCGGTAGCTACGCCCATCCGCGCGCACATTTCCTCGCTGATGTACAAAGCAATAGTGAGTGGGATGATGGTCCAAAGGAGCGCATAACCGAGTTGCGCTCCGCTCGTGGAATAGACGGCGATGCCGCCTGCGTCGTTGTCAACATTGGACGTAATGAGACCAGGGCCAACGACCGCCAGAAACAGAGCGACGCGCCGCTGCCAGTGGCGGCTTTGTCGGCGCACACCTTCGCCGCGCGTGCGCAAAGTCTCAAGTCTCGCGTTGATACGGGTCCAATTCATTTCAAACCATTCCAAGTCCTAGTTGCAAACGACCGATCAGCGGATACTTGCGTGCATGCGGCTGACAATATCATCCACCGTAATCGAGCCGATCGGATGACGTTCGTCGTCAACGACAGTCAAACTGCGCAAGTTATATTTATCGAAAAGCTCGAAGATTTCGCGTTCCTCAACCCCGGATTCCACGGATATGAATGGTTCGCTTGCAAGCGCAGCCATTCGTTGATCCTGTGCCGCCAGCACGAGTTTCGCGGCCGAAACCGTACCCGCAAAGGCCGCATCACGATCAATGAGCACGATCGTGTCCAACTGTTCGAGCGCAACCTCATGAAATCGGATGTAGTCAATAACTTCAGTCTTGGTGGCTTCCGCGCCTACTTCGACAATCTCCGTATTCATCATTCCACCGGCGGTGTTGGCATCGAACTGCAGCAATTGCCTCATTTCAGCAGCCTCGTGCCGGGGCATTTCACTCAAAACGTCGCGCGAGGTCTCAGCCGGAAGATCCGCAAGCACGTCGGCTGCCTCGTCCGGAGGCATCTCCTCGAGGATTTCCGCTGCTCTTTCCGGCGCGAGCGTTTCGACAACCTGGGTTCTAAGGCGTTTGTCCAGCTCTCCGATGACCTCGGCGGCGGTCTCCTCATCCAGAGAGCCAATGATTGAGCTGCGCTCGTCAGGAGACAACTCCTCCATGATGTCGGCCAGATCGGCTGGATGTATCTTGGCCAGCTTTTGGCTGGTGAGTCGAAGCTTCACGCGCCGCAGGGGATCGGGCTCAATGAGGTTCACAAACTCCCACGGAATTAGCTTTGTCGGAAGCTTCCCTTGAATGCGCCGAATCATCGAGTGAGTCGCCACGCCCTGCAGAAGGCGGCCAACAGCGCCGGTGAGGCCCACATCGACCCGGGCGATGCGAAGTTCGATGTTGCCGTTAGTTTTGTGCTCGGCCATCTCAAGGTCGTTTACGCGGACGACTTTCCGGCCATGAGTGTCAATAATCTGCTGGTCGAGGAGGTCCTTGCTGACGCCCAGCCAGGCTTCATTTTTTGTATAAGGTTCAAGCTGTGTCTCCCCCACGGTGAGCTTCAAGGTACCGGGCTTGGCAGACGCGATTTGGTCATATCGCGCCATCAATGGCTGATATTTGCCTCTTGTGAGCAGTACTCGGCTGATGCGTCCAGCTTGTTCCGCCGGTTCGACGTAGAACTCCTTCACTCGACCTACGGGATGCCCTTGGGCGTCGTAGACCTGCGAACCTAACAATTCAGTGGCGTGCAACATAATTGCCTCCTACGTCTCTCTCAGATCGTGCAGCCAGCATCGGCGCACAAAAAAAGCCCGTGGCCGGACTCATATCCGACCACGGGCGGAAATCTCTCCGCCGTATTAGCCTTGGTCGGCTACGGCCTCCTTGCCCTCACGCTTCGTGCCCTGCAGGCCCCAAAAGCCACGTGGCTCGATCCCCGCCCGGGTCATTTCCGCTGACCGAGACGGGCATCTCCCCCCGGGCTCCAAATTGGAAGAACGATCCACTTCAGTTCTCTCCATAGTCAGTTTACTTGTTAAGAGTAGATGCAAAAATTGTCAAGCGCAGAGTGACGATTTAACGATTTTTTTTCTTGTGAAACACCATGTTAGTGACCTTAAGACCCTCTTTGGCGCAATCGGCGGCGTACAGCTCAAAATACGATGCAGTAATGTAGTCGTGAACCGCATAGCCGAGTGCTTTGGCGGTGCAGTCAATGGCTCTGCGGGAACCTTCCAGTTCCAAAAAGACTCCCATGGGCGTTTCATCGAGGTCGATATGGAGGCGCGCGTCGCCACGAACACGGTACTTCGTGCGGTACTTTTCATATTGAAACCAAGGTCTCATCCCTATCCTCCGGAGAACACCGGCAAAGCGGTCGGCATCCTTAAGGTGAAACTCGATCTCCTCCCGCTCTTTGTACTTTGAGCTACGGATGCTCCGGCCCACGGGTCCCTTGAAGGTAAGCAGGCCCTCAGAAGGTCCGTCCGGGCGGCGCTTCGGATGGAATCCCGTGCGGTACTCAGCGATGTGCTCGCATCGGATGCGAAGGATCGAACCGAGTCGCTGGAGCTGGCGGTCTGGCGTGTCGAAGAGGGTGTTATGTTCGTGAACTCGCGTGACGCGTTCCGCACCAATGGTGCGCAAGTGGCCGACGAGTTTGCCAACATCCGGGACGGCCAACTTGACTTCATTTTCTCGGTTGCGGGCCATAATCTTGCTCTCCGCTGGACGGAAGTATAAGTCGAGCATGCCTAGAAGAGAAAACGCGATGGCCCCACAGGCCGACTTCCCGTGTTGCCAAAGAGAGCGCGAGCCGCGATAATCGTCTCCGCTTCCACCGAAAATGGCTGATTGATGACCGAACCGACCACTCCGCTGATGCAGCAGTACCATTCGATCAAGCGGCAGCATCCGCATGCCCTCCTGCTTTTCCGCCTGGGGGATTTCTACGAGCTCTTCTACGAGGATGCGGTAGTGGCGGCGCGTCAATTACAAATCACGCTGACTTCACGCAATCGCGAAAAAGGACAGGCAGTGCCAATGTGTGGTGTGCCCTATCACGCCGCCGAAAGCTATATTGCACGGCTGATTCGCGCTGGGCACAAAGTAGCGATTTGTGAGCAGATGGAAGATCCCTCGCGCACGAAAAAGCTGGTGCGCCGCGAAGTGATCCGCGTGCTGACGCCAGGCACCGCGACGGATTCGCCTCTGCTGGAGACGCGCGAGAATCATTTCCTGGCCTCGATTGCTCGGAATGGTGGTAGCGAACCAATTGGCCTGGCGTTCGTCGATTTTTCGACTGGCGAGTTTCGCGCGACAGAGTTTGGCGGGCCGGCGGCAGAGACGCGCCTGCGCGATGAATTGGAAATTCTGCGGCCGCGGGAGATTCTTGTGCCCACGGAGACGGCGACGCTTTTTCCGGAGGCCAAGAGGCCTTTGCTGACCTCCCTGAATGGACTCGGTGCTACCGAAACGCAGTTGGAGCCGTGGGTGTTTGAGGCCGCGCATTCGGAGCGCATATTGACGCAGCATTTTCGCGTGGCGACGCTCGA
>Ga0126371_10000025_pt1 | contig 102195 bp, 88 predicted proteins | sample PanSoiMetaPlot_4_FD_110145 | JGI IMG/M metagenome (GOLD analysis project Ga0126371, IMG submission 110145) | Tropical forest soil microbial communities from Panama - MetaG Plot_4 | ecosystem: Environmental > Terrestrial > Soil > Tropical forest > Bulk soil | place: Panama | collected 2016-02-17
CGTCGCGGCCGATGAGCGCGAGGCAGGCATCCGCGCCGCGCTCAATTTCGGGCACACGGTGGGTCATGCAGTGGAAGCCGCGAGTGGGTACTCGCTGCTCCACGGTGAAGCGGTCGCGATCGGCATGGCGTACGAGTCGCGGCTCGCCGAATCGCTCGGCATCGCGGAGTCAGGAACCGCCGAACGGCTCGCGCGCGTACTCGTGACCTACCGTTTGCCGGTCACGAGACCGCCGGCCGCGTCAGTGGATCAGCTGATTTCGAAAATGCGGAACGACAAGAAGTCGCGGTCCGGCGATTTACGCTTCGCATTGCCGCGCACCATCGGCGCGATGCATGGCGGCGTCTCGAGCGGGTGGACAGTCGCAGCCCAAGAGAGTGTGATCCGTGACCTGTTGGCGGTCAAACAGTAATCACATATCACTCAATCACTTCCCACACGATTTCCACCTCTCCACACAGCCGCTTTCGGCGCATTCGAATGCTTTCTCCACAGGAGGTGTTGATAGTGGACAAACCTCGCACTGAACCGTAGCAGCAACAACTTGTAGTGTTGATAACTGCGGGAATTTGCACCATTCTGAGTCAAGTCCTATATTGGCCAGCGTTTCCAGAAGGCTCCGGACGCGTGTTTGGTGCACCGTCCCCCTCAAAAACGTCACAGCCGAAGATGGGAGTGCCGTGCATGGCCCGGTCGTCCACAGGCAAGGCAAAGGCGTTCTTCCGCTCTACTCCGTCTGGCGCCTTCGACCAGTATCTGCAGGACATTCAGAAACTCCCGTTGATCAAAGACCCCGAGGAAGAGCGTCGGCTGGCCCGGCGCGTCCAAAAGGGTGATGAGCGCGCCGCCGAGCGCCTGGTCACGGCCAATCTCCGGTTCGTCATCTCCTACGTGAAGAAATACCAGGGGCACGGACTCGATCTCTCCGAGCTCGTGGCCATCGGCAATGAGGGCCTCCTCAAAGCCGTCAAGAAATTCGATCCCGATCAGGGCGTGAAGTTCATCTCGTACGCGGTGTGGTGGGTCCGGCAGGCCGTGCTGAAGGCTCTCGCCGAGCAGACCCGCAGCGTCCGGATCCCCCTGAATCAGAATTCCCAGCTGATCCGCATGAGCCGCACCGAGACCTTCCTCTCGCAGGAGCTCGGCCGCGAGCCGACTGATTCCGAAATCGCCACCGCGCTCGAAGACACCGTCGAAAACGTCCGGACCGCACGCCGCATGACCGCCGCCGAGCTGTCGCTCGACGCCCCGGTCGACCGGAGCGACAAGGATGCGGCGACGCTGGGCGAGCGGTTCGCCGGCATCGAAGGCGGCGAGATCGAAGACACCACCGACGGCAAGCTGATGCGTGAGTTCATCGACCGCATCTTCCAGAAGTATCTGGCTCCCCGCGAACGCAAGATTCTCTATCTCTACTATGGACTCGAGGAAGGCAGCGAGGCGATGACCCTCGAGAAAATCGGCGCGCTCATGGGAGTGACCCGTGAGAGAATCCGCCAAATCCGCGAGCGGGCGTTTGAAAAGCTGCGCGAGTCGCCTGACGGCAGGGCCCTGAAGGGGTTCTGGCGCGCAGCTTAGCTCACACGGTTTGACGGATCACCGGGGGCCAGGGCGGAATCCTGGCCCCCTTCGCTTTCTATATACTTGTATCGTGGCCCTTCCTTCCGACCTCGCCTCTGCACTCGCCGATATCGTCGGAGTACACCACGTGCGGGCGTCGACCGCGGAACGGCTCACCTACGCCGCGGACGGCCTCCCGACGCACCGGACGGTACCCGGCATCGTCGTCCTCCCCGGCACCCGCGAGGAGCTCATTGACGTCGTGCGGCTCCTCGCCGCCCGGAACGTCCCGTTCGTGCCCCGGGGCGCGGGAACGGGCCTCTCGGGTGGAGCGCTGGCATCGGAGGATGCAGTCCTGGTCGTCCTGACCCGGCTCAACCGCATCGTGGCGATCGAGCCACTCAACCGCCGCGCCATCGTGGAACCCGGCGTCGTTAATCTCAAGCTTTCCGCCGCCGTCCTCCCCCTCGGTCTCCACTACGCGCCGGACCCCTCCAGTCAGTCCGCCTGCACCGTGGGTGGTAACGTCGCCGAGAATGCCGGCGGTCCGCACTGCCTCAAGTACGGGGTCACGACCAACCATATCCTGTCGCTCGAGGTCGTCCTCGCGGATGGGTCCGTGGTGGAGCTGGGCTCTCCGGCCGGAGACGCCTGGGGCCCCGATCTCGTCGGGGGATTCGTGGGATCCGAGGGCAATTTCGGCGTCGTCACCCGGATCACCGTCAAACTCACGCCCCTCCCCCGCGCCGTCCGTACTCTGCTCGCCGACTTCCTGTCGCTCCGTGCCGCCGGTGAGGCGGTGTCGGGGATCATCGCGAGTGGCGTGGTCCCGGCCGCGCTCGAGATGATGGACCAGTCGTGCATCGGCGCCGTCGAGGACTCCGTCTACGCCGCGGGCTATCCGCGAGACGCCGCCGCGGTGCTGCTGGTGGAGCTGGACGGGCGGTTCGAATCCGCCGTCACCTCGGATGCCGAGGCCGTGGACGCACTGCTCAGGGCCCACGGAGCACGGAGCGTCAAAGCCGCATCCGACCCCGCTGAACGCGAGCGGCTCTGGCAGGGACGGAAAAAGGCCTTCGGCGCGATGGGCCGGCTGTCCCGTGACCTGGTGGTCCAGGACGCCGTCGTCCCGCGCACCGCCCTCCCGGACGTCCTCGAGGAAATCGGCGCGATCGCGGCCCGGTACCGGTTGCGGGTGAGCAACGTCTTCCATGCGGGGGACGGCAACCTTCACCCCAACATCTCGTTCGACGCCACCAACCCTGACGAGCACGAGCGCGTGCAAGCGGCAAGCGCCGAGATCATGAAGACTTGTATCGCCTCGGGAGGTACAATCACCGGTGAGCACGGGGTTGGGGTGGACAAGCTCCGGTACATGCCCGCCATCTTCGATGGGGAATCGCTGGCGGCGATGCACGCGGTCCGCCGGGTGTTCGATCCGGATCAAAGGGTCAACCCCGGAAAAGTCGTGCCGCTGCACGCGTGCCGGGAATGGAGCGCCGCGTGAGCCTGATCGAAAAAATCACGACCTTGCTGGGCCAGGACGCCGTGCTTGAACGCCGGTCCGGCGACGAGCCACCTCGCATCGCGCCCGCGGCCCCCGATGCGGTCGCCCTACTCCTCTCCACGGCCAACGCCGAAGGATGGAAGGTCCGCGTGGAAGGGTCCGGGACCTGGATGCCGGGGGATGCGCCCGCCGACCTCATCCTCACTACGCGCCGCCTCGACAAGATCCCGGCCCTCGAGAGTCAGGACCTCACGGTCACCGCCGAGTCGGGGGTCGGGCTGGATGTGTTGCGCCGGGAGCTGGCGGACCGCGGCGCCTGGCTCGCGCTGGACCCCCCCGGACTTGCCGGCCGCACCCTCGGCTCCGTGGTCGCGACCGCGAGCGCCGGCCCCCTTCGCCTGGGCTACGGCAGCGTCCGCGACCACCTGCTCGGACTCGCGTTCGTGACCGGCGATGGCCGGCTGATTCAGAGCGGCGGCAAGGTCATGAAGAACGTCGCCGGGTACGATCTGACCCGGCTCGAGACCGGCGCCTTCGGCGCATTCGGCGTCATCGTCCTCGCGCACCTCCGGCTCCGCACCCTTCCACGAGCCGATGTCACGTGGGTGCTCGAAGGCTCCCGCGAAGATCTCACCAACGCCGTGGACGACATCAATGCCGCCATGCTCGAACCCGCCGCGCTCGAGCTGCTGTCGCCGGCTCCCGCCCGGCGCGAGCGGTGGATGCTGGCGGTCCGCCTGGTCGGTTCTCCGCCGCACGTGGCCGCGGCGGAGCAGGAGCTGCGGATCGCGGGAGGGGGACGGCTGTCGCCGCTGCGTGGAGAAGAAGCGCAGCGGTTCTGGCAGCACGCCGCCGAGGGGTTCGCCACCAAGCCGGTGGTGTTCCGGGTCGGGGGGCTGCCCGACGGCTCCGACGGTTTGCTCGATCTTCTCCAACATCAAGTCGGAGATGACTGGATGCTGGCGAGTCCCACTGCCGGCTCGGCGCGGTGGGCGGGGGACACGAGCGTCGACCGGCTGCTCAAGCTCCGGCGCACCCTCGCAGCCCGCGAAGTGCCGCTCACCCTCGAGCGGGCACCCTGGTCGGTGCGATCCGCGGTCGGACACTTCGGCGCCTACCGGGAGGGTGTCGGGCCTCTGATCGCGGGATTGCGGAAGACCTTCGACCCGAACGGGGTCCTGGTCCAGGCTGCCGAAGCCGCTGAATGAATGACCGCGGTGGCTTTGCCGCGTTGGACCCGTGTGTCCACTGCGGGTTCTGTCTCCAGGCCTGTCCCACCTTTCTCGTCACCGGCGACGAAGCCGACGGACCCCGCGGCCGCATCGAGCTGATGCGATCCCTCGAACGCGGCCTCATCGCATCCGATGATCCCGGCCTCCAATTCCACCTCGACCGCTGCCTCGGCTGCCGGGGCTGTGAGCCCGTGTGTCCTTCGGGCGTGGGATATGGCCGCGGCCTCGAGGCCGCGCGAGAGCGCATCGCGGAGACTCGGACGCCCCCCCTGATCGCCCGTCTCGCGCTCTGGTTTCTGACGACGCCGCTGATCTCACGCTTCGTCTACGCCGCGGTGCGTCTCCTTCGGACAAGCGGATTGCCGGGACGTCTCGCCGGCTCAGGACGAATCGGTTTCGCCATGGGCATGCTGGCAGCGACTCGGCATTCGGAATTGGGGATTCGGGATTCGTACACGTCCCAGCAATCCCTAATCCCGAATCCCCGATTCCCGGCCTTGTTGTTTTCCGGATGTGTCATGGAGGGCCTCTTCTCCCACGTCCACGCCGCAACCATCCGCACCCTCGCGGTGAACGCTTACCGAACCGAAGTCCCTGCGGGACAGGTCTGCTGCGGAGCCCTCCATGCCCACGCGGGATTGGTCGAGCCGGCCCGCGAGCTGGCGCGCCGGAATCTCGACGCGTTTGGGGATGGCGATGAGACGATTGTCGTGAACAGTGCCGGGTGCGGAGCCTTGCTGAAGGACTACGCCCACCTGCTCCCCGATGATCCTCGCGCCGCCCGGTTTGCCGCTCGTGTCCGGGACGTCAGCGAACTGCTGGCCGAGGCGGGTCCGGCGCCCGCGAAGCATCCCGGCGCGCGTGTCGCGTACGACCCGCCCTGTCACCTCCTCCATGCGCAACGGGTCGCGGATGCTCCGTTGAAAGTGCTCCGGAGTATCGAGGGGCTCACGCTGGTCTCCGTCCCCGACGCCGAGAAGTGCTGCGGATCCGCGGGGCTGTACACAGTGGTCGAGTCCGGTCTTTCCAAGTCCGTACTGGCCGGAAAGGCCGCGAAAATCGGCGAGGCCGGACCGGATGTCGTCCTCACCGGCAACCCGGGCTGCATCATGCAAATCGGCGCCGGCCTGGCTGGGGCGCCTCGCGCGATTCCCGTCCGGCATCCGGTCGAAGTCCTCGACGAGGCGTACGCGTTCGCGGGGCGGTACGGGTGATTACCGAGCGGGTCAGGACCGCCGATGGTGTGACGGTCGGTCTCCATCATCTCGAACCAGTCGCGCCTCCCTCCGCACCTGTCCTGCTCCTCCTGCATGGCGCGTTCTCCGGTCACACCATCTGGCTGCGGAGCTTCGCGGGCCTGCTAGCCCGACAGGGCTTCGACATCTGGCTCGCCGATTTCCGCGGCCACGGAGTCGCGGACCGCGAACCGGCCCCGAAAACCTGGTGGTTCGATGACCTGGTCGACCGCGACGCCCCTGCCCTGATGAAGCGCCTTCGCGCGCACATTGGCGCGCGCCGGCTCGGCGTGGTCGGACATTCCGCGGGCGGCGCCATCGGACTGGGTGCATTGGCCCGCGCCCGTGAACGACCGGGAATGGATGCGCTGGTGGCACTGGGAACGCCGGGTCCCAAACGGATGGGGCTCACGCGATATGCCGGCGCCTGGGGATTCCGGACCCTCGCACTTACCCTCGGCCGCTTCCCCGCACGCGCCCTGCGTTTCGGGGGCGACGACGAAGGCGCGTTGATGTTCGGGCAGTGGATGACCTGGAACCTGCAGGGACGCTGGCTCTCGCGGGACGGCTTCGACTACCTTGAGTCATTGTCTCGGGCTCGCACTCCCTACTTGGGGCTGGCGGGAGGGCGGGATCTGCTGTTCTCGCCGCCGTACGCCTGCCGGGAGATCGTCGAGCGAATCGGATCTCCAACGAAGGACTTTCACATCGCGCCCTCGCTCAATCACCCCGGCTTGGTGCTCGATCGCCGCGCAGCGATCGAGGTCGTTCCGCGGGTCGTATCATGGCTCAAGACGGTGCTGCAATGACGGAGACCCCGGACCTCCCCGCCATCCTCGCGCGGGTGGGCCCCGCCTCGGTCACCCCCGCTGTGGCGCAGGCACTCCGGGCCGGCGCCGTCGTGGCATCTGCGCCCGCTGGCGTGTTCGACCTCTCCGGCCCCGGGGCCGTAGCGTGCATGCAGGGACTGCTCACCAACGAAATCGAGAAACCCGGCGATGGTGCACTCGCCTTCGGAGCCGTGCTCACGCCGAAGGGGATGATCATCGCGGACGGCTGGGCGGGCCGCCGGGGCGATCTGGTCCGGTTCACCACGGCTGCCGAGGGACAGGAGCGGGTGGCGCTCATCTTCCGGCGATCCATTCCACCCCGCCTCGCGAAAGTCGCCGACCGGACGTCGGACCTTCGCGTGCTGCGTCTGACCGGACCCGCCGCGCTGCCGCTCGCCGAGGCGGCCCGGGTTGCTGTCCCCCAAACGCCCGGACGCGTCGAGGCCGTCGGCGACCTTGAGGTCGGGCGCGCCACCGAGGGCGCCCCATTCACGCTGCAGTGGGTCGGGACACCAGGTGCGCTCGATTCCGTCAAGAAGCAGCTGACGGCAGCCGGCGCCGTCGAGGGCGACCCGGCGGCCCTGCAGCTCGCACGGATTGCCGCAGGGTGGCCATCGCTGGGATCGGAGGTCGACGAGAAGACTTTGCCGCAGGAAATCCGCTACGACGAAATCGGCGGGGTCTCGTACACCAAGGGCTGCTACACCGGCCAGGAAACCGTCTCCCGCGTGCACTTTCGCGGCCACCCGAATCGCGGTCTCCGCGGTATTCACCTCTCCGGCGAACCGCCCGCCGACTGGCGAACGCCACAGCCGGTTCTCGACGGAGAGAAGGACATCGGCCGGCTGACGAGCGTCGCCTGGTTCCCCGACGGCCCTGCGGGGTCGGGGGTCTGGATGGGGCTGGCCATCTTGCGCCGCGAAGTGTCCGACGGCGGAGCCGTGCGCATCGGCATGATGGAGGGGCGGGTGACGCCGCTGCCACTCCCTCTTCCCCGGTTCGAGCCGGCGTGACGGTTCTCGTCACCGGCGGAAGCGGGCTGGTCGGCGGGCACGTGATTCGGGCCCTGCGGCAGGAGGGGACCCCGGTTCGGGCACTCGTCAGACCCGCCAGCCGGCATCACGTGGAGGGACCGGGCGTGGAGGTCGTCGAGGGAGACGTGACCGATGAACCCTCCTGGCGGCGCGCAGCCCGCGGCGTATCGGGCATCATCCACTCGGCGGCTCTGATCGCTCAGCGCGGGACCTGGAGCGACTTTTCGAAAGTGAACGTCGGAGGCACCCGGCTCGCTGTCGCCGCCGCACGCGCCGCCCGGGTCCGCCTGGTCCACATCTCCTCCGTTGCGGTTTACGGTCGGGGAAATGCCTACGCCGCCGGCGCGGGCGGAGTGGATGAAGAATTTCGCTTCGGCTCCATCGATGGCCACGACTACTACGCCCACAGCAAACGCGAATCCGAACAGGTCGTCTGGGACGCGGTGCAAGCCGGCGTCGACGCTGTCGCCCTGCGGCCCAACGTCATTTACGGCGAAGGGGACCGGCTCTTTTCCCCAAGGGTCCTCGCTGCCATCCGCCACGGGGTTGTCCCGCAGGTAGGCGCGGGCACCAATCACCTCTCGTGCGTGTACGCGGGGAACGTCGCAGCGGCCGCCCTCCTGGCGCTGCGCACACCCGCGGCCCGAGGACGGGTGTTTAACACCACTGATGACGGACCGGAGCGGCACACGCAACGCGGATTCTCAGACGCGTTCGCGGACGCGCTGGGCATCCGCGTACGACGGGTGCGGCTTCCCTATCCCGTGGCGCGCGTCGCCGTCGATCTCTGGGCCCGCTGGCTGATGATCCGGAGTCCGGGCAGGTATTCCGGCGTGGGCGCATCCGCGGTCCGCTTTCTGGCGGAGGAGAATCCCTTTGTGTCGGAGCGAGCGCGTCAGGAGTTGGGGTGGAGGCCGGTGACGTCGCCGCGCGAGGCGGTGCGGCGGACCGTGAACTGGCTCCTGGAAAACGAAAAGCCCGGACCTGAGCCCGGGCTTTGATCGTCTACAGGACGGCTTGGAAGCTTACGGCTTCTTTGCCGGAGCCTTGGCGGGCGCGGTCGTAGCGGGCGCGGGCGCCATCTTCTTGCTGGTGTCGGCCATCTTCATGGCGGACGAGTCGGCCATCTTCTTGGTCGTGTCGGCCATCATGTGCTTGGACGTATCGGCCGCCATCGTGCCACCGGCGTTCTGCGCGCTGTTGTCCTTGGCGCAGGCACCGAGGACCACCAGGGCCACGGCGAGTGCGAGACGCTTCATTACGTACTCCTCCGATATAGGGGCAAGTGGTTCATCCGGCGCGGGGAAAAGCTAGCATTGACCAATTACCCGTCAAGCCCGCGCACGTTCACCACCGATACGAGGCCGCAGATGAGTTTGGATTCATGACGGACCGCCGGACGTTCATGGGCTCCCTCGCAGGCGTGGCGGCGGCGCTGCGGAATCACCTAAGGTTTCCGGCGTCCGCGACCGGGGCGCCTCCCGTCATTGAGGCACGCCCGACCGCCCTCTACTCCCAGCCCGACGGCCACAACAATCTCGTCCACGTCACAGTCACCGGACTCGATGCACCGGCCGCGCGGGCTCGCGTCACCGACCGCCGTGGGGCGCTCGTGGGATCCGCGGGACTGCTGCCGGCACCGGCCGGCGTACTGGCCGGCGAAGTGTTCGTTCCGCTCTCCGAACCCACCGAATACCAGTTCGAGATCGTCGTCGGAAAAGACCGGCGCGCCAACCGCCGGATCCGGTTGTCGCCGACCAAGCGCTGGACGCTCTACTGGCTCTCGACGAATCACACCGACGTCGGGTACACCGATCTGCAGGAGCGCTGCCTCGAGATCCATCGCAAGAACCTGGACGCCGCGCTCGCCCGGCTCACCCGCGACCCGGATTACCGCTGGAGCGCCGAGTGTGCGCTGCAGATCATTTCGTATGCGGATAACCGGTCGCCCGAGCAGACCCAGGCGCTGGTGCAGGCCCTGCGGGACGGGAAGATGGGATTTCAGGCGCTGTTCGCGAACATGCTCACCGGCATTCTCGATCACGAGACCGCCGCGCGCATGGTCTGGCCCGCCGGCCTCTTTGCCCGCGAGAACGGCCTCGGCTTCGTCTCGGCGCAGATCACCGATGTCCCCGGCCAGGTGCCGACGTTCCCCATGATCCTGGCCGCGAGTGGAGTGAAGTATCTCGCGTCCGGTCCCAATCCCGATCGCGCCCTGCCACTCCTCCCGGAATCCGAAGGCACCGCGAGCGGGCTGACGGGTCCCTGGACCTCCTATCCGCAGCTGTATTGGTGGGAAGCACCCGACGGGTCCCGGGTCCTTCACTGGCGCAACCATCACTATGGAGACGGCCTCCGCTACGGCTTCAACATCAGCCCGCTCGAGATGGGACGCCGGCTGTCGGATTGGCTGCTGACCAATCCCGTATTCCTCTCACCGGACTGGCCGTATGACGTCGCGCTCCTCTATGGAGTCCAGTGGGACAACGCGCCGGTCGATGAGCGGATGATCTCCAACATGGAGGACTTCAACCGCCGGTTCATGTACCCGCGGATCGTGCCGGGTCGCGCCGAGGACTTCTTCCGCGACGTCGAAGCCCGCTACGGTGCCAGGATCCCCGTGCGCCGCGGCGACACGGGGACCTATTGGGAGGATGGCGCGGCGTCCACCGCGCTCGAGCTCGCCGTGTTCCGGCGCGCCCAGCTGGCCCTCCGGGCTGCCGACCTTCTGGCGCTCTGGGACGAAAAATCCGATGCGCAGGAGGACGGCCGTCCCGGCCGGATCGCCGCGCGAGCCACCGAGCGTCGGGCTGCGTGGCGGGACGCGCTCCTCTTCGGGGAGCACACGTGGGGTGCAGCTGAAAGCATCGATGCCCCGAATGACCGTCAGACCATCGAGCAGTGGGAGTACAAGCGGCGGTTCGTCCTGGGGGCCGCGGCAGCCGCGAACACCCAGATCACCGACGGACTGACGCGGCTGGCCCTCGGCCAGGAGCGTGGGCGATCCCGGATGGTACTGAACGCCGGAAGCTGGATCCGCACCGACGTGGCCCGGATTCCGGGAGGCGCCGGGTCCGGGTGGACGGCCGGCAACACCGATGTAGTTGCCGTGGATCTCGAGGATGGGGACGCGCTGGCCCTGCTGCAGAACGTGCCGGCGCTCGGGTACGTGGCGCTGAAGGAATCCGGCCACGCGCCGCGGCCGCCGGCAGACGAAGGGAACACGACCGAAGCGTCGACCGGTGGCTTCAAGATTCGCCTGGACCAGGCCTCGGGCGCGGTGGCGTCACTCGTCGGACCAGATGGCAAAGAGCGCGTGAAGGCGTCCCCATGGGCGGGATTGAATCAACTCGTGTATGTCACCGGCGGAGAGCGCTCGGCCCTGTGGACCTCCGGAGACCGCCGCACCGTCGCCAATCCCCCGGTCTTGGACGTCGCGCAGGCCACGCTGGCCGCCGTGCGCCGCCAACGACTCCCCGGCATCGGCGTCCGATTGTTGGCGGAGCGGCACCTCAAGGGGTTCCCCAAGGTGACGTCGACGGTCACCCTGTACGACACGCTCCCCTGGGTGGATTTCGAGAACCGGATCGAGAAGGCGCCGACGTTCGGCAAGGAGGCGCTCTACTTCGCGTTTCCCTTCGCCTTCACCCAGCCTACGGTAGAAATGGAAGTGCCGCTGGGGCGGATGACGGCGGAGCGGGACCAGCAGCCCGGCGCGTGCCGCGACTGGTACTGCCATCAGCACTGGGTCTGGCTCCACGAGGGGACCGATGGGGTCCTGTGGAGCGGACCGGACACCCCGATGTTCACGCTGAACGACATCGTCCGCGGGGCCTGGGCGCGCCGCATCGCGCCTGACGGCACGCTGTTCGCCTACGCCATGAACAACTACTGGTTCACCAACTACGCGGCGGGTCAGGATGGCCCGTTCACGTTCCGCTTCCGGGTATCACTGGTCCCGACCGGCGATCCGGCAGAGCCGGTACGGCGCGGCTGGGCCGCGTGTGATCCTCTCTATGTGGGCCCCGCCGTCGATCATCCGTCCCCCGGCTCACTGATCGCCCGCGATTCCGCGCTGTTCATTCCCGACACGGGGACGATGGTGATCGGGGCGAAGCGTGCGGATGACGGGGATGGCGTGGTGGTGAAGGTCGTTGACGTCACCGGAACCGGACGGAATGTGGGCGTATGGCCGGCCGCGTACGCATTCACCGCAGCCCGGAACGTGAACCTCGTGGAGATGAATGGCGACGCCCTGACTCCCGCGGGCGACCATCGCGTATCCCTGGATGTCAAACCGTGGGGAGTGGCGGCAGCGCGGCTCTTTACACCGCGCGCGCCAACCGGTTAACGTCGGACATGATCACCAAACCCGCCACCTTGGGCGAGCTGCGCCAGACCGAATGGGCCAGCGACGCCCGTCGATCCCGCCGCGTCAAGGATGAGTTGCGGGAGAACCTGATCTGCCTGCTCGAAAACGGGTCCCCGCTCTTCCCCGGCATCGTGGGATACGAAGAGACGGTGGTGCCCCAACTGGTGAACGCGATTCTCTCACGCCACAACTTCATCCTTCTCGGGCTGCGCGGACAGGCGAAGAGCCGGATCCTCCGGCAGCTGGTGACGCTCCTGGACGACGAGATCCCCGTCCTGGCGGGCTCCGAAGTCAACGACGATCCCTTCGACCCGATTTCCAAGTACGGCCGTGAGCTCGTGGCCGAAAAGGGCGACGCGGCGCCGATCGGCTGGTTGTCGCGCGAGCTCCGGTACGTCGAGAAGCTCGCCACGCCGGACGTGACCATCGCTGACATGATCGGCGACGTCGATCCGATCAAAGCGGCGCGCGGCGGGCATCTGCTCGCCGACGAGCTGACGATGCATTTCGGGCTCCTGCCTCGCGCCAACCGCGGAATCTTCGCCATCAACGAGCTCCCCGACCTGGCCGGCAAGATTCAGGTGGGCCTCTTCAACGTGATGCAGGAGGGGGACGTCCAGCTCAAGGGCTACCCCGTCCGGCTCAAGCTCGACGTGGGGATCGTCTTCACCGCCAACCCCGAGGACTACACGGCGCGGGGCAAGATCATCACCCCGCTCAAGGACCGCATCGGCTCCGAGATCGTGACGCACTATCCGCTCACCGTCGAGCTGGGGGTCGGAATCACCGCACAGGAAGCCTGGACCGACCGGGACGGGCGCGGCGTGCGGATCCCCGACTTTCTGAGCGAGCTCGTCGAGCGGGTAGCGTTCGAAGCCCGGCAGGACAAGCGGGTGGACAAGAAGAGCGGCGTATCCCAGCGTCTTCCGATCTCGCTCCTCGAGAACGTGGTCTCCGCTGCCGAGCGGCGGGCGGTCATGTGCAAGGAAAAGACGGTTGTTCCCCGTGTCTCCGATGTCTACGCCGCGCTTCCCGCGATTACCGGCAAGCTCGAGCTCGAGTACGAAGGTGAGCTGCAGGGCCCCGAGACCATCGCGAAGGAGCTGATCCGCAAGGCCGCTGGCGCCACGTTCGAGACCCGGGTCGGCGGCGCCAACGTCGACGACATCGTGCACTGGTTCGACGAGGGTGGCGCGCTGAAGATCTCCACCGATGAGCGCTCGGAGGCGTGCCTCAAGGGCTTCAGCGTCGTCCCCGGCCTGCTCGACCTCGTGGATCGTGTCGGGCTTGCCGGCAAGAAGGACCCCGGAACGATTGTTTCCGCGTGTGAGTTGATCCTCGAAGGTCTGGTGGCCGGCAAGCGGATCTCCCGATCCGAAGAGCTGGGGTACGTACGGGCCCGGCCGGTGCCGAAAGAGCCCGGCTTTGGAAAGGGCGGCGGCCTCGGAGGCGGCCCGAATCTCTTTCAGTAAGTCGCTGAACCCACGTTTCTAGCAGCCCTCCCCTCCTTACTGGAGCTGTCATGGGCACGATGATTCTGGGTTTCCTGCTGCTGCTCGCTGCGTTCTTCGTCCGCCTCGGCGCGTCTCTCGTGAAATCCGATTCCGGCGCCGGCCGCCCCGTCGGCGGAATCCTCAAGCTCACCTCACTCGGACTCGCCGTCGTCGGCGTGCTGGTCGTCATCGGCGCCGCGAATGTCGTGATCAATCCGGGCGAGGTCGGCGTGCAACACGCCTTCGGCACCGTGTCCCAGCAACCCCTCATGCCCGGAATCCGGATCGTGCCCCCCTGGGCATCGGTGGAGCGGTTCTCGACCCGGGAAGAACAGTGGCCGCCGGCCGGATCGCAGGTCGAGGAGATCGAAGCGCTCTCCTCCGAGCAGATGGGGATGCACGTCGAAGTGTCCATCCGGTGGCAGATCGACCCGATGCAGGCACCGCGCATTTACACCGAGATCGGCGACGAACGGCAGATTCAAGGCGCCGTGCTCAACGCCATCCGGAAGGGCGTGCGGGACGGGATGGTACAGTACTCGATCAACGACATCGCCAAGCGGACGCAGATCGCCCAAACCATGGAAGCGCTCGTCGATTCCGCACTCATCACGCAGCCCCGCGCGGGAAGCGGTCCGTTCCGGATCGCCACCGTCACGGCCTTCTTCCTTCGGGATCTCCAGCCCCCGCAGGCGGTGGTGCAGGCGATCAACGCCAAGATCGCCCAGGAGCAGCAGGTCGAGACCGAGCGCCATCGCGTCGAGGTCGCGCGCCTTCAGGCGGAACAGGTCCGGCTGCTGAATCAGACACTGACGCCCGAAGCCCTCACCAAGCAGTATCTCGAAGTGCTCCGCGACATGAAGGGGACCGACAACCTGGTCATCATCGTGCCGACGGAAGGCGGGCTTCCCGTGCTCAACCTCGCGGATCTCCGGAAGAACCTGGGCCGGCATTGAACAGCCATCCGCCGCTCATCACCATCACGCGGCAATACGCCGCGGGCGGCTCGGAGGTCGCCAAGCACGTCGCGGCGGAGCTCGGATGGACGGTGATCGACAACGAGTTCGTGGATGAAGTCGCCCGGCGTGCGGGGCTCACGCCCGACGAGGTCGCGCAGAAAGAGGAGCGGGCGCCGGGACTGCTGGCCCGGATCGCCCGCACGCTCGCGGCCGGGTCCCCCGAGATGTCGACCGGCGAGTTCGCCGCTACCACGGCCCTGCCGGACGCCGAGGCGGAGGAAGCGACGATCGTGAAGCTGACGGAGCGGGTCATCACCGAAGCCGCGACGCACGGACGGGCGGTGCTGGTGGGCCGGGGGGCGCAGGCCGTGCTCGCCCGCCGGCCCAACGCGCTCCACGTGTACCTCGTGGGACCCAAGGCCTGGCGGATGGAGATGGCCGTCGAGCACCTGGGCGTCGCGCGGGAGGATGTCGAGAAAGTGCTCGACGAAACCGACCGCGACCGCGATCGGTATGTCAAAGCGCATTACGGCCGGCATCGGGCCGATGCGAACAACTATGACATGGTGCTCAATACTGCGCGTCTAAGCTTCAGGGGAGCAGCGGAAGTGGTAGTTGCTGAGGCGCGGCGCAGGCAGTGGAGATAGCGCTACGCGGCTCAGTCCGTCAGGGCGTTTCCCTGAGGGCCGGAACTCTCCACCACGAAATCAGCATCGCCGCGAGACACACCAGCCCGCCGATGGCCGTCGCCATCGGGGCCCCGATGTGCTCCGATAGCCAGCCCGCCTGAAACGCGCCCAGCGGCGCCATCCCGACGAACATGAAGGCATAGAACCCCATGACCCGGCCCCGGAGGGCATCAGGCACCAGGGTCTGGATCAGCGTGTTGGTCAGCGCCGTGGTCACGATCATCGCGCAACCGGTGAGCGCAAGCAGACCGAGGGAGACGCCGAACCAGGGCGAGAGCGCGAAGAACGCGAGGAAGATGCTGAAGGCCACACCGCCGCCCATGAGGGTCCGGCCCTTGGGCACCCGGTCCGAAACGAGCGCGAGGGCCAGCGCGCCAAGCATCGCCCCGGCTCCCACCGCGGCCATCAGGGCGCCATATCCGCCAGCCTGCGTGTGCAGGACGTCTCGCGCGAACACCGGCATCATCACGAGCACCGGAAATCCGAACAGCGAGAGGATCGCCACCTGCAGCACGAGGGCGGACATCCGCCGGTCCCCCATGATGAATTGCAGACCGCCACGAAAACGCTGCCACTCCGATTCCGTGGAAGGGGTCTCGACGAACTTCGGGAGCCGCATGGCCGCGAGCCCCCAGATCACCGCGATGTAGCTCACCCCATTCAGGAAAAAACAGAGGCCCACACCCTTCCAGCCGATGATCACGCCGGCGATGGCCGGGCCGACAATGCGGGTGGCGTTGAAGAGCGAGGAATTGAGGGCAATGGCGTTGACGAGATCTTCTTTTCCCACGAGGTCCACCATGAATGCCTGGCGGGCGGGGATGTCGAACGCGTTCACGACGCCGACGAACGCGGCGAGCACCATCACCTGCCAGACGGCCACGGTGTGCGTCCATACCAGCGCGGCGAGGATAAGCCCTTCCACCATCTGCAGGGCCTGCGTCAGGACGATCAAGCGTCGCTTATCGACGCGATCGACCACGATGCCGGCGTAGAGCGTGAAGAGCAGGACGCCGAGGGAGCGCAGGGCGGCGTTGAGGCCGACGAGGAAGGGCGAGTTGGTGAGCTCGAGCACCAGCCACCCGAGAGCCACGGACTGCATCCAGGTCCCCACCAGGGAGACCCCTTGGCCCAGGAAAAACAGCTGGAAATTGCGGTGGGCTAAAGCACCGAGACGGAAGCGCAGTGCGCCTTCGGACATTGCGGGAAAGCTCGCCACCCCCTCAAGTTTGGGGTAGGGCAACGATGCGATACACGACCTATCAGAAGTACCTGCCCGAGCTGGCCGACACGATCAACCTCCAGGGCCTGCTCGATCAGCTGGCGGACTTTCTCCTCCAGTCCGGCTTCGCCGGAGGCCAACAGCACCCCTACTGGGGTGATCTCTCCGACGGCGAGTCAGACCGCTCCCTCGACGCCCTGCGACAGGCCATCCTCCAGGCGCTGATGGACTCGGGCCAGCTTACACCCGAAATGCTTCAGCTCCTGCGCGGTGAGTCCACGGGGGACACGAATCGGGATGCGGACCTCGAACGCCAGCTCTCCGAGCTGCTGGACAAGATCGTCCAGCGACTGATGGAAGAGGGCTATCTCAACGTCAGCGAAGCGCCCCAAATGCCCGCGGGCCAGCAGCCGATGTTCGGCCCGGGCGGGATGGCACGCGAGGCCGCTCACCAGGTGCAGTTCAATCTTACCGAGAAAGGGATCGACTTCCTCGGTTACAAGACGCTCCGCAACCTGATGGGCTCCATCGGCAAGTCGAGCTTCGGGGCGCACGAGACCGAGCATCTCGCCACGGGTATCGAGGCTGAGGCCGCGAGCAAGCCGTACGAGTTCGGCGACACGCTGAACCTCGACGTCAACGCCACCCTCACCCGCGCTCTGGAACGCGAAGGCCTGGGCGTCCCCATCAACCTCGAGTACGGGGACCTGATGGTGCATCAGGCCGAGTACCGGTCGTCGTCGGCTACGGTACTGATGCTCGACTGCTCGCACTCCATGGTGCTGTATGGTGAGGACAGGTTCACGCCCGCCAAGAAGGTGGCGCTCGCCCTCACCCATCTCATCCGGACGCAGTTCCCCGGCGATACCCTGCGCGTGGTCCTCTTCCACGACACGGCGGAAGAGATTCCGATCGCGCAGCTCGCCCACGCCCAGGTGGGGCCGTATCACACCAACACGGCCGAGGGCCTGAAGCTCGCGCGGCGGATCCTGATGGGGCAGCGCAAGGACTACCGTCAGATCATCATGATCACCGACGGCAAACCGTCGGCCCTCACGCTTCCGGATGGCCGGATCTACGTCAACTCGATGGGCCTGGATCCCCAGATTCTCCGTGAGACCTATCGGGAGGTCGGGCTCTGCCGACGGAGCGGCATTCTCATCAACACGTTCATGTTGGCCCGGGACCGCAGCCTGGTGGAATTCGTAAAACAGGTGAGCGCCATCTGCCGCGGGAAGGCGTACTTCACCAACACGATGACCCTGGGGCAGTTCATTCTGATGGATTTCATGCGGCGCAAGACTCGTCGAGTGTCCTGACCGTCATGCGCCGTCGCGCCGTCCTCGCGCTTCTCGCCGTGGCTGCGTGTGAAGCCCCCTTTTCCATTGCGCCGCCCGTCAAGAACATCTCCATCGCGCCGGACAGCGCATCCCTCGAAACCGGCGACACACTCCACCTGTCAGCGGCCGTGACGGACTCGGCGGGGCACCCCGTTTCCACGCCGATCTATTGGTCCACTTCGGCCGACTCGATCGCCTTCGTGTCGACGTCGGGCGTCGTGACGACCCGCCTGCCCGGCCAGGTCACCATCCGGGCCTCCGCGGGCGGTCTGACCGACAGCGTGCTCATTCACGTCGCGCCGCGGATCACGGCCGTGCTGATCGATCAGGGCGATCTCCTCCTCCCGACCGGTGGCGCGGTGAGCTACACAGCTTCCACGCTGGACGCCCAAGGCGACCATCTGGTCGGCAGACCGGTTACGTGGACGTCCCAGGATCCGGACATCGTCACTATCTCGCCGGGGGGTGGCGCAACGGCCTTGCAGCCCGGCTCGACGCACGTCATCGCGAGCCGGGGGCACGTTGCCGACACGGTATCGGTCATGATCGGGACCCTCCACTTCACCGCGCTGCGCGCGGGCCCGGCGGATCACACGTGCGGGCTCACGGACGAATCCGTTGCCTTCTGCTGGGGCGCGAACGATCTGGGTCAGCTCGGGGTCCCTGCCCTGTCGCAGAGTACCACGCCCCTCGCTTCGCCACACAATCCGTTATTCACCCAGCTCACCGCCGGCGCCACGTTCAGCTGCGGGACTTCGGGGTCCGGGACGGTCTACTGCTGGGGTTCCAGCGCTCGCGGACGTCTCGGCGCCGGTGTGAACCAGCTCTCGACGGCTACGCCCTTGGTCGTCGCCGATTCGTTTACCGTCGCAGGACTCGCCTCCGGTTGGAATCACACGTGCGGATTCGGGATGGTCGGGACGATTTGCTGGGGCGAGAATCCTGGCGCCGGTGGTAGTGGGCCGATCACCTGGAATCCACACACCATCGCCGGAGCGCCTGCGTTCTCTGTCATCTCGGCGTCCGTGGGCTTCGGCTGTGGGCTCTCCACAGACAGCACCGCGTATTGCTGGGGGGTCAATGACGCCGGACAACTGGGGAATGGCGGCATCAATGAAACCACCATGCCGGAGGCAGTTGCGGGCAGACTGAAGTTCATTCAAGTCGCGACCGGATTTAGCCACGCATGCGGCCTGAGAGCCACTGGCGAAGTGGATTGCTGGGGCAGCAGCCTCTACGGACAGCTCGGGCGGGGCGACACCGCCAGTCACTCCACGCCGGTGGCCGTGTCAGGAGGCATCGCGTTCGTGACCATCGCGGCGGGGGGCCGCCGCACGTGTGGTGCGACGTCCGATGGTACGGGATACTGCTGGGGGGACAGCCTGTTCGCACCGGCGGCGATTCCCGGAACGGTGAAGTTCGCGTCGCTCACCGTCGGCAACGCGCATGCCTGCGGCCTCGCCGCCGACGGCCGCGGGTACTGCTGGGGCCGCAACATCCGGGGCCAGCTGGGTGATGGGACATTCAGCGACCGGACCTCCCCCACTTTGGTGCTCGGCCAGCCCTAGTGCGAGAGAATGACCCCCTGCCCAAGCGCGATCCCCGACCCCGACACCCCTGACACATCTCCACCGACGTAGGCCTCTTCTCCATGCTCGCTCAGGTCGAGCCCGGAGATCTCGTCGTGGATTGCTACGCGAGCGCCCATGGTCACGTCGACCACCTTGAGAATCACGATGGTGCCGACGCTCGCGAGCGCCGCCGCCGCGAGCACCGCGACGAGCTGAACCCCGAGCTGGCCGGGATGTCCGGCGAGCAGGCCATCTCCTCCACCGGGATTCGCGGCTTTCGAAGCAAACACTCCCGTGAGGAGTGCTCCGCCGATCCCCGCCAGGCCGTGGCAGGAAAAGACGTCCAGTGAGTCATCCAGCATCGACCTGGACCGAATCTGCATGGCCGTGTAACTGATCCCGACGCAGAGCACGCCGATCGCCAGCGCCGACGCCGCCGTGACGTATCCGGCTGCCGGCGTGATGCCCACCAGCCCGACCACGGCTCCCGTCGCCGCGCCCACCGCGGTCATTTTGCCCGTCCGCATCAGGTCGAGCGCCGCCCAGGTGACGAGCGCCGCCGCGGCTGCTGCATTCGTGTTCACGAACGCGAGGGTCGCGATGCCGTTCGCGGCGAGCGCCGAGCCCGCGTTGAATCCGAACCAGCCGAACCAGAGAATGCCGGCGCCGACGAGCACCCAGGGCACGCTGTGCGGCGCGAGCGGCGTCCGGCGGAAGTCCCGCCGCGCCCCCAGGAAGCGCGCCGCGACGAGGGCCGAGACGCCGGCCGAGATGTGCACCACCGTCCCGCCGGCGAAGTCGAGCGCACCCATCTGTTGCAGCCAGCCGCCCACGCCCCACACCCAGTGCGCCAGGGGTGCATAGACCACCACCGACCACACGATGAGGAACACGACGTAGGCGCGGAAGCGCATGCGCTCGACGATGGCTCCGGAAATCAGGGCCGGCGTGATGACCGCGAACATGGCCTGGAAGATGGCGTGCGCCTGCTGCGGGATGGTGGCCGCGTACGCCGGGTTGGGCTCGAGGCCCACCTTATGGAAGGCGACCCACGCGAGGCCCCCGATCCACGGCGATCCCGGAGCGAACGCGAGGGAGTAGCCGATCAGCACCCAGAGCACGCCGACGGCGCCGAGGGCGACGACGCTCATCATCATGGTGTTCAGGGTGTTCTTCGAGCGGACCAGACCGCCGTAGAAGCAGGCCAGGCCGACGGTCATCAGGAGAACGAGGGCGCTGGACATCAGGACCCACGCGGTGTCGCCGGCGGAGATCATTTCGCGTCCTCGCTTCCCTCGGCGCGAATCGCGGCCTGTTGCACTTCATTCGCGTTCACCGCCGTGAGCGCGTCGTTGTCCCGCTCCCCGGTGCGGATGCGGACCACACGGTCGAGGGGCTGAACGAAGATCTTGCCGTCCCCGACGTCGCCGGTGCGTGCCGACGAGAGGATCGCCTGGATCGTCGGCTCGACGAAGGGCTCCGAGCAGGCCATCTCGATCCGGATTTTTTCGTGGAACTCCATCACCACCGTGGAGCCGCGGTACTGGCTCAGGATTTCGTGCTCGCCGCCATGCCCGCTCACCCGGCTGAGCGTGATGCCGGTGACGCCGGCTCTGAAGAGCGCCGCCTTGACGTCGGGCAGGCGCTCGGGGCGGACGATGGCCGTGATGAGTTTCATCGCTGGGTCCCCCGTGTTCCAAAGGGTGACGTTGCAGAAGTCGCCACAATCACCGATTCACGTTACAATCCTCGCCTATGCGCAAACTGACCACAGCCCTGCTGGTGCTCGTCGCAGGCCTCTCGTGCAGCAAGGACTCCGGTACGGGGCCCAAGGCGCCGCCGACCATCACAATCGTTCCGGAGAGCTCGACCGTGAACCTGTTTGATCACCTGCAGCTCCAGGCGGTGATCGTCGACTCCAAGGGCGACACGTTGAATGAGGCTGTCGGGTGGACCAGCCAGTCGCCCAATGTCGTCTTTATTTCACCGGGCGGCTTGACCGAGGGGCTGACCCGCGGCACGGCGACCATCCTTGCCGACGCGGACGGAGCCGAGGCGTCCGCGCGGGTCAAGGTGAAGATCACCGTCATTCAAATCCAGCTGCATCCGACCGGTGGCACCCTACAGGTCGGAGACACTCAGCGCGTCAAGGACACGTTGATTACCGCGAACGGCCAGCTGCCCGACGATTCCCTCGTGGCCTGGAGCAGTTCCGACACGGCGAAGGCGGTGGTGTCGTCCTCGGGCCTGGTCACCGCCCGGGCACAGGGTTCGGTGACCATCTTCGCCAAAGTCGACAGCGCCAGCGCATCGGTGGGGTTCACCGTCCCCGAACCCGTCACCAAGATCGTGCTATCGGCGCACCTCGACACGCTACGGCAGGATTCGACCGTATACGTCGCGGCGACCGACATCGGGACGTCGAACGATACCCTGCTGCGTCCCGTGACCTGGAGCAGCTCGGACACCTCCATCGCCAAGTTCTCCGGGGACGGGTACGACATAACCATCGGTGCCTACAAACCGGGGCGGGCAGTGATCCGGGCGCAGATCGGCTCGGTCTTGGACTCGTGCGTCGTGATTGTCGTTCGCCCATCGGTAGCCACCGTCCAGATAACGCCCGCTACCGACACGCTGCTTTCCGACTCTTCCGTCACCTTCTCAGCGACAGTTCGCGACTCAGTCGGCGTGCTCCTCACCGACCGCCCGATTTCCTGGACCAGCTCCGATTCGGCAGTCGCAACAGTCACCACGGGTGGGGTTGCCACCGCACACGCGGCTGGGAAGGCGCGCATACGCGCCGCCGCCGGCGCAAAAGTAGACTCGGCGACGTTGGTGTCGATCCGCCCGACCGTGGCCAAATTGGTTCTCCGCCCGGACACCGGCCACATTCTTGCTCGCCAGTCGATTCAGATTACCGCCTTGATGACCGATTCCGTCGGTGACTCCCTCACGCGAACGCCGACCTGGACCAGCCTCACCCCCGCCTTCGCTACGGTGACATCGACCGGTCTCATCGTGGGGGTTGGACCGGGTCCGTCCGTAGTTCTCGCCCAGATCGACGGGAAAACCGACACCGCACGTATTGGCGTTGACACCGTCTTTGCCCACCCCGCTCAGGTTCTCGCCTCCCAGTCATCGACGTGTGTCCGCAACGCCGATGGACGTGTCTCATGTTGGGGAGCAAACCTGTTTGGCGAAACCGGGCATCTGCCGGACTCGTCGCCGTGCGACACCCTCCAGTCCTGTGAAGGAACGCCGATCGCAATCAACAGTGGATTGTCTTTCACCTCCATTGTTGCCGGAGAAAGGCACGTCTGCGGACTCGTTGCAGGGGGCCAGGCCTATTGCTGGGGAGACCCTGCATACGGTCAGATCGGAAACGGCACGACTGCCCTGTGTTTCGTGAACGTCCCCTGTACGTCGGGCCCTATTCCCTTGAACGGCGGCCTGACCTTCTTGTCCATCGCGGCCGGCGAAGTCCACACCTGTGGAATTGCAACCGACAGCACTGCGTGGTGCTGGGGGGACAACTCCAACTACCAGCTGGGCGGAGATTCGATGAATACGGGACCACACGATGCGCCCGTCCCGGTATACGGAGGACTCAAGTTTTCAAGCTTGGCCCTGGGCGCAGGCCACAGCTGCGGGCTCACGAGCGATGGGACCGCCTATTGCTGGGGATTGAACGATCTGGGTGAACTCGGGATCGATTCCGCGAATCCCGGCTTCTTCGACACGCGGGTGCGAGTACCCACGAAGGTCCTCGGAGAGCATGCATTCGTGGAACTGGTCGCCGGGTGGTACCACAACTGCGGCAGACTCTCCGATGGGTCGACGTACTGCTGGGGTTCCAACGGATATGGTACCCTCGGCAACGGTACCACCACCGTCGCCTGGCTGCCCGTGCTGATCCCTAACGGCGTCCAGTTCGGCGCCCTGGCTGCCGGCCATCTGACAACGTGTGGAATAACAACTGGTGGAACAGCCGAATGCTGGGGCAACAATGACCTTGGTCAGCTCGGGACGGGAACCTACGGTGGGCAATCCAATTCACCGGTCCCGGTTACCGGACCCGGGACGTTCGCAGCCCTCTCCCTCGGAGGAGAGCACACCTGTGGGATTTCGGTGAGCGGGATCGTCTACTGCTGGGGAGACAATGGGGTGGGCCAAGTGGGGATCGGACCCGTAACAATTCCCGTTCCCAATCCCACTCCGGTAATCGGTCAACCCTAGCGGGAATTCACCCGGCGATGATCCTCGAGAGGTCCGCGACCAGCCGGTAGGCATCCGCGTCCCTCTTGATGCCGCCGGTCAAGACGACCAGCACGTAGCGGTGGCCGTTGGGAAGCGTGACGATCCCAGCGTCATGATACACGACGCTCTCGATCCATCCGGTCTTGTGATAGACCTTGGCGCCCGCCGGCAGCCCGGACGGGATGCCCTCGGTGAAGTGCTGCCGGGAAAGGATTGCCAGCATCGAGTCGCAGGCCGACGCTGACGCCGCGCGGTGATTCACCAGCGCGGCGAGTAACACTCCCAAGTCGCGCGCCGTCGTCGTGTTGTTCAGGCCCGCGCGGTAGGCCTTCCCGTCCTCCACGCCACGAAGGACCAGGATCGAGTCGGCTCCCAGCTCATGCGCGGTCGCATTCGCCCGCTTCGCCCCGATCCGCTCGATCAACACGTCGGTCGCCAGATTGCTCGAGACCGTTTCCATCAGCTCGAGCAGGTGCCGGACCGGCACCCGGTGCCCCACCAGCTGGTAGAGGGTGCTGTCTGAATCGTCCGACTTGTCGACGGTAAACGGCGATCCGTCCACGAGGGACGGAAAGGTGTCATGCACCATCAGGGAGTCGGAGAGCGAGAGCGTCCCGGCGTCCCGGTCCCGGAAGAGCTGGATCATCACGGGGAGCTTCATCGTACTGGCCGCGTGGAACCGAAGCCGGCCGTCGATCGACAGGGTGTCCCCGGTCATCAGGTCCTGATAGTAGAGGCCCACCCCCGTGGATGCTGTCGAGTCAATCCGGGCTTCCAATCGGGCACGCAGCGTGGCAGGGATTTGCGCCGTCAGGCTGGAAACAAGGAGCGTAAGACCGGCGGGAACCGCGAAAAGCGCCTTTCGCATTGGGTAGTATACGACCGAATCCGAGGAGCCGGAATCTGACACCTGACCCCTGGCACCTGACGCCTTTAGATTTTCTCCCGTGAGCGAATTCGTCTTCGGCACCAACAACGCCGCGTTCGTACAGGTGATGTACGAGCAGTACCTCCGGGATCCGTCATCCGTGGGCGATGAGTGGCGCGCCCTCTTCGACAACGGGCATCTGACCGAACTGCCCGTCATCCAGACCGACCGTACGGAGGTGCTGCGACAGGCGGAGAGCGAGAAGGCCAGTGCGGGCGCTGCGACGCCTCCGACTCCGACCACTCCCCACTCCCCACTCCCCGCTGGTGCCGTCCCGATGACGGGCCCCGCCGCGCGCCTCGTCCAGAACATGACGGAGTCCCTCTCCGTCCCGACCGCGACGAGCTTCCGCGACATCGCGGTCGACGTCTTGGACGCCCGGCGCAAGACGCTCAACGGCCAGCTCGCCGCGAAGAACAAGAAGGTGTCGTTCACCCACCTGATCGGCTGGGCCATCGTCCAGGCGGCGCGCGAATTCCCCGTCATGACGCACTCGTTCCACGACTACGAGGGGAAGCCGCACCGCCTCGATCCCCAGAACGTCTCCCTCGGCCTCGCGGTCGACGTGGAGAAGAAGGACGGGACCCGCGCCCTGGTCGTGCCGGTGATCAAGCACGCGGAGAAGATGGATTTCCCGACGTTCTACGCGACGTACGAATCACTCGTCGAAAAGGCGCGTACCAACAAGCTGATGCCCGACGACTTCGCCGGCGGCTCCATCACCCTCACGAACCCGGGCACGATCGGCACCGTCGCCTCCGTCCCCCGACTGATGAAGGGTCAGGGCTCCATCATCGCCACCGGCGCGATCCGCTCGATCGGCCCGGCCAAGGTGATGACGATTACGAGCACCTACGACCACCGCGTCATTCAGGGCGCGGAGTCGGGGATGTTCTTGCGGCTGCTCGACTCACTCTTGCAAGGTGAGGAAGACTTTTTCGGGAAGGTCATAACGGCGGCACAGAGAATCGGGATTGGGGATTCGGGATTGGTGACGACGCCGCAAACACCAATCCCGCATCCCGAATCCCGAACCCCCTCGACGGATGCCGCCCCGTCCATCGGGGATCTCCGGCATGTGGCCGCAGCGATGTCGCTCGTCAAAGCCTTCCGCAACTTCGGCCACCTCGCGGCGCGGCTCGATCCGCTCGGCGCAGAGCCCCGGGGTGATCCGGCCCTCGACCCCGGTCCTCTCGGCCTCACGCCCGAAGTGCTGGCGAGCATCCCGACCGAAGTGCTGCGGATCTACGTCTCCGGTGCCACGCTCGCCGAAGCACTGCCTCAACTGAAGGCGACCTACTGCGGGACGATTGCGTACGAAGTCGAGCACATCGCGAGTCATGAACAGCGGCTCTGGCTCCGCCGGGTCATCGAATCGGGCGAGCACGCCCGGCCCCTGACGCCCGACCAGCAGAAGCAGCTCCTCGGACACCTCACCAAAGTGGATGCTCTCGAACGGTTCCTGCAGCGCGCGTACCTCGGACAGAAGCGATTCTCCATCGAGGGCGTGGACATTACGGTGCCCATGCTCGAGCTTACCAACGAGCTCGCCGCGCATGCCGGCGCCCAGAAGGTCGTGATGGGCATGGCCCACCGCGGCCGCCTCAACGTGCTCGCGCACATCGTGGGGATGCCGTACGAGGCCATCCTCGAAGAGTTCGAAGGGGGACAATCGGGGCCAACGGGCGACGACGCCGATGGCGACCCCGTGACGGGGGACGTGAAGTACCACCTGGGCGCCGACGGCGACTACACCCTGCCCTCCGGCAAGTCCATTCGCGTCATCCTGCTCCCCAATCCCAGCCATCTCGAAGCCGTCAACCCGGTGGTGGAGGGACGGGCGCGGGCCGAGCAGACCGACCGGTCAGGGACGGAGGCGGAGACCAGCAGCGAGACCGCGATCCCCATTCTGATTCACGGTGACGCGGCGTTCGCCGGCCAGGGAGTCGTAGCCGAGACGTTCAACCTGGCCCGGCTGAACGGCTATTCCACCGGCGGCACCATCCATCTGATCACCAACAATCAGATCGGATTCACGACCATGCCGCACGAGGGGCGGTCCACCGACTACTCCTCCGACCTCGCCAAGGGCTTCGACGTCCCGATCATCCACGTGAACGCGGACGACCCCGAAGCGTGCCTCGCCTCCGTGCGACTGGCGTGGATGTACCGCGAGAAATTCCATGGGGACGTCGTGATCGACGTCGTCGGGTACCGGCGCCACGGACACAACGAAGGTGACGAGCCGGCGTACACCCAGCCGCTGATGTACGAGCGCATCAAGGCGACGCCCACCGTGCGCGAGAAGTACGCGTCCCTGCTCGTCGAGCGCGGCATCATCACGGCCGATGCGGCCAAGGCGGAAGCCGATGCCGCGTACCAAACGCTCGACACCATCAAGCAGGGTCTGAAGTCCGCCACAGCCAAGAAGCATGGCGACGACCGCGTGGCCCGTTCGACCACTGGCGAGCCGGAGACGGCGGCGTCCGCTGAGCTCCTGACGGCCCTCAACACGTCCCTGCTGGAAGTGCCGCCCGACTTCACCATCCATCCCAAGCTCAAGCGTCAGCTCGACCGGCGCCGGGAAACGATCGTCAAAGGCGGCATGGAGTGGGCGCAGGCGGAGGCGCTGGCTTATGGTTCTCTGCTCGCCGAAGGCACGCCCATCCGGCTGACCGGGCAGGACACCGAACGCGGTACCTTCGCTCAGCGTCACCTGATGCTGCACGACCCCGCGAGCGACCGGCGCTGGGCACCAATTCAGCATCTCCCCCAGGCCAAGGCTCCTTTCGAGCTCCACAACTCGCCCCTGTCGGAGGCGGCGTGCCTCGGCTTCGAGTACGGCTACGCGGTCGCGGCGCCCAACGCGCTGGTGCTCTGGGAAGCGCAGTACGGCGACTTCGCCAACGGGGCCGAGGTCATCATCGACCAGTTCCTGGTGGCGGGGCTCGCGAAGTGGGGGCAGACCAGCCGGCTGACGATGCTCCTGCCGCACGGCTACGAAGGGGGCGGGCCCGAGCACTCCAGCGCGAGACTCGAGCGCTATCTCTCGCTCGGCGCCGAGGGGAACATCCGCGTGGCCAACCCGACCACGCCCGCGCAATACTTCCACCTCCTCCGGCGCCAGGCCCGGCACGCCGAAGTCCGGCCCCTCGTGGTCATGACGCCGAAGAGCCTGCTCCGGCTCCCCGCAGCCACGTCGAGCCTCGCCGAATTGACGAGGGGCGGGTTCCAGCCGGTGCTCGATGACACGGAAGCCGCGAATCGGCGCGACCAGGTCACACGTCTGGTGCTGTGCAGTGGCAAGATCTACTACGACCTGGTCGCGGGACCAGCGCGCGGGGGCGCGACCCACGTCGGGGTCGGCCGCGTGGAACTCTTGTATCCGTTCCCTGCCGACGCCATCGCGGCGCTCACGAAAAACTATCCGAACCTCAAGGAGGTGATGTGGGTGCAGGAAGAGCCGCGCAACATGGGCGCGCGGAAGTTCGCGCTCCCCAAGCTGCGGGATGCCCTGCCCAACCTCACCATCCGGGATCTGTCGCGGCCGGAGCGTTCCAGTCCCGCCGAGGGGTATCCCGGGCCGCACAAAGTCGAGCAAGACCGGATCGTGGCGCAGGCGTTCCAGTGATCTGATGTACGCGATCATCTCGGTGGTCCGCGACATCGTGACCGGAGCGTTCGCCCTTTCGGTGCTCTTCGCAACATCCAACTGGCTGGTGCGCTCGCAGACGATCTCGCCCTTTTCCGCGCTCGGCCGTTTTCTCAAGAAGGCATCCGACCCCGTGCTCGCGCCCGTGGAGACGCGGGTGGTCCGCTATGGCGGACTGCCGTCGCACGCGGGGTGGTGGCTGGTGGTCGGGACGGCGGTGGCGGGAATTCTGCTGGTGTGGATCGCCAAGGGCGTGGTAGCGACGCTCTACGATCTGCGGTACGCCGCGGAGGGCGGCGTGTTCGGTGTTGCGGGTTATCTCCTGAATGGCGTCATCGACGTCCTCATCGTCGCCCTGGTGGTGCGGTTTTTCGGCGGTCTCCTGGGTGCCTTCCAGTTCAACAAGTGGACCCGGTGGGCCTACGTGATCACGAACTGGATGATCGAGCCGATCGCCAAGGTTCTTCCCACCTACGCCAACATCGACTGGAGCCCGCTTGCGGCCTTCGTCCTCCTGCTCATCGTGAAAGCGATTCTGTAGGGGCCCTTACTTCAGCTTGTCCAACCGGTTCTTGATTTGCGGGTTGTTTTGAAAGTCCGCGGGTGCTCCCTGGAGCACGGCACGCGCCGAGTCCGCGAATCCCGCCGCTTGGTACGCGTCAGCCCTGAGCAGGAGCGTGCGGAACCTGAAGAACCGCGCGCCGTCCCCCGGGACCGTAAAGCCCTTCAGCATCGCCAGCGCAGCCTTGCCGTCCTTCTTGTCGACGATCTGGGACTCGATCGCCAGCAGCCGTACGGTGGTGTCATTCGGGAAGCGCTTGGCCATCTCATCGATCATGGCCGCCGCGTCGGCGTTGTGGCCGTTCTTCCGCTCGAGCATCGCTTCGTTGTAGAGCCCCGCCAGATAGAGCCGGCTGATGTCGGTCGTGTCGCCGCTCCGCAGCCCGGGCCCGCCGGCGTACTCGTAGACGAGGTCACCACCCTTGTCCCCGGCGATGTAGAGCACCACGCAGCCGCCGGCCCCGGCGATCGCACAGACGAACATGAGCAACCGGTGGAACTTGCTTTTCATCATCGCGAACGTCGCGATCTCGAGGAGTGAAATCGCGATGAACGCGTTCCGGGCGTAGTGCCCCCAATCCTCGTGTTCGCCGACCGCGTTGCGGACGCCGGGGATGCGCTCGACCGCGCCATGCGCGCCCTGGCCCGACTGCACGGCCAGCACCGCCGCAACGGTCCCGATGAGAATGAGCGTCAGCGCGCCGAGGTCGGTGAATTGGAGTTTTCCGGTCAGGGAGGCGATCCGGAATCCGACGCCGACGAACAGCAGGGCGATGACGAAATGAACGATGATCGGGTGGAAGTAGCCGATCGAAGGCACGGTGATCCCGAAGGCTTAGAGGGTGCCACAATCTATTAGATTGCGACCACTACCGTGGCCTCCCCTCCTACGCTCCGCTCCCTCATCGATGACGGGCGCGTCCACGTCTTCGACGGCGCCATGGGCACTCAGCTGTATGCCCAGGGCTTCTATCTCAACGTCTGTTACGACGAGCTGGCCCTCAAGCAGCCGGCCCTGGTGCAGTCCGTACACGAGGCGTACGTGGCCGCGGGCGCCGAGCTGCTCGAGAGCAATACCTTCGGCGCCAATCCCCCCAAACTCGCGGCCTATGGTCTGGCCGATCAGACCGAGCGGATCAATCGTGCCGCCGCCGAGCTGGCTCGTACGGCGGCGAGGGCTCAGGCGTCGGTGGTCGGCGCGATCGGACCTCTCGGGCTCCGCCTCGAGCCGTTCGGACCGACGTCGAAGGCCGAAGCGCGCAGCCACTTCGCGCGGCAGGTGAACGGACTCCTCGACGGCGGCGTGGACGGGTTCATTATCGAAACGTTCAGCGATCTGGCCGAGCTGCAGGCCGCGCTGGAAGCCGTTCGAGAGGCGAGTGACCTTCCCGTCGTCGCCCAGATGACGGTCGGCACCGACGGATTGACGTACCTCGGCACCGCTCCCGAGGATTTCGCGAAGACGCTCACGGAGTGGGGCGCTGACGTGATCGGCGTGAACTGCTCCGTGGGACCTGCCGGCGTACTCGACGCCATCGAGCGGATGGCGAAGGTCACCAATACGCCGCTCTCGGGGCAGCCCAACGCCGGACTCCCGAAGGCCGTCGAAGACCGGAAGATCTACCTGGCCTCACCGGAGTACGTCGCGAGCTACGCCAAGCGGATGGTCGAAGCGGGCGCCCGCTTTGTGGGGGGGTGCTGCGGAACGACCCCGGAGCACATCAAGCGCATCCGCGCCTACGTCGCCAGCGTCTCGCCGCGCCGCCACGCAGCCGTCGTTTCCCGGACGGAGGTGAAGCCTCCCTCCGGAGTGACCGAAGTTCCGCTGGCCGAGCGGTCCCGCTGGGGAGCCAAGCTCGCACGCGGGGAGTTCGTCACGACGGTCGAGATCCTGCCCCCCAAGGGCGTCGACCCCGCGCCGATGCTGGCGCAATGTCGCGCACTGAAAGCGGCCGGCGTCGATGCCGTGAACATTCCCGACGGGCCCCGTGCGGTCAGCAGGATGGGCGTCATCCCTTCGGCCCTCATGGTAGAGCGCGAAACCGGCATGGAAACGGTGATGCACTACTGCTGCCGGGACCGCAACCTGCTCGGCATGCTGTCGGACCTGCTCGGCGCCGCCGCGGCGGGGCTTCGCAACGTCCTGATCATCACCGGCGATCCACCGAAAATGGGCCCCTACCCCGAGGCGACCGCGGTCTTCGACATCGACTCGATCGGGCTCACGAACCTGGTGTATCGCCTCAACCAGGGCCTGGATCCCGGGCACAATCCGATCGGGTCGCCCACCAAGTGGGTAATCGGGGTCGGCGTCAATCCGGGTGCTCCGGATCTCGATCGTGAACTCTCGCGGTTCGCCTGGAAGGTGGATGCGGGTGCCGACTTCGCGGTCACCCAGCCGGTCTTCGATCCTCACCAGCTCGACACCTTCCTCAAACGGGTGGAGAGTTTCCGCGTCCCGGTGGTCGCCGGGATCTGGCCGTTGGTCAGTCTTCGGAACGCCGAGTTCCTCGCGAATGAGGTCCCTGGCGTATCGGTGCCCGATGAGATTCTGCGCCGCATGCGTGAGGCGCAGGATAAGGGGCGGGAGGCGGCGCTGGCGGAAGGGGTGAAGGTTGCGCGGGAGATGCTGGCGGGCGTGCGGGGAGCGGTGCAGGGCGTGCAGGTGAGCGCTCCCTTCGGTCGCGTCGAGGTCGCGTTGGACGTGATCCGGTGAAGCCGGTCTTCTCGGCACGCGATCCGCTGGAGGCCCATCTGCTCCGCGCGGTGCTCGAGAGTGAGGGATTGGAGGCGGAGGTGCGGGGCGAGTACGTCCCATTCGATTTGAACGGCGCCCTGTCAGTCTGGGTGAGCGACGACAGTGTTGACCGAGCCCGCACGGTGTTGGATCAGTTCCTCCGCAGGAGAGACCTGCAGATCGAGCCGTAGTTTCAGGATTGAACGGTGTAGGTGGGTAGCCGGCGGGTGCGCGGAATGCGAAGTTTGGCCCCGTGCTTAAACGACGCCTGGTTCTTTGGGTCGCCATCTCGGCAACCATCACCTGCAGCGACTCGACCGGCCCGCTCTTTCCCCAGCCGGTTACGCGCGTCACTCTTTCGGCACATCTCGACTCGCTCTTCGTCGGCGATACCCTGCGGCTCAGCGCCGTAGCGACCGATGCGCGTGGCGATACCGTGCGCGGACGTCACGTGCGGTGGAAATCCTCCGATTCTACCAAGCTGTCGGTTGATTCTGCAGGGCTGGTCTCGGCCCGAATGGCGGGAAGCGTCGCGATCACGGCGGCAGTCGACACGGTCACCGGAGGCGCTTTCGTCACGGCTCAATGGCCGGTCGTCGCCGTCGCGCTGCCGGATTCCCTTACCATCACTCGATACGAAGTGGTGCGGCTCATCCCGGCGATCCGTGGACCGACCGGAACCCAGCTCGCCGGTCGCGAGGAAATCTGGGCGAGCTCCAACCCCGCGGTCGCGACGGTGTCCTCGATCGGCGTGATTCAGCCCCAAGGCATCGGACAGACCACTATCTCCCTGTCATCGGCTGGCCGCGAGGACACGAGTCGCCTCCTCGTGGTTCACGAACCGGTGCGACATATCGCCCTGCAGGCACCGGGCGGACCGCCGGTTCCGGTGGGGAGCCCTGACACGCTCGGAGTCACCTGTACCGACACCCTTCTCCGAGACGCCGTCGGTGCGCCGGTCTCGTGGGCGGCCGACACGACCGTCTTCCGTATGGTGGTGACCCCCGGCAACGACCGTCTGGCCATTTTCACGGGCCTCCACCCGGGATCATCTTCGGTCAGAGTTTCTTGCGGAGGGTTGACCGATAGCGCAGCGCTCGTGACGGATCTGGTTCCAACCCGCGCGCGGTTCAATCCCGATACGCTGGTGATCGGCATCGGACAGGTCGCCAGCCCGGATGGGCTGGCGCTGGACACGGCCGGGGGAGCGCATGGTCCAGCGTTCTTCTCGATCCAGTCACTCGATACCACCATTGTCGGCGTGATGTCGGATCAGGTCGTGGGCCGAAAGCCGGGCCGCGCACGAATCGTGGGCCAGGCCACCATCGGCGCGGTGACCAGCAGTGACACGGCGCTGGTGGTCGTCCCTGCCGATTCGGTCCGACTGTCAGCAAACTGGGGAAGCACCGTCTCGAGTGTCGAGAACTACTCCCTCTTCATCGGACAGGTCACGATCAGTGACACCGCGGGGCACCCGCTCGCCGGTCCTCGTACGATCTTCTTGAACTCCGGGGATACATCGGTTGGGAGATTTGTGCCCACGTCGATCACTACCCGGGACACCGGTTCATTCGAATTCTGGGTCGGGCATGCAGGACACACCGTCGCGACGATCCGAGTGGACTCAGTAACCGCGGACCACGCGGTGATCTCCACGAGTTCGCCGGTCGCCAGCCTCAGTGTTGCGGGCCTGCCGGTGAATCCCCTGCCGGGAGATACCGCCACCATCTTTGTGAACCTGTACGGACGAGATGGCGGCGCCCGGTTCTATCCAGCCGCGTGGACTCTCTCCGACAGCTCGAAGGCGCGCATCGACAGCCAGGGGCAGTCTATTGCCCAGACGGCGCAAACAGCGCGTTTTACAGCGCTGGCCCCCGGACGCATGTCGCTCACCATTACGAGCGGAACGGTGTCGAAGACCCTCCCCATCGTCATCCGATCCGCGTCGGGCCTGACAGTGACCAGCGCGTCGGCCACCCCGATCACGCCGGGAGCCTCGCTCACACTGACCGGAAGCGGGTTCGACCCGACACCGGTGAACGATTCCGTGTGGATTGACGGCGTCCCCACGCCGGTCACTGGTGCTTCTGCTACGACCTTGACGGTTGCGGTTCCAGCAGCGGCGTCCTTCCGCTGCGAGCCGACCCACCTCGCTTCCATAATGGTCGGTTCCGGAGGCGCCCTGACGATCGACAGCTTTCCCCTCAGGGTCGGCACACCCGAATCCCTCGCCGTTGGCGGGCTGGTTCGGTTGGATCCCGGGACCAATCGCTGCACCGAGGTCCTCAACACGGACCAACCCTACGAGGTCGCTTTCACCAATCCCGCGACTGGCTCAGATGTCGGCACCTCGTTCGAGGTCGTCGGGGTGTACTCCGGGCTGCCCGCCTCCTCTCCTCTTACCGCGCGGCCGTCAATCACGGTGCCGCGAGCGGTGAGTGTTCCCCTCGACTCGGCGGCTCGCGCCCTGCAGGCGCACCGGCAGCTTCTCGAAGCGAACCGTGCAGTCGTTCGACGCCTCGGGTCACCCCAGAGCTGGTGGGCGGCGGCGGCCGGCACCGCGCGACCAGCACTCAGCGTCGGGGCCACAATCGGGGGAAACGCGCACATTCGAATTCCCAACCTCGCCGAGCCGGATTTCTGTTCCGCATACATCGGCATCGACGCGCGACTCGTCTACTCCGGCACCCATTCGCTGATCTTCGAGGACATCTACTCGCCCATCGCCGGCCAGATGGACAGTGTCTTCGCATCCGTGGGCAAGGAGTTTGACGATGTCGACTATCCGGAGTTGTTGGCGGACTATGGCAATCCCATGGCGGTGGACACCCTGCTCGACCGGGTGGGCAAGATTTCCATGGTGTTCTCGCCCCAGGTGAGTGCCTTTGGGGTGAACGGCTTCGTGACGTCCTGCGACTTCTACCCGGAGGCAGCCGCGCCCTCGAGCAACACCACGGAGATCTTCTACGGACCCGTCCCCACGGCGCCGGGGACGGGATTCAGCGCGTACACGAAGGACGTTTGGAAATGGCAGATTCGCTCCGTGTTGATGCACGAAGCCAAGCACATTACGTCGTACGCTGAACACTTCTCGCGCCAGGCACCGCCGGAAGAAACCTGGCTCGAGGAGTCTTCCGCGGTGTTGGCAGAGGAGCTGTGGGCGCGTGGCTTCTACCACAACACCTGGCTGGGGCAGGCCTCCTACAACTCGACACTCTATTGCGAAGTCCGACCGACGCAGGCCCCGTGTCTGGGCGACCCTTTTTCGATGTACAATGCTTTCGACTTCCTGTACCAATTCGACGAAAACAGCGGCCAGCTCTCGCCACTGGGCCCCACTTCACCTCAGGATGCGAGCTTCTATGGGAGCGGGTGGTCATTCCTGCGGTGGGCCATCGATCACTATGCCGGCAGCGAAAGCGGGTTTCTCAAAGCTATCACCCAGGAGCCCAGCCTCACAGGCGCCGCAAACCTCTCAGCGAGAACCGGCCGCCCGCTTGGTCAGATGCTTGGTGACTGGCAGCTCTCGCTCATGGTAAACGGCATCTACGGTTTCCACCCGCTCGATCCGGCCATCGGATTCCCAAGCTGGAACGTCACCGACGTGTACAGCGGCATGAATCGAGACTTCGGCCAGTTGTTTCCGGATTCGTACCCCGAGCAGCTCCGATCCCTGGAGGGGGGCACCGACGACGCCATCACCCTCCCGGGTGGAGCGACCACGGTGTACCTGCTCCGTGGATTCACCGGCAGTTATACGTTTGAGCTTCGGGGGCCCGGCGGGGGCACCCCACCCCCGATCCAGCTAGAAATACTCCACATTCAGTAACCGGTCGAAACGCTGACCTGACGCGTGTTCCGCCGACCTATATTTTTCGCAGACTCGTTCCGGAGGATTCGTGCGTCGATTTCTCACCGTTGTGGCCGGCCTCCTGCTCGCCAGCGCCTTGAGCGCCCAGACTCCAGCAGGGAAGCCCGCCGGTCCGCCGCCCCCGACACCGCTGGCCGTCGGGACCCAGGCGCCGGACTTCGCCCTCCCCGGCGCCACCCGCTACGGCCTCATGGCCCAGCCGGTGCACATGTCGGACTTCAAGGGCAAGACCGTCGTTCTCGCCTTCTTCTACCAGGCGCGCACCAAAGGCTGAACCATCCAAATGGAGGCGTACCGTGATCAGTACGCCACGCTCTTCAAGGATGGAAAGAAGGTTGTCGTGATCGGCATCAGCGTAGACGCCGACACCACCCTTCAGGCCTGGATGCACGACGAAGACTTCCCGTTCGTGTTCGTGTCGGACAAGGGTGGGGCCGTGGGGCGGTCCTATGGAGCGTATTCGACCAAGGACAGTCTCGACGTCCGGTACCTGTTCGTGATCGACCCAGCGGGGAAGATCACGCACGTGATGGCTCCCTTTCACGTGATCGATCCGGCGAACTACGCGGAGATGAAGGCTGCGGTGGATTCGGTAACGAAGTAAGAACGTGGGGGCGTGGGGTTGCGGGCCCACGTCCCCACGCCCCCACTTCCCAACACCCCTCAGGACTTCAGCGCTTTTTCCACCGCCGCATCAATATCCTGATCAGACCCGGTGCCCGTGTAGACCACTGTCCCCTTCGCATTCAGGATCACCACGTACGACGTCGCCACCGCCTGGAACGCGCGCGTGGCGTTCCCGCCCGAGTCCCACAACACCTGATAGGGCATCGGATGCTCCGTGAGGTGCCGCTGGATGGAGGCCGGTGATTCGTTCACCGCCACGCCGACGGCGATGAACGTCACCTGCTTGCCGTACTTCGCGTGCGCCGCGGACATCTTCGGCTCGAGCTCCTTGCAGATCGGGCACCACTGCGCCCAGAACTCGAGCAGGACGGGACCATGGCCGACGTACTTCGCCAGGTCCACCTGGTTATGCGAGAGGTCTTCGATCTTCGGCGCGGCGGGCGTGGTGCCGACCGGGATCCCCACGTCGTCGGGGTCCTGCGCCGTCGCAACCGTCGGGACCCCGGCGAACAGGAGGCTCACCGCGATCAATGCCTGCAACCATTTCATACTGTTACCACACCTTCCCTGCTTGAATGAAGTAGTACTCCGCCATCACCAGCACGATGACCGCCGACACCCGTTTCACCCAGGCCATCCACGGGCCCGCGCGCGGCAGCGATCCGAGGACCCCTGAGAAGAGTCCGACGGCGACCAGGACGGCGGTCATGCCGAACGCGAAGGCGAACAAATAGAAGAACCCCAGAAGGCCGCTCCGGGTTGCCGCCACCCACGTGAGCACCACGGCAAACGCCGGTGCGCCGCAGGGTGCTGCAACGATTCCCGACGATGCCCCCATCAGAAACACCGCCGGGTAAGAACCGCCACCCTGTCCTCCCGCCCACGCCATCAGGCGCTGCGGTACGCGCACCGGGATGACGTCGAGCATCACCAGGGCGAACAGGAGCAGGAGGTTACCGGTGATGAGTGAGGCCCAGGGCGACGCGGACACGGTCCCAAACAGGGTCCCCGAGAGCCCAGCCACGAGGCCGAGAACGGCGTAAACCAGCGCGAGTCCCAGCGCGTAGGTGACGGACAGTCCGGCGGTGCGGGCTCGCGACGCGGTGCCGGTCGCGGACCCTCCCAGAATGCCGGCCGTAATCGGGATCATCGGCCAGATGCAGGGACTGAGACTGTAGAGCACGCCCAGGCCGAACAGCGTGCCGATCGCCAACAGCGGATGCTCCCGCAGGGTGGCCGAAAGCGGGGCTCCCGTCATGGTGTTCGCGACCGTCAAGAGATGAAGCACGGGGGGAGTATACATCCAATGAGGCGGGGGGCCGTCACGGTCCAGTCAGGCCGGAAAAGCCCCACCCCGGTTAGTTTCTCCGGCATGGCCGCTCCACAGCTTTCACGCCCCGTCGTGCGTATTCGGGGGGAGGTCAGCTCCAATCCCCCTTTCACAACCAGGGTGATTCTACGGATGCAGGTCGTTACACGCCGCGCTGCAAGTACTTGGCTGCCCCTGGGCGCCATCGGGACCGTCGTCTTCCTGACGGGGGGCTGTGCCGTTGGCACATCGCCCGCGCCGGGCACTCCATGGACTCCCCCGGCCCGCGCGCAGCGGGCCCCGACGCCGGTGCCACCGGCCGTGCCACCTGACCTCGAGGCGCGCGTAAAAACCCTGCGTCTCCCGGACGTGCTGGACATCGCACTTCGAAACAACACCGTGACGCGTGAGGCGTGGTACACCGCCCGCGCGGCCCTCTACACCTACGACGCGACGCGCGGCCAGTACTTCCCGTCCCTCACGCTCGACGGCAGCATCACCAAGCTCAAGACGTCGCCGTCGCAGGGACGCTCGGCGGTCACGCAGACCGTCTACGGGCCGGCCCTCAACCTGAACTGGTTGTTGTTCGACTTCGGCGGGCGCTCGGGTTCAATCGACGCCGCGCGCGATCAGCTGCTGGCCGCGGACTGGACGCACAACGCGACGATCCAGGACGTCGTGCTCACCGTCCAGACGACGTATTTCAGCTATATCGGCACCCGCGCCCTGCTCGAATCGGACCGGATCACCCTGGCCGAGGCCGACTCGAACCTCGCGGCAGCGCAGGGGCGTCATGACGTCGGGCTCGCGACCATCGCCGACGTCCTACAGGCCAAGACCGCGCGCTCGCAGGCCGAGCTGGCCGTCGAAACGACGTCGGGGGCGCTCCAAACCGCGCGCGGTGCGCTGGCGGTTTCGATGGGCTTTCCCGCCAACCTGCCCTACGACATCGATTCCGTCCCCCTCCCGACTCCGCCTCCGGGCGTCGCCGAAAGCGTGGACTCGCTGATCGATCGTGCGCTGGTGGCACGCCCCGACCTGGCTGCCGCTCGCGCGCAGGCGGAAGCCGCGCGGGCCCGTGTCAGCATCGCGCGCGGAGCGGCACTGCCCGGGCTTTCGGTGACCGGCGCCGCGGGAGAGACCTACTTCGCCAACCGCCCGCCCATCCCGGGCTCGAGCTATTCGCTGTCGCTCGGAATTTCGGTCCCGCTCTTCGCGGGGGGCGCGCACCTCTACGGGATCAAGTCCGCGCAGGCGACCGCCGACGCCGCCCAGGCCAGTGCGGAGGGTCAGGCCCAACTCGTGATTTCGCAGGTGTTCACATCGTTCTATGGCTTGCAGACCGCGACGCAGCGGGTCAGATCCACAGACGACCTGCTGGCCAGCGCGACGCAATCGGAACAGGTCGCCCTCGGCCGCTACAAGGCCGGTGCCGGCAGTGTGCTGGACCTGCTCACCGCGCAGAGCGCCCTCGCAGACGCCCGGGCGCAGCAGGTCACGGCCCACTTTGGCTGGTATGCCGCCCTCGCGCAGCTCGCCCACGACGTCGGTGTGCTGGGTCTCGACGGTTCGAGCCCCATCCGCCTCAACTCCGACACAACCGGTTCGCATTGATGACGCGCACGTTCCGTTTCGCTTCCGCCCTCCCCCTGGCTCTCATCGCGGCCTGCTCCCAGGGGGGCGCCCGCGGGGCGCCGACGATCCCGGTCTCCGTCACTCAGGCGTCAAGTAAGGACGTCTCCTACGAGCTCACCGCCACCGGCACCGTGGAGCCGCGCCAGACCGCGCAGGTCGAGGCCCAGGTGACCGGCATCGTCACCCGCGTGGCATTTCACGAAGGGGATGAAGTCGCGGCGGGACAGCTGCTCTTCCAGATCGACCCGCGGCCATTCCAGGCCGCCCTCGCTCAGGCCGTCGCGACGATGCACCGCGATTCCGCCCAGGCGCTGCAGGCCGACCGTGACGCGGACCGGTATGCGGCACTGGTCAAGCAGGACTATGTCACACAAGAGGATTACGACACCAAGCGTGCCGCGGCGTCGGCCGCCGATGCCACCGTCCGGGCCGATTCCGCCAATGTGGCGGCCGCACGTCTGAACCTCGACTACGCCTCCGTCACGGCGCCCATCGGCGGACGTACCGGTGGCCTGCTGGTGAAGGAAGGCAATCTGGCGCGGGCGAACAGCGCCACGCCGCTCGTCGTCATCAATCAGATCCGGCCCATACTGGTCCGCTTCGCGGTGCCGCAGGCCAATCTCCCCCAGATCCAGCGCTTCAAGGGGAACGATCTCAAGATCCGGGTCAATCCGAACGCCTCAGGAGACACAGCATCCGACGAAGTCGGACACCTGACCTTCCTCGACAATGCCGTCGACACGAGCACCGGCACCCTGCTCATGAAGGGCGAGTTCCCCAACGAGGACCGCACACTCTGGCCCGGCCAGTTCGTCAACGTCCGGCTCGAGCTCTACACCGAGAAGGGCGCCACCGTGATTCCCTCGGCCGCGGTCACGACCGGACAGACGGGCACCTTCGTCTTCGTCGTGAACCCGGACCAGACCGTGACGCTCCGTCCGGTCACGGTGGAGCGCACCGCGGGCGACCTCGCGGTGATATCCCAGGGTATAAAGGCCGGCGAAACGGTGGTGACGGACGGGCAGGTACGCCTCGCCTCAGGATCCAGGGTCTCCGTAAAGAATGGCGGGTCGGCGCAGATGGGGGATAAGTGAACATCGCCGGGGCGTTCATCCGCCGACCGGTCATGACCACCCTGGTCATGTTCGGCATCCTGCTCTTCGGGATCATGGGGTACCGGCTCCTGCCGGTGAACGACCTGCCGAACGTCGACTACCCCACGGTGTCGGTGAGCGCGTCGCTCCCGGGTGCGAGCCCGGAAACGATGGCTTCCGCGGTGGCCACGCCCCTCGAAAAACAGTTCACCACGATCGCCGGCGTCGACCAGATGACGTCGACGAGCACGCTGGGTTCCACCAACATCACGTTGCAGTTCTCGCTCGACCGCAATATCGACGCGGCGTCGCAGGACGTGCAGGCGATGATTTCGAAGACGCTGCGACAGCTGCCCATCGGCATCATCCCGCCGTCGTACCAGAAGGTGAATCCGGCCGACTCGCCCATTCTCTACCTGGCGCTGTCGACCAAGACCCTGCCGCTCTCGACCCTCGACGAGTACGCCGAAACGTTCCTGTCCCAGCACATCTCGACCGTCGAAGGCGTGGCGCAGGTGCAGGTATTCGGCTCGTCGAAGTACGCGGTGCGGATCCAGCTCGATCCGCGGCAGCTCGCGTCCCGGAGCATCGGCATCGATCAGGTGGCCGAGGCCATCGACAACGGCAACGTCAACATGCCGACCGGGACGCTGTGGGGAGACGACAAGGCCTACACCGTCCAGGCCAATGGGCAGATCTCGGACGCCCCCGCGTTCCGCCAGCTGATCGTCACGTACCGGAACGGCAACCCGGTCCGGCTCGGCGACCTGGGGCTCGTCCTCGACGACATGCAGGACAACAAGTCGTTCAGCTGGTTCGACGGCACTCGCGCGATCGTGCTCGCGATTCAGCGCCAGCCCGGCACGAATACGGTCGAGGTGTCCGAAGCCGTACAGAAGCTGGTGGCCCAGCTCTCGGATCAGATTCCGGCTTCGGTCAAGGTCAATGTCCTCTACGACCGCGCCGTTTCGATCCGCGACTCCGTCAACGATGTGAAGTTCACCCTGCTCCTGACGCTGTTCCTGGTCATCATGGTGATCTTCCTGTTCCTCCGGAATTTTTCCGCGACGGTCATCCCCTCCCTCGCCCTGCCCTTCTCGATCATCGGCACCTTCGCGGTGATGTACATGCTGGGCTACAGCCTGGACAACCTGTCATTAATGGCGCTCACCCTGTCCGTGGGATCCGTGGTGGACGACGCCATCGTGATGCTCGAGAACATCGTCCGGCACATCGAGATGGGAACGCCGGTGATGCAGGCGGCTCTCGAGGGGTCACGGGAAATCGGCTTCACCATTCTGTCGATGACCCTGTCGCTGACCGCCGTGTTCATTCCCGTGCTCTTCATGGGTGGTCTCATCGGGCGGCTGTTCCACGAATTCGCCGTGACCATCGGCGTGGCCATTCTGGTCTCGGGCTTCGTGTCCCTGACGCTGACGCCCATGCTGTGCAGCCGGTTCCTCAAGGCCCACCACGGCGAACAGCATGGCGACTTCTACAACGCCACCGAACGCGTCTACGATCGGGTGCTCGACGCTTATCGCCGGTCCCTCGAGTGGGTGATGGGCCGGAAGCGGATGTCCCTGTTGGTGTCGGGCGTAATTCTCCTCGGAACCGTCGCGCTCTTCAAGCTCGTGCCCAAGGGCTTCATTCCCGACGAGGATACCTCGTCGATCCGGGGCACCACGGAGACCGCGGAAGGCACGTCGTATCAGTCGATGGCCGATCATCAGCAGAGGGTCGCGGCGATCATCGCGGCGGACTCGAACGTCGAGCACTTCATGTCCTTTGTCGGGGGCGGCTCCAACCAGGGCCGCATCCTGATCCATCTGAAACCCAGGAATGAGCGCGCGCTGGACGTCAATGGTGTGATCCGGGAGCTGCAGCCCAAGCTCGCGGTCATCCCCGGCATCACCGTCTATCTCCAAAATCCACCGCCCATCAATGTCGGCGGCCGCCAGTCGAAGAGCCTGTATCAATTCACCCTGCAGAGCTCGGATGTAACCCAGCTGTACCAGAGCGCCACCGAACTGACCCAGCGCCTGCAGCTGCAGCCGCTGCTCCAGGACGTGACCTCAGACCTCCAGATCAAGAATCCCCAGGTCTCGGTGCAGATCGACCGCGACCGCGCGGCAACCCTGGGGGTTACGGCACAGCAGATCGAGACCGCGCTCTACGACGCATACGGATCCGGCCAGGTCTCGACCATCTACACGCCGAACAACGAGTACTGGGTGATCATGGAGCTCCTGCCCCAGTATCAGAAGGACCTCTCCGCGCTGAACATGCTCTACATCCGCGCGGCGTCCGGGTCCCTCGTGCCCCTGGGAGCGGTGGCGAAGCTCACCGCCAGTCTTGGCCCGCTCTCCGTGAACCATGCGGGCCAGGTGCCCGCCGTGACGATTTCCTTCAACCTCCGCCCCAATGTCTCCATCGGAGACGCGGTCACGGCCGTGCAAAGAGAAGCCGGTCAGGTGCTTCCATCCACGATCTCCACGAACTTTGCCGGCACCGCACAGGCGTTCCAGGCAAGCCAGCAGGGACTCCTCGCCCTCCTGGTCGTCGCCATTCTCGTGATCTACATGGTGCTCGGGATTCTCTACGAGAGCTTCATCCACCCGCTGACCATTCTCTCCGGGCTCCCCTTCGCGGGTTTCGGCGCGCTCCTGACCCTGCTGATCTTCGGGACCGACCTCTCGGTCTACTCGTTCGTCGGCATCATCATGCTGATCGGTCTGGTGAAGAAGAACGCGATCATGATGATCGACTTCGCGCTGGAGGCCGAGCGGAAGGAAGGGAAGAACGCGGAAGAGGCAATCGTCGAGGCTTGTCTGGTGCGGTTCCGGCCGATCATGATGACCACCATGGCCGCGCTGATGGGCACGCTGCCGATCGCGATCGGCTTCGGGGCCGGCTCTGAATCCCGCCGGCCGCTCGGTCTCGCGGTGGTGGGCGGCCTCGCGTTTTCGCAGATCATCACGCTCTACATCACGCCCGTCATCTATACGTATCTCGACGCGTTCCAGCACCGCTTTGGCCGGCGGGCGCCCGTGACGATTGGCGCTCCCATACCGCATCCCGGCGACTGAGAACCGTCCGCGAAGCCCGTAGGGGAGAGACGTCTGGGAACGACGCCGCTGCCCTTACGCACTTTGCCTTACGCCTCTCCCCTCCACTCTTGGCAGTTGTCTACTCCGCCGGCTCCACCGTCGTCACCACTCGGACTTGGCTGCGGTATGTTTGAAGCCATGGCCCGAAACGCCCGTATCTCCTTGCTGCTTGCGGTTTACGACCAGTCCTTCGACCGCGCCGCCTGGCACGGCACGCCCCTCGGCAGGAGCCTTCGCGAGATCACCTGGAAGCAGGCTTTGAAGCGCCCCGGGCGGCGCCGGCACAACATCTGGGAATTGGTGCTGCACCTGGCCTACTGGAAGTCCGTCGCCCGGCGGCGCCTGACGCGGAACTCCTCCATCGAATTCCCGCGCTCACCCGCAAACTTCCCCGCGGTGCCGGCCAAGCCCACGGCTGCCCTTTGGCGGCGGGATGTCGCGCTGCTGAAGCGGGAGCACCAGCTCCTCCGCGCCGTGATCAGCAGGTTTCCGGAATCCCGATTGGGGCAACAGGGCTGGCATACGCGCTGGACCAACGCGGCGACGATCTACGGCATCGCTTCGCACGACCTCTACCACACCGGGCAGATTCAGCTGATCAGGCAGTTCGTCGCCTAGTCGGACTCGCCCTTGAGCCGGTCGAGCTCGCGACGCTCGCGCTTGGTGGGCCTGCCCTTCCCCTCGTAGCTCAATGACGGCGCGATCCGCAGCTGCTCCGCCAGATGTTCGCGCGCCTGCTTCCCTTCCGCCTCCTCCTCAAACAGTGCCGCGGCCGCCTCGGCGCCCAAGCGGCGCGCCGAGAGGGCCATCACGGTAATGCGGAAGTCATAGGGACCTTTACGAATTCGGAGACGGTCTCCTATGCGAACTGGCTTGGCCCGCTTCGCCCGGGCCTCTCCCACCAACACCTTCCCACCCGCAATCGCTTCGCTGGCGTCTGCCCGACTCTTGAAGAATCGGGCAGCCCACAACCAGACATCGAGGCGAATGGAATCGTCGGTCATTCCCTCACGATCACGACCGATCAACTCTTCCGCAAGTTGATGTCCCCGGAGCCGGCCTCGAGTTTGATCGTTCCCCCGCCATTCCCGATCGAGCCGGACAGATGGTCGCTCCGGAGCTTCCGGACCTTCACTTCGACGCCGCCCAGGTCGATTTCGCCGGACCCGGTGTCGAGCTCCACGTCGGCGCCCAAGGTTGCGGGGACCGACAGCGTGATCGTGCCGGAACCGGTATTGCCTTCCAGGGTCTCGATGCCACTCACCAGACCGATGTCGACGTCGCCACTGCCGGTCTCCAGTGAGATGCGCGCAGCTTTCACGGTGCTGACCGTGATGCTGCCCGACCCCGAGCTCAACGCCAATTTGCCGGTTGAGACGTTGTCGCCGGTGACGTCTCCCGAACCGGTCTCGACCTTCACGCCGCTATCCGTGACGCGGCTCATCGTGACATCACCGGATCCCGTCTCGAGCTTCAGCTCCGCGGTCGCGTCCGTGACATGGATGTCGCCGGAGCCGGTGACGAGGCCGATCGTTCCTTTCACGCCGGTCGCGCTGACGTCCGACGACCCCACGGCGACCTTGATCTGGCCGTCAACGTTCGTGACAGTCGCCTTCCCCACCCCGACGTGCATGGACACCGTTCGCCCGGCGGGCACCTTCACAGTCAGGTCGGCCCACGCCTCCAGTCCCGACCCGTCCCCGCGAACGCGGACGCGGTGCCCCTCGTCTTCGTCCCGATTCGTACCGAAGGTCCCGTCATCATTGACATCCATGGTGGTGTTCGAGTGGCGGCCCAGGGTCGGGTAGACGATGACGTCTTCCGGATAGATCACGCGGAGGCCGTCATGGCCCCGGGCGACCCCGGTGGCGACCTTCAGCTTCCCGGCATCCGAACCGCCGGTCTGCACGACGACCACGACGTCGCTCCCCGTCGCGGGTTCCACCCGCAGGAGCCCCGCAAGGTTGTAGATGGCGATGTCATCACCGTGAATCGGGTAGGTGCCACTCTGAGCCGCCAGGACGGGGGCTCCGACGAGCATGAACAGGCCGGCGACGGCGAAGGGCGCGGAGGGAACGCGCATGATTCGGACTCCTGTTGGGGTGCGAGGGCCCTACGGGCGGCCGCAAATGGCCGTTTCGTGAGGTTCCGGGCCTATCCAGGTTGGATTGCGTCAGCATCCGAAAGGTTGGTTGAGGGCCCCTCCCCTCGCGGCTACATTCCCCGGTCCCATGACAACGACGACTGAAACCTCCCCCCTGACCCACCTCTCGGAAGAAGAACAGATGTTCCGGGACGCCGTCCGGGACTTTGCCGAGCAGGAAATCAGGCCCCGCGTGGGAGCCATGGAGCGGGCTGCCCAGCTCGACCCCGGCCTCACGCCCAAGTTCTTCGAGCTTGGCCTGATGGGCATCGAGATCCCCGAGGGCCATGGAGGGGCCGGGGGCTCGCTCTTCCTCACCGTCCTGGCGGTCGAAGAGCTGTCCCGGGTGGACGCCTCGAGCGCCATCTTCGTGGACGTCCAGAATACCCTGGTCAACGCCCTGCTCCTCAAGTGGGCATCCCCCGACCTCCAGAAGCGCTACTTCCGGAGGCTTTCCCGTGACACCGTCGGCGCCTATGCGCTCTCCGAGCCGGCTTCCGGATCGGATGCGTTCGGGCTCGAGACGAAGGCGACGAAGCGCGGGGACAACTGGGTGCTGGATGGCCGGAAGCTCTGGATCACCAACGGGGCCGAGGCGGGCTTTTACGTCATTTTCGCGAACACGGACTTCGCGAAGGGCTACAAGGGCATCACGGCGTTCGCGGTGGAACGGGGATTCAAGGGATTCAGCGTCGGAAAGAAAGAGGACAAGCTCGGGATCCGGGCGTCGTCCACGTGCGAGCTCATCCTCGACCAGTGTGTGGTTCCGGCCGCGAACGTGATCGGCGAAGTGGGCCACGGATACAAGGTCGCCATCGAGACCTTGAATACCGGTCGCATCGGCATCGGCGCGCAGATGATCGGCGTCGCCCGCGGCGCGCTCGAAGCCGCCATCGCCTACGTGAAGGAACGGAAGCAGTTCAACAAGCCGGTCGCCGAGTTCCAGGCGGTGCAGTTTCAGATCGCGCAGGCCGCCACCGAGCTCGAAGCGGCCCGGTTGATGGTCTACAACGCGGCCCGGCTGGAAGACGCGGGTGGGCCGTACACGATGGAAGCCGCGATGGCCAAGCTCTACGCCTCGCAAGTGGCGGAGCGTGTGACGTCGCTGTCCGTCGAGCTGTTTGGCGGCTACGGCTACACGAAGGAGTATCCGGTGGAGAAGTTCTACCGGGATGCGAAAATCGGCGCGATCTACGAGGGTACGAGCAACATGCAGCTGAACACCATCGCGAAGGCACTCTTGAAGTAGTGACGACCGCTCAAACGGCCAACCGCACGCACTCGTTCACCGAGTCCGTCATTCGTGGGATGACCCGGCTCGCCAACGAGCATGGAGCCATCAACCTCGCGCAGGGCTTCCCGAATTTCCCCGCCCCCGACGTCCTGAAGGAAGCGGCAGCCAAGGCGATCCGCGACGACATCAATCAATACGCCATCACCTGGGGCGCCAAGCGCCTGCGGAACGCCCTCGCCGCCAAGTACGCGGCCTGGTACCAGCTCGACGTCGACCCCGAGACCGATGTCACCGTGACCTGCGGAGCCACCGAAGCGATGGCCTCGGCGCTCCTGGCCCTGATCAACCCGGGCGACGAAGTGATCGTCTTCGAGCCCTTCTACGAGAACTACGGCCCCGACGCCATTCTCTGTGGGGCCGTGCCGGTGTACGTCCCCCTGCTCGCCGGCCAGCCCCTCGACCTCGACCGCCTCAAGGCGGCGTTCTCGCCCCGCACGCGCGCCGTCGTGATCTGCACACCGAACAATCCCACCGGGCGGGTGCTCTCGCGGGCCGAGCTCGAAGCGATCGCCGAGTTGTGCAAGACGCATGATGCGTGGGCGGTGACGGACGAGATCTACGAGCACATCTACTACGAAGGCACGCACATCCCCATCGCGACCCTCGACGGCATGAAGAGCCGCACGATCACGGTGAGCGGAGCGTCCAAGACCTACTCGATCACGGGCTGGCGAATCGGAACCATCGTGGCGCCGCGACAGGCGACCGACGCGATCCGAAAGGTCCACGATTTTCTCACGGTGGGTGCGCCCGCGCCGCTGCAGGAAGGGGTCGCGGTCGCGATCGAGACCCTGGGGCGGGACTACTACGAGAAGCTGTCGCAGGAATATCGGGCCCGGCGGGACTTGCTCTGCGGCGCGCTCATGGAAGCGGGATTCACATGCACGCCGCCCGAGGGGGCGTACTACGTACTCGCGGACTTCTCCGCCCTGTCCAACTTGCCCGATGACGAATTCGCCAAGCGCCTGACGGCCGAACATGGAGTAGCGCCGGTGCCGGGGTCGAGCTTCTACTCGAAGCCCGAGATGGGGCGGAAGGAGGTGCGGTTCGCGTTCTGTAAGACCGACGACATGCTCCGGGAAGCAGCCACGCGACTCAAGAAACTGAAAGACTAGACCGCGTCCAGTTCCTTCCGCGCTTCCAGCAACCGATCCACCTCCGCCGCGACCTCCCGCGCCAATCCGAGATCGGTCGTCAGGCTCTCCACCGACCCCGTTCCGGCATGCAAGCGCAACAAGCTGAGCCGAATCGACTCGAGCGCGGCAACGGCGTCGGCATGCCGACGCTCGACCAACCCCCGCTCGGTCTCCAGCGCGCCTCGCATCTGGGAGCGTCGCTCGGCCATCGCGTCAGAGGCCTCCGGTACGGGCGTGTCTCCCGCCAGTGCATCCTGAAGCTCATCGAGACGGGCGCGCATGCGTTGCGCGTCGGTCTCGAGCCGGTGCAGCGCTTCGGGAAGCTCCTTGAGCCGGTTACGCGTGGCTTTCGGCAGCGAGTCGAACAGCTGCTCGGCGGCGAGGGAGAGCGCCAGCTCGGTGGCTCGATGCGTGCCCGCGGCGGGAATGGCCCGGCGCCCTACAAAGGGGCGAGCGACAGCGAAGAACGCTCTTCCAATCGGGCCCCGCCACACCCACGACCAGATCTTGGTGTCAAGGTCGACACGACGATTGAGCCGCGTCAGGTAGAGGAAGCCGCTCACAATCGAGCTGATCATCGAGTACCCGAAGAAGGCGGACGCGGTCCCCGCCAAGAGCGACGTGCCACCCATGAAGCCGGACACGACGGCGGTTCCCACGCTCCCGGCGGCGATCAGGCCGGTGATCCGTTCGTAGAGTGAAGCTCGCCTTCCATACTCGAACACCCGCTCATCGAGGCCCTGTTCCAGCTCGGTCTGAAAAGCTGCTCGCAGGTCCTTCGGGTCGAATCCCGACGCGAGATAGCCACGGGCCCGGTTGATCAGGATGAGTATCGGGCCCACACCGAACAACGCAGCGAACGTCGTCCAAAACGCCCGTACCCAGTGATCCTGCGGCACCACATTGGCTACGACCGAAAGCGTGACGAAAGAGGCGAAGATGTAGGTGAAGCCACCGATGCCACCCAAACGAGCGCCGCGCTTGACGAAGACTCGAAGCGCGACCGGCAGCTCCTTATGCGCCTCGAGTACCTGGCCCAGGGACTCCGCGAAGTCTTCGCCCTTCTGAGGTCGTGCCTTGGGGTCTTTCGCCAGACAGCGCTCGAGCGCCCGGGCTAATCGCCTCGGGATGCCGGGCCCTTCGAGCAACGGGACCGGTGTCGCGATGTGTTGCGAGAGCAGAGCGGCGGCGCTCCCGCCCTGGAAGGGTCCCCGGCCCGACAGAACGAAGTAGCCCACGGCGCCGAGGGAGTAAATGTCCGCCCGCCCATCGACGCTGTCGCCCACCGCCTGCTCCGGACTCATGAACTCCGGTGTCCCAATCACTTCGCCCGGTCCCGTCGCACCGGTCTCACGCGTCACCCGCGCGATTCCGAAGTCGGTGACCAGTGCCCGACCCGAGCCCTCCAGCAGGATGTTCTCGGGCTTCACATCCCGGTGGATGACTCCCTGCGAGTGTGCGTACGCCAGCGCCCACGCCACTTCGCGGAGCAACCGCGTGGCCTCTCCCGGAGGCATCGGCCCGCGCGTCTCCACCCGTTGCGCCAGGGTTTCGCCGTCGATGAAGGCCATGGCGTAGAAGACGAATCGATCCACTTCATCGACGGCGAAGATCGGGACGATGTTGGGATGGGAGAGCCGTGCCGCCATGCGGGCTTCGCGGAGAAAGCGGTCCTTGAGACCGGGAACGGCCGCGAGCTCCGGCGGCAGCAGCTTGATGGCCACGAGGCGGTCGAGACGCACCTCGCGGGCGAGGTAGACCACGCCCATCCCGCCACGGCCGAGCTCCCGCTCGAGGGAGTACCGTCCGACCAGAGCTTCCTGGAACTCGAGAAACAGCCGATCGCCGGCGTCGCTCATGCTGCTCCGGGCACGCTAGGGCTTCGCGTGCTCCATGCGGGTAGCGGTGCGGTAGAGCCAGTACACAACGGCGGCGAGCAAGATGATACCGGGGAGCACCCCTTCGTGTTCACCCCGGAACGCCAGCACGTCGGCGTTCGACGACATCACGATCGGGATCGCGAGAAGGATTCCCACCAGGGCCTCCCCCGTGATCAGTCCGGCGGCGAACAGCAGACCATTCCGCTCTCCCGTCGCATGCGCTTCGTCGGACGCGCCCGCGCGCTTGAGGAACCGGCTCGCGAGCCACGCGATCACACCGCCCAGGAAGATCGCGACGGAAAGCTGCAGGGGCAGGTAGATACCGATCGCGACCGCCAGGACCGGCGTACGGAACTGGGCCTGTCGGGCCTGGAGCCAGAGGTCGAAGCTGATCACCACCACTGCGACCACCATCCCGATGCTGATCATGGTCCAGGGCAGGCCGCCATGGAACACGCCGCCCGCCACTGCGGCCATCAGCGTCGCCTGGGGTGCCGCGAGCGGATGCGGGTGATCGGGGGTGGGCACACCGATCCCGTACGCCTTCTGAATGAGCGTCAGTACCGGCGAGAGAACGAACGCGGCTGACACCGCACCGATGATCTGCATGACCTGCTGCTTGTACGGCGTGGCGCCCACCATCCGGCCGGCCTTCAGGTCCTGGAGATTCTCTCCGCCGATCGCCGCGGCGCACGCGACCACCGCCCCGATGAATACGGCGGCGGCGGGACCCTTGGCGCTGCCGGCGCCGAGGAACGCGAGCAGGAGCAGCGCGGACGTGAGGATGGTCGCGATCGTGACACCCGAGATCGGGTTGTTGGAGGAGCCGACCAGGCCCGCCATGTACGCGGCGACCGTCGAGAAGAGGAATCCGGCGACGAGCATGATCACCGCCATCGCCGCCGCCACCCACCAGATGCCGGTGAACGCATTGAAGATGAAGAAGAGGGGCACCGCGAGCACGATCAGGGCCATCCCCACCCAATGCATCGGGGTATCGCGATCGGTGCGGAGAATGCTGGTGCCACCCGACTTGGTATGGCGATACGCGGCCATGCCGGACCGAATGCCTTGCACCACGCTCTTCCGCACCTTGATCAGCGCCCAGATGCCGCCGATGATCATCGCGCCCACGCCGATGTACCGGGTCTGATTCTTCCAGAGCCCTGCGGCAAAATCGACCGCGGACACGGCTTCGGGATGCGCGGTGTGTGACGCCACCCACGGAATGGCGACGTACCAGTTCATCACGCCGCCGATGAAAATCAGGGCCGCCACGTTCAGCCCGACGATGAATCCGACGCCGATCAGCGCCGGGGAGAGGTTCATCGCAAAGGCCGCCACCGAGCCGCCGACGTACTTCGCGCTGGTGATCGCCTCACCCCAGAGCTTGAACCCCGTCGCGCCGAGCTTGTAGAGCGCACCGGCGCCCGCCGCCGCGACAATGGTCCCGACCCCTGCCCCTCCCTTTTCACCGACCTTGAGCACCTCGGCGGTGGCCACGCCTTCCGGGAACTTGAGCGGATCTTCGATGATCAGCGCCCGGCGAAGGGGGATGGTGAAGAGTACCCCCAGCGCTCCGCCGATGGCGGCGATGATCGTGGTGGTCCAATAGTCGAACGTGGTCCACGTGCCGAGGATAAGGAGGGCCGGGAGCGTGAAGATGGCACCCGCCGCGAGCCCTTCTCCCGACGCCGCCGCCGTCTGGACGACGTTGTTCTCGAGGATGTTGTGCTCCCGGAACATCCGAAGCACGGCCATCGAAATGACGGCCGCCGGGATGGACGCGGACACCGTGATACCGGCGAAGAGCCCGAGGTACGCGTTGGCGCCAGCAAGGAGAAGCGAGAGCACGACGCCGAGGACCAGCGCCTTGAGGGTGAGCTCGGGCAGTGTGACCGACGCCGGGATGTAGGGGGACGAGTCTTGATCGGCCACGGGTCCCGTCAGTGTTGGAGTTGCGCGAATGTCCCGCCCCCCAAGGGGACTGTCAAGCAAGTCCGCCTATATTGGCCAGATGGCCCATGCGCCCCGGGTCGTCTCGCTGCTCCCTGCCGCGACGGAGATCGTGTGCGCCGTGGGCGCCGGCTCCTGGCTGGTGGGCATATCGCACGAATGCGACTACCCGGCCGAAGTGACCACCCTGCCCCGGGTCACCAGAAATATCCTCGATCCCTCGTTGCCCTCCGGCGCAATCGATGCCCGCGTCGCTGCCTCGAAACACGGGACACCTCTCGTCACGATCGACATCGATCTCCTCCGCTATCTCGAACCCGACATCATCTTGGGACAGTCTCTTTGTGACGTATGCGCCGTCGGCGAGAACCTCATTGCGCAAGCGCTCCCGCACCTTTCGCAACGACCTGAAGTCGTCACACTGCATGCGCACACGCTGACCGAGGTGTTCGACGACATGCTGCGGGTGGCGAACGCAGTGGATCTGAAGAGCGAGGGAGAAGAGCTGGTGGCGGGACTGCAGTACCGTCTTCGGAACGTGCCACGTCCCAATGTCCCCACTCCCCCACGCGTTTTGGTAGTGGAATGGACCGACCCTCCCTATGTCGCGGGGCATTGGGTGCCTGAGCTCATCGCAGCCGCCGGCGGCACAGATGTCGGCGCAACGGCCGGCGCCCATTCCAGCGCCCGCCCCTGGAAGGATCTGGGAACCCTTGCGCCCGACGTGATTCTCGTCAGTTTGTGCGGCTTCGATGTGCCCAGAGCCAGGCGCGAAGTGTCGCAAGTGCGCGACCCCGATGGACGCGCGCTGCTCGGGGGCAGGACCATCTATCTCGACGGCAACGCATACACCTCGCGCCCCGGCCCGCGGCTCGTGGACGCCGCGGAGCTGATCGCGCGACAGATTGGCGGATGACGATGCTGTTGCTGATTGGCGTTCTGCTGGCGCAGGCCCCCCACGCACCGCCCCGCGACTCGCTGCACATCCTCGCGGTGGGCGACATCAACCTTGGGCGCAAGCTGGCGAAAGACTACCTCGAAAAAGGGGACACGCTGTACCCCTTCCGCGCGGTACTCGACACGTTCGCCACCGCCGACCTGCTCTTCGGAAATCTCGAGAGCCCGATCGCGCCCGACTCGCACACCGTAGAATCGGAAGGGATCAAGTTCACGGCGCCCCTGCTCGCCGCGACGTCACTCGCGCGCGCAGGATTCACCATCGTCTCGACTGCCAACAACCACGCCTGGGACGGCGGTGAGGGCGGCGTCCTGCAGACGATGAACCGGCTTTCGGAACGCGGAGTGCGGTTCGTCGGCTCAGGATACGGGCGGGACATGGCGGAGCAGCCCGTGATCATCGAGCGGCACGGGTGGCGGATCGGGTTCTTCGCGGTCACCCGCGCGTGGAATCCGGCGCCTGACGCCTTCTACTCGCACGAGGGATCCAAGTACGTCGCGTGGGGAGATCCCACATGGCTGTATCCCGCGATTGCGGCGCTCAAGGCGAGCGGGATGGTGGACCTCGTGGTCGTCAGCGTCCACGGTGGCACGGAGTACCAGTCCGAGCCCAAGCCCTCGTACCAGCATTTCCTGGAGGGCCTCGCCGACGCGGGCGCCGACCTCGTCCTGGCTCATCATCCCCATGTCCTTCAGCCAGTGGTGTTTAGGCATGGGACGCCAATCGTGCAATCTCTCGGTAACTTCGTGTTCTCGCAGACGGAGCCTTGGACCCGTCTGAGTGCCATTCTCAGGATCACGGTCGCACCGAACCACCAGATGAAGGTCCGCGCCATCCCCGTGCGGGCCGGTTACCAGGTGACCTTTGTGGACGGGACCGCCGCGGACAGTGTTCGCGCACGGCTTCGAGTATCACTTTCGAACGGGACAACGCCCTGATGACGCAATCCTCCGTCGGTTTCCTGAAGCGACTCCTCGATACGCCGGGGCCCTCCGGCTTCGAATCGGGACCGGCCCGCCTGTGGCGTGATGAAGTGAAGGCGTTCGCCGATCAGGTCGAGAGCGACGTGCGCGGCAACACCATCGCCGCCATCAACCCCAAAGGCCAGCCGCGGCTCATGTTCGCCGGGCATATCGACGAAATCGGCGTTCAGGTCACCCACATCGACGATGACGGGTACCTCTACTTCGCGGGAATCGGCGGGTGGGACCCGCAGGTGCTCGTCGGCCAGCGCATCACCCTCCTCGGCAAGAGCGGCCCCGTGCTCGGCGTGGTGGGCAAGAAGGCCATTCATCTGATGAAGCCCGACGAGCGGGACAAGGTCTCCAAGATCACCGACCTCTGGATCGATATCGGAGCGGCGGGGCGGGAAGAGGCACAGGCGCGCGTCCGGGTCGGCGACGCCGGCGTGCTCGCCACCGACGTGAAGGAATTCCCGAACGGGCGCATCGTCTCCCGGAGCATCGACAACCGCATCGGGGCGTACGTGGTCGCCGAGGCGCTGCGGTTGCTCGCGCAGGACCGGCCGAAGCACGCGGCCGTCTTCGCGGTCGCGACCACGCAGGAGGAGATCGCGTGGACGGGCGGCGGCGCCAGGACCAGTGCCGTCACGCTCGACCCGCAGGTCGCGCTCGTGGTGGACGTGACCCACGCCACCGACTACCCGGGCGCGGAAAAGAAAACCGCCGGCGATCACAAGCTCGGCGGCGGCGTAGTGCTCTCGCGGGGCTCCGCGACCAACCCCAAAGTCTTCGACCTGCTGGTCGACTGCGCGGAGGCGAACAAGATCCCGTTCACCCTCCAGGCGGCCCCGCACGACACCGGGACCGATGCCGATGCCATCTACAATGCGCATCGCGGCGTGGCGACCGGACTGGTGTCGGTGCCCAACCGCTATATGCACAGTCCCAACGAAATGGTGGCGATGACGGACCTGGAGCGGGCGGCGCAGCTTCTCGCGATCTTCGCGCGGAAGCTCACGAAGGAGACTAGCTTTTTGCCTTGATTTCCTGAGCGGCCGCCTGGGCGGCCGCTTTGATTTGCTTGTCGGAGTCGTTGAGCAACGCCTGCAAAGTCCCCAGTGCCGCCGGCGTCGCGGCCAGCCGCAGCGCCTCGATGGCCGCGAGCCGGAGCCCCACCGGCTTCTTGCTGAAGAACCCGCCCGCTGGCTGCGCCAGCTTGATGAGTGCCTGCACCGCGTCCGGGCTCCCGATTCTGCCCAGCGCCAGGATCAGCTCGCGCGACACTTCGATGTCCTTCTCTTCATCGAGGGCCACGACCAGCGGCATCGCGAGCGCGTTGGCGCGGCGGCCACCGACACCGAGCGCCGCCTGGGTCCGCACTTCCGGCGAAGGGTCGCGGAGAGCGCGGCGCAACGGTTCGACCACCGAGCGCGTGCCGATCTTCGCGAGGGACAGCGCGACCGCCTTCCGGACCCGGACATCGTCGTGGTCGATCCTCTTCGAAAGCGCCGGCACCGCGTCCTCGAGTCCCATCTCGCCGATCAGCTCGGCGACATTGCGGACCACGAACCATTGCGGGTGGCCCATCATGTTGATGAGCTGACCGCCCGCTTCCTTCATCTTGGCCAGGACGTCGAACGCCCGCCGCCGTTCGGCCACCGTCGGCGACTCGGCGAGCCGCTCGAGGAGGATTTCGACCGCGTCGCCGCCTCCCCGCTGCAGTGCGAGCTCCGAATCCGCTTCATAGCGGGGTGCATCGAGCAGCTCCACCAGGATGGTGAAGAGCGGCTTCGTGTACATCCGCTTGAGCGCGATGCCGTACTGCCGGCGCGGTCCCGCATCCGTCACCTGACGCTCCACCCGCACCACACCCGCGACGATCCGGAGCGCTTCTTCCTGCCGCTTCGCCTTGACCGCCGCCTCGAGCTTTTCTCCGAGCAGGACGAGCGTGTCACCCGCCGAGGGCAGGTTGGCTCCCTGCTCGAGCCTGGCGAGAAGCTCATCGACACCCGACGGCACCGCGCGCCGCGGACCCGATGGCGGACCCGACTGCAGCGCCGCGAATTGCGGGTCGGGGGTCGCACGCGGGGGCTCGCGAGGGTCGAGCGCGCCCGGAGGCGCTTCGACGGCGCGTGACAGCGCTTCCGACCGGCGCGCGGGTTCGGGCATCTCCTCCAGACTCCCCTGCATGATGCCTTCGACGCCGAGGTCGTGCTTCACGGCCGGAGGCTGCGGCGCGGGCTCGGGAGCCTTGGCCTCGGGCGGTGGAGGAGGCGGGGGCGGCGGCGGAGGTGGCGGTGGAGGAAGCTCCTCCTCTTTCTCTTCGAAGAGCCGCGCGATTTCCACCGTCACGCGCTTGGTCCCGCTCGACTCCAGCTTCTTCGGGACGTCCTCCCCGCTCGGCTCCTCGGCCAACGTCTTGAGCAGGTTGAAGACCTCGGCGGGAGGAGCGTCCGAGGGCAGCGCGATTTCCGTCACCTGATGCTTGGCCAGCCGGTCCTTCAGACCCGCGTACATCACGCCTTCGAGGACGATCCCGTTGATCGAGAGCTTGTCATCCTCGGCGCGGAGGACGACCGGAGACAGGCGCAGCAGGCCCATGAGGGCCCGCAGCTCCATCTTCTGGGAATCCTTGGCGCCCGGATCTCGAAAGAGCTCCACGGCGCGGGCAAGGTGGGTGGCGAACGTCTGAGGTGAAAGCATCAGGGCTCGCCCAATCTAGACGGGCGCCCAAACACCGGCAACGCGCGACTCCCCAAAGCACCGGGGCCTCGCGAGATTACCGGCATGAGCACAGCCCTGGATCCCCGCGGCGTAGTGCGCGTGCTGCGCGCCGCGCACCTGCACGACCGTCCCCGCGCCGACCTCCTGCGAGAGGCCTGCGAGCGGATCCGCGCGTGGGGTCCGCCCTTCACGTCGGTGTATGCCTACATGCTCCACGGGGAATCGCTGGTGCTCGAGGCGTACGCGGGGCGGAATACCGAGCATACGAAGATCGCGGTGGGAGTCGGTGTGTGCGGGACGGCGGTGGCCGAGGGCGAAGACCAGAACGTCGCGGACGTGTCGGCGGTCGGGAACTACCTCGCCTGCAACCTCTACACCAAGTCGGAGCTGGTGGTGCTGATCCGGCGCGGCACCACGATCCTGGGCCAGATCGACATCGATTCGGATGTGCCGGCCGGCTTCGGCGACGCGGAGCATGCCGCGGTCCGCGAAGTCGCGGACGCGCTCGCCGTTCTGCTCTAGGGCTCGACCTCTCCAGCCGGGCTCCCGGCGTCGGTTCCCGCACCTTCAGGGGGCACGAGCTCCAGGCGTTTGTCCCGCGCGTTGTGATCGAGAATTCCCGCGTACCGTCCCCACTCGATCACCGTGCGCAGCACCATCGACGCCTTGCTGAACGGCAACATGATCGTGAGGTCCGCAAGAATTTCGTCGTCGTCGAGGACTCCCCCCTCCGCTTCCTGCAACATCATCAGAATCCGCGCGAAGAGCGGATGCTCTTCCACCCGCGCCCGTACGACGGGCTTCCGGTCAGCCGTGTCTGCGGCGACGAGATTGCGGCCGGCAGGAGTGAGCCGCACCAGCTCCCCCGGTGTCTCGACCCACCCCAGCTGCTCCGCCGCTCGAACCACCGAGGTCATGCGGTCGTAGTCGACCGCGAGCTGCTCCGCGATGTCGAACACTGAGCCACTTTCCTGATTGCGCGTCGCGAGGTGGTCGAGGAGACCGAGCACTTCGGGGACATGGACGCGCGGGAAGCCCACCAACCGTGACGGAACGCCGGGGGCCGCGGGGCGCTCCCCTTCGGGCAGCAAGGTGGCCGTGAGAATGCCGTGCAGCTTGTCCACCATCGACTGAAAGGCGCTCGATCGCGGATCCCGCGGATACGGAAGCGCGTTGTCGAGAATCTCACGGATGTGCCCGGGGTTCGTTCCGAAGACGACGATCCGGCCGGCGAGAAACACCGCCTCGTCCACACCGTGCGTGACCACGATGAGGGTCGAGACGCCGGTCTGCGGATCCTGCCAGAGCTCCGTGACTTGCGATCGCAGGTTCTCCGCGGTGAGGGCGTCGAGGGCTCCGAACGGCTCATCCATGAAGAGGAGTTCGGGCTCGACGGCGAGCGCGCGCGCGAATCCCACGCGCTGCTTCATCCCGCCCGACAGCTCACGCGGATAGGCCTGCTCGAATCCGGAGAGACCCACCAGCTCCACGGCGTGCACCACCGCGGCACGGTCCGAAGGCTTCAGGTCTCCGCGACCGACGGCGAGTCCCATCGCGACATTCTGCTCGACCGTGAGCCACGGGAGGAGCGCGAACGATTGAAAGACCATCGCCGCGTTCGGAAGCACACCCTCGACCGGCTTCCCCCGGTAGGTGACGGAGCCGCCGACCGGCCGCGCGAGACCGGCAAGAATTCGCATCAACGTGCTCTTGCCGCATCCCGATGGTCCGACGAACGCGACGATCTCCCGCTCTTTCACCGAGAGACTCACGTCCCGAAGGGCCTCGAACTCTCCGGCGCCCGGCAGCCGGTACTTCTGCGTGACGTGGTGGGCCTCGAGGAGGACCTGGGGAGGAGCCGCCGTCGGAGCGCTGGGACCGGCCGTCATTGGGTCACTCCGAACCTCGTTTGGGCATGGGTGGCCACCGGCCGCCATACCAGGCGGTTCCATCCGACGACGATGATGCTCATCAGGGTAATGCCGCCCGCGAGCAGCGGGAAGTCGGCGCGGGCGGTGGCGTCGGAGATCAGGCTCCCCAATCCCAATGTGGTCCGGAGGGAACCAGCCGCGGTGATGTACTCGGAGACGATGGACGCATTCCAGGCGCCCCCCGCCGCGGTCACCCATCCGGTCACGAGCGCCGGGAAAGCGGCAGGCAGATAGAGCGACTGCCAGCGGCGCCACCCCGTCACCTGGAAGACCTGCGCGGCCTCACTGAGCTGGGGCGGCAAGGCTGCCACCGCGGAGATGACGTTGAAGAGGATGTACCACTGAGACGACAGGATCATCAGGACGATCGATCCCAGATTCAACCCTACGCCCAGAAGGGCGAGGCCCAACACCACCAACGGAAAAATCATCGGCGCGGGAAAGGAGGCGACGATCTGAATGATCGGCTGGAGCACTTCGGCAATCCGCGGTGAGCGGCCGATGAGGACGCCTGCGGGAAGGGCCCACGCGGTGCCGACCGCAACGGAGACGAGCACCCGGACAAACGTCAGTCCCGCGGCTTCCGCCAGCTGTCCCCACGAGGCGGCCGAGAGTTGCAGGAGCAGCTCCGCCAGCCGCCACACGCCCCAGACTCCGCCCGCAAGGACGAGCGCCAGGAGCATTACTCCGCCGACCCGAATCATCAGCGCGCGCCCCGGCTTGGGCCGGGGTACCCGCCGCAGGATGCGTTCCGCACTTCGCAAGGAGCGGCGAATCGGTTGGGTCGCGCGGCGCGCCGTCCGTGCGGCCGACTGCCGCACTTCGTGTGCCTGCATCCGCAACCGCGAGCGGCGCAGGAATTCCAGGAGCCACGAAGTCTGGAGCGCGTCGCCGCTCGAGTCGTCGAGACGAAAGCGTTGTGCCCACACGACGATGGGGCGCCAGACCAGCCGGTCCACTGCCACGATCATCACCGTCATCGCGACCAGCGCGAGGATGATGGCGCGCCGGTCCCCCTGCTCCACGGCCACGCTCATGTACGACCCGATGCCCGGCAGGCGATAATCGCGGTTCCCGAGCTGGAAGGCCTCGTTCACCATCAAGAAGAACCAGCCGCCCGCCATGGAGAGCATGCCGTTCCATACAAGACCCGGAGCCGCCGACGGGACCTCGAGCTGTCGGAAGATCTGCCAGGGCCCCCAGCCGGCGACGCGAGACGCTTCGCGCAGCGGTTCGGGCACGCTCTTGAGGGAGTTATAGAAGGAGAGGGCGAGGTTCCAGGCCTGCGCGGTGAAGATCATCAGAATCGCAGCGAGCTCGAGGCCGGCGTTCCGGCTCGGGAACAGCGCGACCAGCCCCAGCACGAGCCCGGGGAGAAAGCCGAGCACCGGGATGCTCTGGAGGATGTCCAGGAGGGGAAGCAAGAACCGTTCGGCAGTCGGAGACGAAGCCGCAGCCCACCCGAAGACCAGCGCGAATCCGTACGAGATGATCAGCGCGAAGACGCCGCGCGACAACGAGTAGAGCGTGTACTTCGGCAGCGCTCCGGGCGATAGATCGATGTGGATCGCCTGGACGTACGGGGCCCCGAATTCCCGCGCGAATGCCACAACTCCGCCGATCGTAGCGCCGATAAGACACAGCACGACGAGATCGGCCACCGAAACGGGGCGTCGCCGTCGGGCGTCGAGGGGGTCGGTGGCCTCCAACATGGTGATGAAGATTACTTGCGGCCCACGCTGGCCCGCCATATACTGGCCGCGGGTCGGCCATGCCGTTCTTCCATTCCCTCGGAGGAGTTCAGAACTATGCGCAAGCAGTTCTCGGCGGCAGTGCTGGTCGCGTGCCTGGGCTTCGCGGCCACGAGCCTCTCGGCACAGTCGGTTCGCTTCGCTCCACAGATCGATTTCGGCACGAATAACCTGAACTTCGGTATAGGTGGCCGGCTCGACCTCGGGCTCGCGAAGACCTTTGGTGCCCCCATCGACGGTGTGGGCTCGTTCGACTATTTCTTCGGCACCGGTGGCGTCCACGTGTGGGAAATCAACGCCAACATCTTCTACAACTTCACGGTACCGAGGTCGAACATCACCCCCTACGCCGGTGGCGGTCTGAACATTGCCCATGCCAGCGTAAGCTGCCCTGCCGGCTTTAGCTGCTCGGCGACTGAGGCGGGCCTGAACCTGGGTGGCGGCGCCAAGTTCAAGCTCCCCCACTCCACCATGACTCCGTATGCCGAGGCTCGCATCGAGCTCCGGACCGGCAGCGCCTTCGTCCTGACGGGCGGCCTGTACTTCTAGGCACCCGCGAATTCCTGATCAAGCGGGGGCGGCCAGTGGCCGCCCCCGCTTTGCTTCCGATAGTTAGGTTCCCCCGCGTGCTGACGATCAACGGCATTCCCCTATTCACCCGCCGGGTGGGTGCGGGCCCCCTCGTGGTGGTCCTCCATGGCGGCCCAGGCGCCAGCCACGACTATCTCCTTCCTCAATACGACCTCCTGGCCCAGTCCCGCGAGCTGCTCTACTACGACCAGCGTGGCGGGGGACAGTCACCGGCTCCCCGGAATGCGCCCCTCGGCTGGGAGGCCCATGTCGAGGATTTGGAAGGGATCCGGGTTGCCCTGGGAGTGGAGCGGCTGACCATCTGCGGCTACTCGTGGGGCGGACTCCTCGGCCTCCTGTATACGCTGCGTCACCCGGAGCGCGTCGAGCGCCTGGCGCTCGTCGCGCCCGCCGCCATCACCCGCGAGTGGCGCGGCGAATTCGAGGCCGAGTTCAGCCGCCGGATGAGCGCCCCCGAACGCCAGCGAGAGCGCGAGGAGCTCCGCAATTCCGGACTGCGCGAACGCGACCCCGAAGCCTACCAGCGTCGCGCCTTCGAGCTCTCGGTCATGGGGTACTTCAAGGACCCCGCCGATGCGGTGCGACTGACTCCCTTTCGTGTGGTGGCAAGGACGCAAAAGGCCGTATGGGATTCTTTAGGGGATTGGGATCTCCGGGAGGGCCTGGCAACGACCGTTTCCCGTTTCCCGTTCCCCGCTTCCCGTATCGTGCACGGAACCGCCGATCCCATCCCGATCGCGTCCTCCCGTGAGATCGCGCGGATCACCGGCGCGGAACTGATCCCCCTCGAGTGTGGACACTGTCCGCACGTCGAAGTCACATCCGATTTCGCTCGCGCGCTCGGCGAATTCCTGCCCCGGGCCTAGCGGGTTAGCTTCCCGAGCATGGACAAGCCGGCAGTGGGCCAGGTGCTGGACGAGATTGCCCGCTTCCTGGAATTGAAGGGCGAGAATCCCTTTCGCGTCCGCGCTTTCGAGAATGCCGCGCGGGCCGTGACCGGATTTCCGGGAGACCTCGCGGACGGCGTGAAGTCAGGCGCGCTCGCCGAGGTGCACGGCATCGGGAAAGCCACGCTGCAGATCGTTTCCGACCTCCTGGACACCGGCCGCTCGTCCGTCCTCGATGAGCTGCGCGAGCAGATTCCCCCCGGGCTCGTGGAGATGACCCGCATCCCGGGTCTCGGCGTCACCAAGATCCGTCAGATCCACGACGCGCTGGACATCGACACCGTCACCGATCTCGATGCGGCCGCCGCCGATGGCCGTCTCGCCGCCCTTCCCCGGTTCGGGGCCAAGACCGCCGACAACGTCCGGCGTGGCATCGCGCATCTGCGCCGCTCCACCGAATTCCGTCTCTCTCACCACGCCGCTGCCGAGGCCCGGTCCATTCGTGAAAGCCTGTCGGCCCTGGAAGGGGCCGCGCGGGTCGAGGTGGCGGGGAGCGTACGCCGGCGCCGTGAGGTCATTCGTGATCTGGACTTCCTGATCGGCTACCAGGATCCCGCGGCGCGTGACGCGATCGTGAAGCGCCTTCGCACCACACCGGGCGTTACCGACTCGTCGGGGGCGGAGAACGCGCTCACCCTGCGATTCGCGTCCGGAACCCTGGCCGACGTGTTCTTCGTGACGACTGAGGCGTTTGGACTCGCATGGGTCCGGGCCACCGGAAGCGCGGCCCATCTGGCACAGCTCGAGACCCGCGCGAACGAGCGGAAGGTTTCCCTGGCCCACGGCGCCTATCCAGAGGAAAAGGACGTCTACAGTGCCCTGGGGCTGGCCTGGATTCCCCCGGAGCTCCGCGAGGGAACTGGAGAGATCGACGCCGCAGCAGCGGGCACTCTGCCCCGGTTGGTGGAGGATCGGGATCTACGCGGCTTCGTCCATTGTCACAGCAACTACTCGGACGGCACGACCACGATCGCCGAATGGGCAGAGGCCTGCGCGGCCGCCGGCTATTCGTGGATGGGCCTCACCGATCATGGCCAAGGCGCGTTTGCGGGCGGTTTGAAAACCGAGGACATCGGAAAACAGCACGGGGAGATCGACGCGGTGAACCGGGCGAATCCGTCGTTCACGGTGCTCAAGGGCATCGAGGCGGACATTCTCGAAGACGGGAAGCTCGACTACGACGCGGCGACACTCGATCGGTTCGACTTCGTCATCGGCTCCATCCACACCAGGTTCGGCATGACGGAGCAGCAGATGACGGATCGGGTCTTGAAGGCCATGGACGACCCGCACCTCACCATCCTTGGGCACCCCACCGGGCGGCTGCTCCTTTCGCGCGATCCGTTCCCCATCGATCTCGAGCGGGTCCTCCGGCGCGCCGCCGACCGCGGCATCGCGATCGAGGTGAACGCGGACCCGCACCGTCTCGATCTCGACTGGCGGCACGTGCGGGAGGCCCGGGATTTCGGGGTGACCGTGTCGATCGGCGCCGACGCGCACTCCGTCGCGGGGATGGCGAATGTCGGCGTCGGCGTCGGAGTGGCGCGGAAGGGCTGGGTCGAAGCGGATGACGTCCTGAACACCCGCGACGTCGACTCCTTCCGCACCTTCGCGAAGGCTCGGCGATGAAGCGCAAGGAATCGCAGAGCCAACTCAAGGCCCGGACGCATAAAATCGTGGGCCGGCTCTCCCGCGAGTTCCCCGACGCGAAATGCGCCCTCGATCACCGCAACGCGTTCGAGCTCGTGGCCGCCACGATGCTGTCGGCACAATGCACCGACGTGCGCGTGAACATGGTGACGCCGGTGCTCTTCACGACGTTCCCGACGCCCGGCGCGCTCGCCGACGCCGACCCTTCCGCCGTCGAGGCGATAATCAAGAGCACGGGATTCTTTCGGAACAAGGCGAAGTCGCTGCTGGGCATGGCGCGCGCCGTGGTCGAGCAGCATGGCGGACGGGTGCCCGACACCATGGACGAGCTGGTGAAGCTCCCCGGCGTCGGACGCAAGACGGCGAACGTCGTGCTGGGGAACGCGTTCGGGAAAAATGAGGGCATCGTCGTCGACACCCACGTACAACGCATCTCCGGACTCCTGAAGCTCACGCGGGAGAAGACCCCGGAGAAAATCGAGCTTGCTCTGATGCCCCTCGTGCCCCGCCCCAAATGGACGATCTTCTCGCACTTGCTGATTCTTCATGGCCGGAAGACATGCATCGCCCGGCGCCCGCACTGCGGCGAATGCCGGATCTCCGATCTCTGCCCGAGCGCCGGCCTGTGACCATTGCCCTCACCGGCATCGACCGCGACACGCTCATCGCCACCCGCCGCGATCTCCATCAGCACCCCGAGCTGGGAAACCAGGAAACGCGCACGAGCACGCTGGTCGCCGAGCGGCTGAAAAGCTCCGGTTACCAGGTGACCACGGGGGTGGGGAACACGGGCGTGGTGGGGACGAGGGGCTCAGGGAGCCGCTGCGTCCTGCTCCGCGCGGACATGGATGCCCTGCCGGTGCAGGAGGCCAACGAAGTCCCTTACAAGTCGCGCCATGACGGCAAGATGCACGCGTGCGGCCATGACGGGCACGTCGCCATCGGTCTCGAAGTCGCGCGCCGGCTCGGCGCCGCATCACTTCCGGGCACGGTGAAATTCGCGTTCCAGCCGGCCGAAGAAATTTCGGACGGCGCGCAGGCGATGATCCGCGCCGGTGTGCTCGATCGCCCCAAGGTCGACGCCGCCTTCGGACTGCATCTGTGGAACGACATCCCCGCGGGGACGATCGGGATCATGCCCGGCCCGGTGATGGCCTCGGTCGATGAATTCGAGATCAGGATCGTGGGCCGCGGTGGCCACGCCGCCGCGCCGCACCAGACCATCGACCCCGTGCTGATTTCGGCGCATCTGATCACCGCGCTCCAGAGCCTGATCTCGCGTCGCCGGGACCCGTTCGAAGAGGGCGTCTTGTCGGTCACGCAGGTGCAGGCGGGGCACGCGTTCAACGTCATCCCCGGCACCGCCGAGGTCCGGGGAACGGTGCGGACCTTCGGCGGCCGCCTCTGGGACGAGGCGCCGACGCTGGTGGAGGAGACGGCGAAGGGCGTGGCCTCGACCTTCGGTGCGACGGCGGACGTGCGCTTTCGCCGGCACACGAAGCCCCTGATCAACGACCAGGCGATGACTGCGCTCATGCGCGAAGTCGCGATCGAGGTCGTCGGCGCGAAGCATGTCCGTTCCGGCGTCCGGACCATGGGCGGAGAAGACATGTCCTTCTTCCTCGCGAACGTCCCCGGATGCTTCGCCTTCGTCGGCTCCGCGACGCCGAACCGCCCTGCCTCGCCTCACCACAGCCCGACCTTCGACATCGACGAAGCGTCCCTCGCAATCGGCGTCGAGCTGCTTTCGCGCACCGCGGTCCGGTTCCTCGAGTCCTAATGCCGAATCTCCTGGGCGCCGAAGCATCCGCCTACCTCAAGTCGGCCGCCCACCAACCGGTGCACTGGCAACCCTGGGGATCGAGCGCGTTCGAACGCGCCCGGACCGAGAACAAGCCGGTCCTGCTCGATATCGGCGCGGTCTGGTGCCATTGGTGTCACGTGATGGACGGCGAGTCGTACGAAGACCCGGCGGTGGCCGAGGTGCTGAACCGGGAGTTCGTCTGCGTGAAGGTGGACCGGGACGAGCGCCCCGACGTCGACGCGCGCTATCAACGCGCGGTCCAGGCGATCTCCGGCCAGGGCGGCTGGCCACTCACCGCGTTCCTCGACGGCGAGGGACGGGTGTTCTACGGCGGCACGTACTTCCCGCCCGATCAGAACGCCTACGGCCGCCCCGGCTTCCGGACCACGCTCGTGGAAATCGCCCGGCGGTACCACGAGGATCGCGACCGGCTCCTCAAGAACGCCGCGGAGCTGGCTGAGCGTCTGGGCGAGGCGCTGGACGAGACCGGAAAGGGAGAAGCGGGAGAAGGCGTGCTCGTCGCCGGCGCCGACGTGATGGCCCGGATGTTCGACGTTCGTTACGGCGGGTTCGGCGGCGCGCCGAAGTTCCCGCACCCCGGTGCCTGCGAGCTTCTGCTCGCCCGGTGGTGGGACACGCGGGAAGACTGGCCTCGGGAAGTCGTGATCAAGACACTCGAGGGCATGGCGCGTGGCGGCATCCGCGATCACCTCGCGGGCGGGTTCCACCGGTACGCGGTGGATGAGCGCTGGATCGTGCCCCACTTCGAGAAGATGGCGACGGACAACGCCGAGCTCCTTCGCGCCTACTGTTCGGCCTACTCGGCGTTCGGCGTCGACGCGTTCCGGGAAACGGCGTCGGGCATCGTCGACTGGGTGCTCGCTACCCTGTCGGATCCTGAGTCGAAGGTGTTCTTCGCCTCTCAGGACGCCGATACGACCTTCGGCGATGACGGCGACTACTGGACCTGGACGGTGGCGGAAGCGAAGGCCGCCCTGTCCGGACCGGAGTTCGAGGTGGCCGCGAAGGTCTTCGACATCGGCGAGCACGGCGAAATGCATTTGAACCCCGCCAAGAACGTTCTCTGGCGTCGGATGGCGCCGGCGGCGGCGGAGCGCGGGACGCTCCAGACCGCGATGCGGAAGCTCAGGCAGGCCCGGGACCAGAGAACGCCACCCTTCGTCGACCGTACCCCGTATGTGTCGTGGAATGCGATGCTGGCGGGAGCTTTCATGCAGGCGGGAGCCGTACTGGATCGGACCGAGTGCAACGATCTCGCACTCGGCTGTCTCGAAAAACTCTGGCGCGAGAGCTGGCTGGAGGGCACGGGAATGTCGCGCGTCATCGGTCGCCCCACTCCGAGCGGCATGCTGGATGACCAGGTACAGGCCGCGGCGTCATTCCTCGATGCTTACGAAGCAACCGGGACCGACGCCTGGCTTGACCGCGCTCTGGCCGTGATGGAGCACGTCGAGCGCGCGCACGGAGACGACGCGGGTGGCTATTGGGACATCGCGACCACGGGCGGCAGCGCCTACCTGGCGGTGCGCGGCAAGCCGGCCCAGGACGCGCCGTCTCCATCGGGGAATGGCGTCGCTGCTCTCGTACTCGCCCGTCTGGCGGCCATCACGGATGACCCGCGGTGGCGGGATCGCCTGGACCGTCAGGTGAAGACGTTCGCCGGCGCCGCGAGCCAGCTCGGTCTTCATGGCGCGACCATCCTGCGGGCGATCGACTGGGCTCTCCACCCGGTCACACGCTTCGAAGTCTCCGGACCTCCGGGTCCCGGTGAAGCCTGCGCCATGCACCTCGCGGCACTGCAGGCGTGGCGGCCGCGCCGAGTCGTCGTCAGGCGGGAGGGCGACCGGCCGCAGGCCACGGTCTGCGTCGGCACCACGTGTTCGCTCCCCGTCGCCACCCGAACGGCTCTCGCCGAGCTGGTCGCGTGAACAAGCGCATCCTGGGCCGGACCGGGTTCGCCGTTTCCGAAGTCGGGTTCGGTGCCTGGGCTATTGGCGGAAACCGGTACGGCAACTCGTACGGCCCCACCGACGATGCGGAATCGCGGCGCGCCATCCGGCGCGCGCTGGACGTGGGCTGCACGTTTTTCGATACGGCGGACGTGTACGGGCACGGACACAGCGAAGAAGTGCTCGGCGAGGCGCTGGGAGGCGAGCGGTCGAAGGTGGTCATCGCGACCAAGGTCGGCGGCAACTTCTACAACCGCGACGTGCACGCTCTGCTCCACGACCGGATCGCGCAGATGATGGGGCGGCCGTACGGCGAGATCCCCGCCGACGCCACCCTGCCGGTCACTCACGACTCGACGTTTACCCCCGAGTACATCCGCTTCGCGCTGGAGCAGAGCCTGCGCCGGCTCGGAACCGACTACGTCGATCTCCTCCAGCTTCACAACCCGGCCCTGAGCCTCATCGGTGCGATGGACACGTACGGCGTGCTCGAGGATCTCAAGCAGGAGGGGAAGATCCGGGCTTATGGGGTCTCCATCCACCCGCCGGAAGAAGGAATGGCCGCGATTCAGGCGACCATGCCCGATACCATTCAGGTCGTGTACAACATCGCGCGCCGGGACCCGGAGGATGGACTCCTGGCGGCGGCGCGGGCAGCCAACGTCGGCATCATCGCGCGGGAGCCACTGGCCAATGGATTTCTCGCGGGCGCATATGGTCCGGAGGCGACCTGGGAGGCCGGCGATATCAGGGCCCGGATGCCCAGGCCCTACGTCGCCAAAATGGCTGCACTCGGCGCCCGGGTCCGCGAGCTCGCCCACCAGTCCCGCGTGTCGCCGGCCCAATTGGCCCTGCGGTTCGTGCTGGACAACCCCGACGTGGGTGTCGTGATTGTAGGGGTGAAAAACGTGAAGCAGGTCGACGACAACTTCGCACTGGAGCAGTGATGGCAGCCACGAAGGCCGTGATCGATACCGCGCAGGGCGTCATCGAGCTGGACCTCTTCTCCGATGAGGTGCCCGGCACGGTCGCCAATTTCGAGAAACTCGCCAAGGAAGGATTCTACGACGGGACGACGTTCCACCGGGTCATCCCGAACTTCATGATCCAGGGTGGTGATCCCTACTCCAAGACCGGGAAAGGACGCGTCGGCACCGGCGGGCCCGGCTACACGATCAAGTGCGAGACCCACCTCAACAAGCACAAGCACGTGGCCGGCACGCTGTCGATGGCGCACGCCGGAAAGGATACCGGCGGATCTCAGTTCTTCATTTGTCACGCACCCCAGCGTCACCTCGATGGCGTCCACACCGTGTTCGGGCAGGTGACCAAGGGCCTGGACGTCGTGAACAAGATCAAGCAGAACGACAAGATCAACTCGATCAAGGTGTCGTGATGCGGGTCCTGGGCATCCTGCTGCTCCTCGGCGCCTCGCTCTCTGCCCAGGAGCGCGCCGGGTGGGTGACGAAGATCGGGACGGACACCATCGCCCTCGAGACCTATGAGCGCACCGCTACGGGACTCCGCGGCGAGCTGGTGACCAGGTCCCCGATTGCCGTTCATCGCATCTACACGGTGACCTATGGATCGGGAGGGCCGGCGTACAAGCTGGTGACGCACAACATCGGGAATGCTCCGAACATGCCGGCCGAAGCCACGCTCGCGGGTCCCGCGAGTGACCGCCTGCCCTATCTCTTCCCGGCGATGGGACTCATCGAAGATGCGGTGCGCGCCGCGCGAGCCCGCCATACCGACTCGACCACGATCACCGGCGTGCAGATGACCAACGGGAATCCGGTGAACCTGACCGTCAGGCTGTTCGGCCGGGATTCGGTGCATCTGTACCTCGGGCCGATCGTGGGACCGTTCATCGGGAAGCTCGACGCCACCGACCGCATCACGCAGCTCTCCGGCCGGTTCACGACGGAGAAGTACGAGTGGGTGCGCGTGCCGAATCTCGACCTGGCCACCCTCGGCCCGAAGTTCGCGAGCCGCGCCGTCGCGATCCTCAGCCCCCGGGAAACGACCACCGTGGCGTTCGGCGGAGCCGGCATCGCCATCACCTATGGCAGTCCCTCGGTTCGCGGGCGCGCCGTTTTTGGCGGACTCGTCCCCTGGGGTCAGGTGTGGCGCGCGGGGGCCAATGCGGCGACAACCTTCACGACGACTGCAGCGGTGAGCATCGCCGGACATGCGATCCCGGCCGGTGCGTACACACTCTTCCTCCTGCCCACGCCCACCGCGTGGACGCTCGTGATCAACAGGCAGACCCTGGCGCCCTGTGAAGCGACCTGCCCCGCCCAGCGCGCGCCGCTGTGGGGCACGGACTACTCCGCCGACTCGGACTTCCTGCGCGTCCCGATGCTGGTGCAGCAGTCACCTGCCTTGATCGAGCATTTCGGGATCACCGCCACACCGCAGAGCGGACTGACGGGTGACGGCGCGCTCCTCACATTCGCCTGGGAACACACGAAGGCTTCCGTCGAACTCCGGAAGCCGAAGTGAACGTCGACTTCGCGGTCGTCTCCGACTACGCGCTGGTCGACCAGGCGGGGAAGATTTCGGTCCTCGGCATCTTCCAGCACATCTGGGTTCAGCAGTTCCCGGCCATGCATCCACGACTGCACCTGGTGCTGCGGCTCAAGGGTAAGCGGACCGAGATCGGCGAACATCCGGTACAGATCCGTCTGGTGGACGAGCGGGATTCCGAGATTCTGGGCGGGTCCGGCACCGTCAACTTCGCCGAGCCTCCGGCTGGGGTCACGGACATCGAGGCCGCGGCAATTCTGGTTTTCGACGTCCCCTTCCCCCACCCGGGGACCTACCGGTTCGCGATCGCCGTGGATGGCGCGCCCGCGGCCTCGGTCCCGATCACGGTGAGTCAGATGCCGGCGCCGCCCGGCGGGGCCAACCCGCTGCATTAGATTCACCGCCGTGCCACGACCATTCTCGCGGCTCCCCTGGCTCCTACTGATCGCCGCCATCGCGCTCAGCTGGAGTCTCGGCGGGCACCGGCTGCTCGATCCCGACGAGGGACGGAACGCCGAGGTGGCTCGTGAAATGGTGCGGACGGGCGACTTCGTCGTCCCCCACCTCGACGGCCTCCCCTATCTCGACAAGCCGGTCTTCTATTTCGCGGCCGCGGCGGTCTCGATGGAAGCCCTCGGCCCGACCGAGGCGGCGGCACGGCTCCCGGCCCTCCTGTTCACCCTCGCGTCGATCGCACTGGTGGTGTGGTGGGGCCGCAAGCGGTGGGGCGCCGAGGCCGGGTGGCTGTCGGGCATCGCCCTCGCGACCATGCCGCTCGTCCTCGCGTTCGCCCGCGAAACCATCTTCGACAGCACCCTCGCCTTTTTCCTGACGCTCTCGATCATCGCGTTCGCCGAGGACCAGCCGGTCCTGGCGTGGGCCGCGATCGGCCTCGGCGGGCTGACCAAGGGGCCCGTCGCCATTCTCGTCCCGCTCCTGGCGATCGTGCCCTATGTCCTGCTCACGGGTCGCTCGCTCGGGCGCGCGTTCGCGTGGCGTGGACTGGTCGTGTTTCTCGTGATCGCACTGCCGTGGTTCGTGATCGTCACCGCACGTCACCCGGAATTCCCCGGTTACGCATTCGTCCGCGAGACCTTCCAGCGGGTCACGACGAAGGGGTTCCATCGAACCGCTCCATTCTGGTACTACATTCCCATCGTGCTCGTGGGCGCCTTTCCGTGGATCGTTCCGGCCCTCGCGCAGCTCGGCCGCTGGCGCTGGCTCTGGGAAGCCCGTCAGGTGAACCAGACCGCCCAGGAAGCCGTGCTCCTGCTGTGCTGGCTGATCGTGCCCCTGCTGTTCTTCTCACTCAACCAATCGAAGCTGCCGCACTACGTCCTGCCACTGCTTCCGGCCATCGCGCTGGCCGCCGGGTATGGGCTCTCGCGTCGAGGACTGACGCTCGGTGCGAAGGCGTACGTGCCGCTCGCGGTCCTGCTCGGCGGCGGGCTGATCACGCTGACCGTCTGGTCCCCCGCTCCGATTTCGCTGACGCCCGCCGAAAAAACCGCGATGCCGGCCGCGGCCCTCGCGCTCGGCCTGGTGCTCGCCGTGTCGGGACTCCTCGTGGCACTCGCGGTCCGCCGGGATACGCCGTCGTTGGGTGTGGCCGCATACGCGGCGGTGGTCATCGTCATTCCGGTCGCCGGAGGCACGCTGCTCCGCGCCGTCGGCGATGATCGCTCGTCCGCACCGGTGACTGACGCCGTGGCGGCGGCGCTTTCGCGATCCGCCGCCGCGGGAGCGCCGGCTCAGGTCGTGGGGATCGGCGCATTCATTCCTTCACTGCCGTTCTACCTGCGCCGAACCATCCCGCTTGCGACCGCCACCGGCAAAGAGCTGACGAGCACCTACATCGCCGACTATGCGGACCGGTTCCGCACCTTCCCGGGTTCACCCCTCCTCGCCGCCGACGCCTGGCGCGATCTCCTCGCCCGCTGTCCCCTGCCCACGATCTTCATCGCTCGATCCGGCGACCGGAATATCCGCGCCGCGCTCCACGGACGGCTCCCGCTCCTGGGGGAGGATGCCCGCTTCGCGGCGTATGGCCCCTGCCGCGGCAACCGTCCCGGCAATCGCTAGATGTGCGGGATCTTCGGAGTCGTTTCCCTTACCGGGCGTCGCCTTCGCCATCCCGAGTGTCTCGAACAGATGGCGGCGTCGTTGGCCCACCGCGGACCGGACGGCCAGCGGATCGTCGGACACGATCGCGCGCGCCTCGGAGCGCGGCGACTCGCCATCATGGACCTCACGACGGGCGATCAGCCATTCCAGAGTCCCGAGGGAGCCATCTGGATGGTCTGCAACGGCGAGATCTACAACGCGCCGGATCTGCGACGCGAAGCGGCGGCGTGGCAGTACCCGTTCCGCTCCACCGGGGACATCGAGACCATCGTTCCGCATTACGAGCGCTCGGGCGCCGACGTGGTACGCCACCTCGACGGCATGTTCGGCCTCGCGATCTGGGACGACCCGAAGCAGCGTTTGATCCTGGCGCGTGACCGCGCCGGCGAGAAGCCGCTCTTCTGGACGGTGGTGGGTGAGGAGCTCCGGTTCGCCTCGGAGGTGCAGGCGCTCCTCGTATTCCCCGATCAGCCCCGCCGCATCGACCGGAATGCCGCCGGCCTCTACACCGCCCTCGGCTACGTTCCCGCGCCGCACACCATGATTGCCGGGATCTCGAAGCTCCCGCCCGGCGCTCTGCTGGAGGCATCGGATGGAAACGTCGCCGTCCGCGCGTACTGGAGCGCCGCGGAGGCCGCGCACGGAAGCGACCGGCTCGAATCCGCCCACCAGCTGCGCGAGGCGCTGGTGAGCGCGGTGCGAAGGGAGCTGATGTCGGACGTCCCCATCGGGGTCTTCACGAGTGGTGGACTCGATTCGTCGTTTCTGGCCGCGGCGGCGGCGCACGCGATGCCCGGACACCGGATCCACACGTACGCCGCGCGATTTTCAGAACCGGGGTACGACGAGAGCGACTTCGCGCTGGCCGTGACCCGGGATATCCACTCGATCCACCATCCCGTGACCGCCGATGACGCGTCACTGGGGCGCGCCTTCGAAGTGGTGACCTCCCGGCTCGCTGAGCCGGTCGGGGACCCGGCCATCCTCCCGACCTACCTCCTGGCTGAGGCCGCGCACGCCGACGTGAAGGTGGTCTTGTCAGGAGAGGGGGCGGACGAACTGTTCGGCGGGTATCCCACGCACCTCGGGCATCAGGCCGCGGGCCTGTACGGCCGCCTCCCGCGCGCCATCCAGGGGTTGCTCGCGAACGGCGTGCGGCGTTGGCCGACATCACCGGGCAAAGTCACGATCGAATTCCTGCTCAAGCAGTTCGTGGATTCCGCGGGGCGGCCGCTGCTCGAGCGCCACGCCGCCTGGTTCGGCGCCCTCGGGCCGACCGAAGACTCGGTGGCCGCATTCGCCGGGTTGCTCCGTGACTTCCCGGCAGCCCCCGACCTGGACCGCGTCCTCTGGCTCGACTTCCTCACGTATCTGCCGGACAACCTCCTGGTGAAGGTGGACCGCGGCACCATGCTGGCGTCCATTGAGGCACGCGCGCCGTTCCTCGATCGTGAGGTCCTCGAGTTGATTTTGCCGGTACCTGCGTCCCGCAAGGTGCGGGGGTGGGAGACCAAGGCGATATTGAAGGAAGCGGCGTGGGGCCTCGTGCCCGCGTACGTCATCGATCGCCGGAAGCGTGGCCTCTCGGTCCCCGTCGCGTCCTGGCTCAACGGTGCCCTGCGGGACCAGGCGGTGCGTTACTTCACGGCGCCGCGCTTCGGTGGAAACCGGGTGGCGGCCCTCTGGGCCGAGCACCGCGAGGGGAAAGCCAACCACGCCCGCAAGCTGTGGCCGATGCTGATCGCCGAGCTGTGGGCCGACCGCTGGAATGTGAGTCTATGACCCGCGAAGAAGCGCTGGCGCTGATGCAGGAGTTCACCGGGTCCCCGTCGCTCCGGCAGCACATGCTGGCGGTCGAAGGGGCGATGCGCGCATATGCCAGGAAGTCGTCGGAGGACGAGGAGGCCTGGGGTCTCGCGGGTCTGCTGCACGACTTCGACTACGAGCGCTATCCCAACGACGCGCATTCGGCCACCGAGGAGCATCCGAGCTGGGGTGTGCGCCTGCTCCGCGAGCGCGGCGTCGCCGAGCCCGTGTGCCAGGCCATCCTGGGACACGCGGACTACACCGGCGTGTCGCGCGAGACGTCCCTCGCCAAGACGCTCTTCGCGGTGGACGAGCTCTGCGGGTTCCTGGTCGCCTGCGCCCTCGTGCGCCCGTCCAAGAGTCTCGGCGACCTCGAAGTCTCCTCGGTCAAGAAAAAACTCAAGGACAAGGCGTTCGCCCGCGGCGTGAACCGCGACGACGTCCGCAACGGCGCCGAGCAGCTCGGCGTTCCGCTGGACGACCACATCGCCTTCGTGATCGGTGCCCTCCGCCCCATCGAGCGCTCGCTCGGCCTCGGCACGGCCTAACCGGGTGCCCGAAGCCGGCGCCGGCGTCTCACGGGCCCTCGACCGCGTGACCGGCACCCGGCCGATCCCGGGGAACGCACTGACGCTCCACACCGACTCCGCTCGCGCCCTTCAGTCGATGCTGGCGCTGATCGGCCAGGCCGACCAGTGGATCCATTTCGAGAACTACATCATCCGCGACGATGGCACCGGACGCCGGTTCGCGGACGCGCTGTCGGAACGGGCCCGCGAAGGGGTGAAGGTGCGGGTGCTCTACGACGCGCTCGGCAGCTGGGGCACGTCCGGTTCGTACTGGAACCGCCTGCGGAAGTCCGGCGCCGAAGTGCGCGCCTTCAACCCCTTCTTCCGTGGTCGCCCCTTTCATCTTCTACGGCGTGACCACCGCAAGCTCCTGGTGGTCGACGGGGACCGTGCGATGGTGGGGGGGCTGTGCATCGGCGACGAATGGGCGGGAGACCCGGCGAAGGGGCGGCAACCCTGGCGCGACACCATGATCGCCCTGCGCGGCCCCGCGGCCGCCGGGCTCGATGCGACGTTCGGCCGCGTCTGGCGGCGGGCCGGTGATCCGCTGCCGGCGGACGAGTTCAACAGCTCTCCGAAGGAAGCGGGATCGACCGCCGTCCGAGTCGTCGAAGGCGTGCCTGAGGGTGCGCGGGCCTGGCGTGCGGTCGGACTCCTGCTCACCACGGCGACCGAACGGCTCTGGTTGACCGACGCCTACCTGGTGGCCCCGGCCACGCTGTTCGCCGGACTGGTGGATGCGGCGCGGGACGGCGTGGACGTCCGGATTCTCGTCCCCGGCGCGACCGACATCGCGGTGGTACGCGCCATGACCCGCATCGGCTACCGGGATCTGCTCAACGCCGGCGTGCGGCTGTTCGAGTGGCAGGGTCCGATGCTGCACGCCAAGACCCTGGTGGCGGACCGGCAGTGGGTACGGATCGGGTCGAGTAACATCAACGTCTCGAGCCTGCTCGCGAACTATGAGCTCGACGTCCTCGTCGACGACGAAGCACTCGCGGCCCAGATGTGCGAGCAGTTTCATCGCGACACGGCGGGCTCGAGCGAAGTCGTGCTGGTCGCGCGCCGGCGGTTGCCTCCGCGGCTCACGGACGCCGCCGTCGTGGAGCCCACCGTCCCGCATCAGCCGTGGCCATTGGAACGGGCCCGCAAGGGCATGGTTACGTTGCGTCAGGTCGCGGGCGGACTCCGGCGCCGCCTGGGATGGGGGGCGGCCGCCCTCGCCTCCGGAATCGGCGCGTTGTTGCTCATCTTTCCGGAAGTGATGAGCGTCACGTTGGCGGTCCTGGCCTTCGGGTTGGCCCTCGTGTTCGCGTGGTATTCCCTGAGTCGCCGGGGACAGTCCCGGAGTGCCGATGTCCCGTGATCCCCAACCCCAGGTAGGGGGTGCGCGTATAGAACACCGGGATGAGGCCGAGCTCGTCACCCGGTCGCTGGCCGGCGACCGGGCGGCGTTCGGTGCTCTGGTGGACAGGTATGCGGCGCAGGCCCGGCGGGTCGCGCGGGCGGTTCTTCGCGACCCCGACGATGCCGATGACGCCGCACAGGACGCCTTCCTTTCGGCGCTGGTCAAGCTGGAGCAGTACGATCCGCGCCGGCCGTTCGGTCCCTGGTTGATGCGGATTGTGGCCAATGCCGCCACCGATCGGCGCCGTCGGCGCTCGGTGCGTAGTGCCGAGCCCCTCGACCCGGGTGTGGTCGGTGGCGGGCCCAGGCCCGATACCGCGGCGGAGCGCAGCGCGCTCTCGGAGCGGCTGCGCCAGGCGCTGGCCGAGCTCCCCGAGCGGCGGCGGCTGGCTGTCGTGCTGTTCGACGTCGAGGGGTATTCACACGCGGAGATCGCGGGGATGCTGAAGATTCCCGAAGGTACGGTGCGGTCGGAAGTGTTTCACGCGCGACGCAAGCTGCGCACGTTACTGGAAGACTGGAGGGAGCCGTCATGATGGAAGAGCTGCCGTTCGATCACGAGCCGGATATCCAGCTGGGTGCCGCGCTGCGTCAGGCGCTCGAGCCCGCAGGGCACGAGGCGTTCGTCGCGCGCGTGATGGCCGGTGTGTCCACGCCCAAAGCCGGGTCGTGGGACGTGCTGGCGGGCTGGGCGGGGCGCGGCATTGCCGCCGCTCTCCTGGTCGCGCTCGGCGCCGGGTTCGCCGCGGGGCGCGCCCTGCAGCCCGCGTCCGCTTCGATCGAAGAAGGCCTGATGAGCGCGCCGGCCGATTCCGGCACGGCCGCGGCCGCGCTGGTGCGGGGCAACAATCCTCCGGACGCGAGCATCGTGTTCGCGGTGCGGCCATAACGCCGATGTTCAACCGTTCGAAGGCACAGGCGCTCGGGTTGCTCATCGCGGTCTTCGTGGTGGGCGGTGCCGCGGGATGGGAGATCGATACCTGGGTCCACCGCCCCCGTCCCCACGGCCCCGATGCGTTCGTGAACTACCTGACCGGGGAGCTGAAGCTCGACTCCCGGCAACGGGATTCGGTCCGGGCCGTATTGATCCGGCACAAGCCCCAGATGGACAGCATCTGGAAGGACGTCCACACGCGGGTGGATTCGCTCCGCCACGTCATGCGGGGGGAAATCTTCACCCACCTGACCGATGCCCAGCGGACGAAGTACCTGCAACTCGTCGCGGAGCAAGCGCATCAAAGGGGTGACTCCACCCGCGACACGACTCATGGAGGCAGAAACTAGAATGCGGTTGAGCATCCTTGTCACCGGTCTGATTCTCTCGGGCGCGACCGTGTCGGCGCAGACGCCGGCGCCGCGTCCGGATTCAGGTCCGCCCACCGTCACCCTGGCCGACGCGATTCAACGTTCGCTCGCGATCCAGCCGGCGATGGTGACGGCGGTCGGCAATCAGCGCAACGCCGGCGCTTCCAAGTCCTCGGCGCTCGGCACGTTTCTCCCGTCGGTGACCGCGGGCTGGTCTGCTTCGAAGAGCAGTCAGGCCCGGTTCGACGCGAACCGCGCGGTGTCCCTGCCCCCCGTCTGGAACTACGGGTACAACCTCAATGCCTCGGTGGACCTGTTCGACGGACTCCGCCGGATCTGGAATGTGAAATCCGCCAGCGCCGTCCAGGATGCGGCGGATGCCGGATACGTGAGCCAGCGCTTCGTGACCGAGCTGCAGACCAAGCAGGCGTACTTTGCGGCACTCGCCAATCAGGAGCTCCTGCGTGTGGCCCAGGCCCAGCTCCAGCGGACGGAGCAGGAGCTGAAGGCCGCGAATGACAAGCTCAAGTTCGGAGCCGCGACGCGCGCCGACTCGCTCACCGCTGCCGTGGACCACGGCAATGCCGAGGTCGCGTTGCTCCAGGCCCAGGCCAATCTGGTCGGTGCGCAGGCGACCCTGGCCCGGCAAATCGGTGTGAACGGTCTGGTCCAGCCGGTCGCGGATTCGACGCTCCCCGCGCTCCCCGACACCACGGGCTTCGTCGGCTCGGCCATCGAAAACGCGCCGCTCGTCCAGCAGGCTGACGCGCAGGCCAGCTCAGCACGCGCGAATGTGCTGTCGGCGCGCTCGCAATATCTGCCGTCATTCAACGTCTCGTTCGGCGATAACCGGAGCGATACGACGTTTGGCGGCGGGTTCATCGATCACAAGGTCACGCAGTGGCGGTTCGGCGCGTCATGGACCCTGTTCAACGGGTTTGCCCGGGAGCAGAGCCAGGTGTCGGCGAACGTCAGCCGCGACATCGCGGCAGCGACCGCGGCCGACACCCGGCGCAACGTCGCCGCCCAGTTGACGCAGCAGGTCGCGGCGCTGGTGGCGGCGTATCACCAGATCGCGATCGCACAGGAGAATCAAGCCTCCGCAGCCGAAGCGCTCCGGGTTCAGCAACAGCGCTATGCCGCGGGCGCCGGACTGCTGCTCGATCTCCTCACCGCGGAAGCGAACCTGACGCAGGCCGAGGCGACGTTGATTCAGGCCCGGTTCACCTACCGGACCACGCGCGCCACCATCGAGAGCCTGGTAGGGAAAGAGCTGTGATCGCCACCGCTGCTCCCGTACCGGAGTTCCAGACCGGCGATACGCCGCTCCCCGATGTCGTCATCCTGACGCACCGGCTGACGCGCGAGTACGTCATCGGATCGGAGACCGTGCGCGCGTTACGCGGGGTAGATCTCCAGATCCGGAAAAACGAGTTCGTCGCGATCATGGGCCCGTCGGGCTCGGGCAAGTCGACCTTCATGAACATGATCGGCTGCCTCGATACCCCGACGGAAGGCGAGTACTGGCTGAATGGGCAGAAGGTGAGCGAGCTCCAGGACGACTCCCTGGCCCGGATCCGGAACAAGGAGATCGGGTTCGTCTTCCAGACCTTCAATCTCCTGCCCCGTGCCAACGCGCTTCACAACGTGGAGCTGCCGCTGATCTACGCCGGCGAGAAGTCGCGCGCCCGGCGGGACAAGGCAGCCGCGGCCCTCGAGAACGTCGGACTCGGCAACCGGATGGACCACCGCCCCAATGAGCTCTCGGGCGGACAACGCCAGCGCGTCGCCATCGCGCGCGCCCTGGTGAACGATCCCAGCATTCTGCTCGCGGACGAACCGACCGGGAACCTCGACTCGACCACCGGCAACGACATCATGCGGTTGTTCGAACAGTTGTGGGAAGCGGGACAGACCATTGTGCTGGTGACGCACGAACCCGACATCGCGGCCCGCGCGCACCGGCAGATCCACCTGCTCGACGGCAAGATCGAGCGTGACGAGAGGACGGAATCGAAGTGAAGCGCATCGTGTTGCTCGGCGGCGTAGCCGCCTTGGGGCTGTCCGGCTGCAAGAAGGCCGCGCAGGCCCCCGTGTATATCGCGGTCCCCGTCGAACGGCGGAACATCGTCGTCGCGGCCGCCGCGGCCGGTCCCATTCAGCCGGTCCTGACGGTGAGCGTGAAGTCCCAGGCGTCCGGCGCCGTCACCGAAATGCACGTCCAGACCGGTGACGACGTGAAGCCCGGCCAGGTCCTGGCGCTCATCGATCCTCGGCTCCCCAAGAGCGCGCTCGATCAGGCGCAGGCGTCGGTGGATCAGGCGCAGGCGAGCTTCGACTACGCCAAGGCCCAGCTGGCCCGCGAGGACACGCTGTACAAGGTGCAGGCGGTGACCCAGCAGGAGTACCAGAATACCAAGGTGATGTACGAGCAGGCCCGGGCCGCGCTCGTCACCGCGCAGGCGAATCTGTCGGACGCCAAGATCGCGTACGACCAGACCCGCGTGACCGCGCCCCTGTCCGGCACCATCATCCTGAAGGAAGTGGACATCGGGACCGTGATCTCGAGCCCCACGCACGACGTCACCGGCGGCACCGAGATGTTCCAGATGGCGAATCTGGATACGGTGCAGGTCCAGGCGATGGTGGACGAGACCGATGTGGGCAAGGTGCAGGCGGGCCAGCCGGTGACCATCACCGTCGACGCCTATCCGAGCCGGCCCTTCCAGGGGAACGTCCTCAAGGTCGAGCCCAAGGCCACGGTGAACCAGAACGTCACGCAGTTCCCGGTGGACATCGACATCCTGAACCCGGGGCACGTGCTCAAGCCCGGCATGAATACCGAAGTCGAAATTCACGTCGGATCCCGCGACTCGGTGCTCGCGATTCCGACATCGGCCCTGCGGACCCAGAAGGACGTCGCGTCGGCCGCACAGGTGCTCGGCCTCGATCCCAACGCGGTGATGCAGCAGCTCGCCGCGGCGACGCCGAAGCCCGCCCCGAACACCAAGGGTGATACGGCGGCGTCGATGGGCTCGAGCGCCGGCGCCGGCACCATGACCATGCCCAATGGCACGGTGGTGAAACTCCCCACCGGAGTGACCGCGGCACGGGTCCAGGGGATCTTCGACAAGATGCGAAGCGGCGGTTTTGGCTCCATCAGCGCGGATGATCGGGACGTCATGCAGAAACTGCGGCAGGCCAACCCCGACATGATGGGTGGCGGCCGTGGGGGCCGTGGTGGCCGCGGCCCCGGAGGGGTCGGCGGACCGGTCGGGAACGGCATGCAGTCCAACAGCTACATCGTGTTCGCGCTCCGAAAGGGCCAGCCCACCGCCGTGCCGATCAAGACCGGCCTGTCGGACCTGGATTACGTGGAAATCGCGAGCGGCCTGACCGAAAGCGATACCGTCCTGCTCCTGCCGAGCGCGTCGCTCGTCCAGTCGCAGGCGCAGTTCAAGCAGCGGATGCAGGGCATCACCGGCGGTGGCCTGCCGGGCGTCCGCCAGCAACCGCAGGCGTCAGGAGCGCGGTAACGATGCTGCTCGGCGAGATCATCAAGGTCGCGTTGCAGGCGATCCGGGCGAACAAGCTCCGGGCCCTGCTCACGATGCTCGGCATCATCATCGGCGTCGGGGCCGTGATCACGATGGTCGCCCTCGGCACCGGGGCGCAGAAGTCGGTCCAGGACCGGATCCAGGCCCTCGGCCCGACACTCCTCACCGTGTTCCCCGGGCAGAGCTTCCGGGGCGGAGTGGCATTCAGCACGCGCGTCAGCCTGACCATGGACGACGACACGGCGCTCATCAACAACAAGCACTACATCAGCGAAGTCGTGCCGGAGCTGTCGGGCAACCTGCAGGTGCAGTACGCGAACCAGAACATCAACACCACGGTCCTGGGCAGTACCGCAAACTACTACTCGGTCCACAACTACAGCATGATCGCGGGCCGGATGTTCACCAACGGTGAGGATGACGCCCGGCAGCGGTACGCGGTACTCGGTGGCCAGGTGCCGGAGGAGCTGGCGGCCAACCCCCAGGCGATGATCGGCCAGACGCTCCAGATCCGGGGCATTCCGTTCGAAATCATCGGCGTGCTGTCCAACAAGGGGTCGCAGGGCTTCAGCAACCCCGACGAACAGATTCTCATTCCGCTGCAGACCGCCCGCTACCGGATCTTCGGGTCGAACCGCATACGCGATCTCACCATCGAAGTCGGTGACCTCGCGAACATGAATCTCGGGATGATCGAGATCGAATCGGTCCTCCGGCGCCAGCACAAGATCCGGCCCGGCATGGATGACGATTTCCAGATCCGGAACCAGACCGACATTCTCAGCACGTTTCAGGAAACGGCGCAGACCTTCGGGTTCCTGCTCGCCGGCATCGCCACGGTGAGTCTCATCGTCGGCGGCATCGGCATCATGAACATCATGCTGGTGTCCGTCACCGAGCGCACGCGCGAGATCGGCGTACGGAAGGCCCTCGGCGCGACCCGGTTCAACATTCTCTTCCAGTTCCTGGTCGAGGCCCTCGTCCTCTGCATGGCGGGCGGCGTCATCGGCATCATCCTCGGCTCGGGTGGTGCGATCGTGCTGGCGCAGTTTGCCCACTGGAATACGTCGATTTCACTCTACGCGATCGTCCTGGCGTTCTTCTTCAGTGCGCTGGTCGGCCTCCTGTTCGGGGTCTGGCCCGCCAGACGCGCCGCGTCCCTCGATCCGATCGAGGCGTTGAGATACGAGTAGACACGACGAATGGCGGTAAGGCGTCGCCGGGAAGCGGGAGGTGGGAAGAGGGAAGTGTGATCGCGTCACACTTCCCTCTTCCCGCTTCCCTCTTCCCGCTCCTCTATTAGGTTCCGTCCGTGATTCTCCCGCTGCTCCTCGCCCTTCAGGGGCCCCAGGCCACCGACCCCGGTCACGTCTTCGCGGGCCGGAGCGGCGCGCTGAGCGTCGCGATTCCCCGCGTGGATGCCAAGGTCACCATCGACGGCAACCTGGACGAGCCGGTCTGGAGTCAGGCCGCGCTCCTCACGGGATTTTCCCAGTACACGCCCGTCGACGGCCTGCCCGCCGCCGACTCGACTCAGGTACTGATATGGTATGGACCCGACGCCATCTATTTCGGCATCCGGGCGTACGAGCCGCATGGCGATCTCGTCCGGGCCACGATGGCCGATCGCGACGCGATCGACGCCGACGATAACGTCCAGATTCTGCTCGACACGTACCACGACCACCGGCGCGCCCTCGAGTTCGCGGTCAATCCGCTGGGCATTCAGGAAGACGGCGTGCGGAGCGAAGGACTGGCGGGCGCCGCGGGCGGCGGGAACGCCGCCACCGGCCGGTTCGACGGCGTGATCGACCTCAACCCGGACTTCGTCTGGGAGTCTCGCGGTCACGTGACCCCGTGGGGATACCAGGTCGAGGTCCGCATCCCCTTCAAGAGTATCCGGTATCAGAGTGTCGATCCCCAGGACTGGGGTCTGCAGGTCATCCGCAACGTGACCCACTCGGGCTATCAGGACACGTGGACCCCCGTCGTCCGCGCCAACGCGAGCTTCCTGATCCAGGCCGGCACGATCACGGGTCTCTCCGACCTGCACCGCGGCCTCGTGATGGATGTGACGCCGGAGTTCACGAGCAAGGTGGAAGGCGATTCGGCGGCGGTGAACCGGTACGTCTACAAAGGCACGCCCGAGTTTGGCGCTACGCTGCACTGGGGCCTGACCAGCAACTTGAGTCTCGCCGCCACGGCCCACCCTGACTTCTCCCAGGTCGAAGCGGACGCGGCGCAGGTCACGGTGAACCAGCGCTTCGCGCTCTTCTATCCCGAAAAGCGTCCGTTCTTCCTCGACGGCCTGGAGCAGTACGACACGCCCAACCAGCTGATCTACACCCGCCAGATCATTCAGCCGGTTGCGGGCGCCAAGCTGACCGGCAAGGCCGGGGAGACCAACATCGCGTACCTCGGCGCCGTGGACGCCGTGGATCCGGCGACCGGGAAGAATCCGATCTACAACGTCATGCGCATCGGCCACGACCTGGGGGCATCGTCCACCGCCGGCCTGGTCTACACCGACCGCGTCGAGGGAACGGACTACAATCGCGTCTTCGGCGCCGACGGCCGGGTCATCTGGCTCAAGCGCTGGTTCTCGCAGCTGCAGCTCGCGGGATCGTGGACGAGGGATGCGGCAGGGTCACGCGCCGGTACGCTGTGGGACGCCACACTCGGCGACTACACCGGCCGCCGGTACGGAAATCACTTCGAGTTCGAGGGCATCACGCCGAACTTCGAGGCCGCGTCGGGATTCGTGAATCGCACCGGCGTCGTCTTCGCCCGGCTCTTCAACCGGTTGACGTGGTACGGCCAGCCGGGCGCCACGATGGAGCAGCTCCAGACCATCTTCATGGGGACGCCCCTCTGGCGGTACGATGACTTCTGGCACGCCCGCGGCACCATCGAGGGCGGCTGGACCAACACCTGGGGACTCACCCTCCGCGGGGGTTGGAACCTGAGTGCCGCCGTCAGCGACAACCTCCAGCGCTTCGACTCGGCCACGTACGCCTCGTATCGGGTGGATCGCGGCGTCGACACGATCGCCTTCACCATCCCGCACGGTCTCTACAACCTCATCGCGGCGAACGCGGGCGTCACCAGCCCGAATCGCGCCCTGCAGTGGTCGCTCAACGTCGGCTACGGACATTCCGTGATTTTTGCCGAGGCCGCGGAAGGGAAAGAGCTGACTACGAACGCGACGCTCTCGTGGAAACCGACACCGTCGATCCGGGTCTCCGCGACCTGGCTCCACGACCGCCTGGTCCGGGAACGTGACGGCAGCGAGTTCGCGCTGGCGAACATTCCGCGCCTTGAATTCGACTACCAGCTCAACCGGTCGGTATTCGTGCGGTACATCGGGCAGTACGTGGCCCAGCGCCAGGCGGCGCTCGAGGACCCGCGCACCGGACAGCCGCTCCTGGTGAACAGCGCGGCCGTCGTTGGATCCCTGTCCAACGGGTTCCGGAACGACTTCCTGCTTTCCTACAAGCCGATTCCGGGAACGGTGTTCTTCCTGGGGTATGGAACGTCGCTGTCGGAGCCGACGGCGTTTGGATTTTCGAACCTGCAGCGCGTCCAGGACGGCTTCTTCCTGAAGGCAAGCTACCTGTTCAGGATGTAGGTCCGCCCCATCAGGTCGCGACCCGCGGAGCGCCCTTGGTGCTGTCTGAATCGATGTTGAAATACGCCTCGATCTCGTCGAGCAGGTCGTCGTCCGAGTAGATCCCCGTCAGGATGCGTTCCGGACCGCCCGGATCCAGCAGGACGTACCCGTACGGGTAGTCGAGCCCCGACAGGACGATCATGCGGCGGTGATGGGCGGGGCCTTCGACGTAGACGGTGTCCGCGGTGGTCGGCACGATCGCGATCCCCGCCTGCTTGAGCTCGGCGGTCACCTGGTCCGTGTAGTAGGTCAGGTCGTCGTACGCGGAGCTCGCGTCACCCGCAGACAGCGTATCCGCGGCACCGAGCCAGAAAACGATCATGGTGGGCGCGGTGATGACGCGGGGCCGCCGGAGCGTCGACCGGCTGGAGTCGCGGAGCTCGAGCGAGTCGCGGCCGCGAGCGCCGGGGAGCCGTTGCAGACCGCGGTGGTTGTGCGCCAGCGGCGCGTGCGGGCGGCACCCGAACGCGAACAGCGCGAGGAACAGGACATTGGCCGACTTCATCGCAGGGAAATATATTCGCGAGATGACCACCCCCGCGCCTGCACCAGTCCCAGCCGCCCAGGCTGTCCGGCGTCATCACTGGATCGTTCGTCTGTGCCATTGGGCAACGGCCTTCGTCCTGGCAGGTATGGTCGCCAGCGGTCTGCAGATCTACGAGGCGTACACCCGCTTCGGAAACCGGGGGGACCCCGCGTACCCCAGCCCCTTCAACGGGACCGTCTTCCCGCACTGGAGCCGCCTCGGAGGCTGGCTGGCGGCCGGGCTGAACTGGCACTTCGCCTTGATGTGGCCCTTCATCATCGGCGGCCTTCTCTACGTCTCGTACCTCGCGTTCAGCGGTGAATGGCGGTCCCTGCTGTTCCGGCCGCGGGACATCCGCGGCGCCATCGAAATGCAGAAGTACTACCTGGGGCTCGTGAAGGAGCATCCGCCGCAGGGCAAGCACAATCCGCTGCAGAAGTTCGCCTACACCTTCATCATCCTGCTGGGCGCGTTGTCGGCCGTCACCGGTCTGTCCATCTACAAAACGACGCAGTTCAGCTGGCTCACCAGCCTGTTCGGCGGCTTTCAAGCGGCCCGCTACTGGCACTTCTGGGCAGTCTGGATCTTCGTGGGGTTCACGCTGGCGCACGTCACACTGGTCTTCCTCGTCGATCCCCATTCCCTGCGCGCGATGATCACCGGCTGGTATCGCGGGAGGTTCCCGAGCCATGACTGACCGGCGCTCGTTTCTGAAGGCGGCCGGCATCGGCGCCACATCCCTCCTGGCCGGTTGCGGCTGGGATGGCGGGAAGACGGTCAAGCCCGCCCTGCTCTCGATCTCGCGGCTCAACGATTGGGTCGGAGAGCATCTGCTCTTCTCGCCCAGCCGGATCGCGAAGAATTACGACCCGAGCCGGCGGAGCGCCGGACTCCCAGCGTACTTCATCTCGGATACGGTCCCGATGCTGCAGGATCCGGCGGCGTGGCGGCTGTCCGTCGGCGGATTGGTGCGGACGCCCTCGAGCCTCACGCTCGACGACCTCAAGGCGATGCCGAGCGCGACCTACACCGTAAAGCACCACTGCGTGGAGGGCTGGAGCGCGATCGCGACCTGGACCGGCGTGCCGGTGTCCGCCATCGCGCAGAAATGCGGCATGGCCCCCGCGGCACACTACATCGATTTTCAGTCGTTCGACTCGGGGTACTCCAACGGATGGGACCTGGCGAGCGCGATGCACCCGCAGACGATCCTGGCGTATGCCATGAATGACAGGCTACTCGGACCAGATCATGGCGCGCCGCTGCGGCTCTACTCGCCGACCAAGCTGGGGTACAAGATGACGAAGTATCTCACCGCCATGAACTTCACTGAGCAACGGCCGGGAGGATACTGGGAGGATCAGGGCTATCCGTGGTTCGGCGGGATATAGCCAGAAGAGCTAGACGCACAGACGCTACCTACTAGACGCACAGACGCACAGACGCGCAGACGCGCAGATGGTCAACAGTAAGAGGGGACAGGGATTGACTCTCCTGTCCCCTCATCGGTTCTGCATCCCATCCGTGCGTCTATGCGTCTAGCAGTTCATCCAATCAGGTCGAGCGCGTCGTACATGGATGCCGCGGTCTCGTACCGCTCATCCGTCTTCCGACTCATCGCTTTGAGTATGACCGCCGCCAGCGTCTCGGGTACTTCCTCATTCAGCGATCTCGGATCCGGCGGCTCTTCTTCAAGGTGCTTGGCAATGAGTGTCCATGGCGTATCCGCCTCAAACGGCACCCGGCCGGAGACGCACTCGAAGAGCACGACGCCCGCGGAATAGAGATCACTGCGCGGATCGAGGTCGAGCCCCTGTAATTGCTCCGGTGACATGTAGTCGGGCGTGCCGATGGACATGCCGGCTTCGGTAAGTCCCTTGCCCTTGGGCGGGTTCGCGAGGCGCGCGATGCCGAAGTCCATCACCTTCAGGAACCCACTGGGCTCCACGACCATATTCTGCGGCTTGATGTCCCGATGGATCACGCCCTGTTCGTGCGCCACCTCGAGCGCCCGGCAGAGCTGTTTCCCGATCGTCAGGGTCACGGCGATCGGCAGCCGCCCCCGGTTCTCGATGAGAGACTTGAGGGACTTCCCTTCCACGAACTCCATCGTGAGGTAGTACGTCCCCTTCACCTCGCCCAGATCGTACGTCCGCACCACGTTCCGGTGCGCGATCTTCCGGGCCAGCCGGATCTCCTGCTTGAAGCGGTCGAGCGCGACCGTATCGGTGGACATGGCCTCGGGACGGAGCGTCTTGATCGCCACCGGCTCCTGCAGCTCCCGGTCGAAGGCGCGGTACACGACACCCATGCCGCCCATGCCCAGGACTTCCTTCACTTCGTATCGCCCGTCAAAGAGCGAGCCCGGCGCGAGCATCGTTCCTGCGCTCGCGGCCGCTGCGGCGCGCACTGCCGTCGGCACCGCCGAGATGGGCTGAGTGGCGGCGGCACCCGTGGCCGACATCATGTACTCCACGAGGTCGCTCTTCTCCTTCAGATCCTCCACCAGCCCCTTGAAGTCCTGCGAGAGCATCCCGATTTCATCGTTCGATCGAATGGCCACGTCCACCGAGTAGTCGCCGTCGCGGACCTTCCGGGTGGCTTCGGCCAGCCGCCGCACCGGTTTGGCGATAGAAGACGCCCCCACGGAAGCGACCACGAGGGCGAGCACGAACCCCACGCCGAATGCGTAGTAGAGCGCCTCCTTCAGCGAGCGGAACGTGGCCATCTCCTGATCGCGCGACCGGAGGGCGACATATCCGCCGAGCCGCCGGCCACCGGCGTTCAGAATCTTCTCTTCCAGACCGACGTAATGGCTGCCCGACATGTCGGCCGCCATCATCATCCCCGTGGTGTCAGACGTCGTATCGGCACCGAGATTCGCCGCGAGGACCGGCAGGATCTCCATGGACGGAACGGTCGCTCCAACCGGGAAGGGCCGGCCCAGGGTGTCCTGCGAGAAGAAGACCAGGTCGGTCTGGGTGGCTTCCTTGATCGCCGTCGCGAGCGCGTCATCGAACGCATAGGCGACGACCAGCACCCCTTTCGGAGCATCCTCGGGGCTGGCTCGAAGCGGGATGGCCACCGCGTAGTAGAGATTGTGCGTAGTCAAATCGCCGAACGCGCCCTCGGTCTGGTCTCCCGACAGGGCGTCGGAAAAGAGCGCGCTTCCGGAGTAGTCGACGGGGTCGGCTTCCGGCTTGTCGGTGCGCGCGATAAGGATGCCCGAGTCGTTGGTCACCAGCGCCCAGGAGGCACCGGCCAGCGACCGGATCTCGTTCGCCTGATCGAGCGCATCCGCGCGCTTCCTGCTTTCGAGCAACCGGGTGCGGTACTGGGGAACGCTCGCCGCCGCCGTTGCCGCCGCCGCCATCGCGCGGGTCCGCGCGTCGAGTTGTGCGTCGACCGCGCGATGGGTATTGAGCAGGGCCTTCCGGATGGACGCGTCAGCTGCGCGATTGGCTTGCCAGGACGTGTACACCAGCGTGGCGCCGAGGACCACCACGATCAGGGCGACCGAGGCGACGAAGACCTTCCAGGCCAGGCCGAATCGCGGCCCCTTGTCAGTAGAGCTCGCGTCCCGCATTCGTCGGATAGGGCTTTCCGAACTTGTTCTTGTGGGCCTGCTGTCTGAAGCCGCGTGCGTCGAGCTGCACGGGCTGAAGGAGGGTCAATCCGGCCGCCGGGACATCGACCTCCTGCACCGTCTCCTGGGCCACCCTGGGGTGCCAGACGTGCAGGCTGTAATGGCCGGGGGGCACGCCGGCGATCGTGAAGCTTCCGTCGGCACCCGGCTGGGCGAACCAGCGGCTCCCCATCACCTGCACGTACGCCACCATGCTCGAGTGGACGTTACAGTAGATGTAGACCAGGCCGGCGTGGTCGAAGAGGTGGCCCTTGGCCTCGCCCCGGCCGTACAGACCCAGATCGAAGGCGTTGGGGTCGGACGCCGAAAACACGTTGTGGCTGAAGGGATCGGTGTTGGGGAAGCGGACGGTCGACCCGACCGGCACCACCACGACGTCGGGCGCGAACTTCTTGTCGGAAATGGTCACATCCATAGTGACCGGCCGGCCGCCCGATTCATTCCCGCCGGACGCCGCCGTGAGATAGACCACAGCGTCCCCGATGTCGGGAGATGTTTTATTGTGTTTCTCGAGGATGGCGACGGTCCCCGAGACGTGTGAGGCAGCGGCGGCCGGCGCGTTCTGCGACAGAACCCCTGGGGCGGCGAGCACCCCCATCACGACGGTCAACTGCAAGTGCCGCATGCGCGTAGGCCTCTCCAAATATTGCGTCGGTAGCCGGACAGCTTAGTCTAGAGACGCCGAAACCGCCAGGAGACATACGTGAAACGCATCCTTGCCGTTCTCACCGTTCTCGCCGCGACGACCGTACCGGCCGCCCCGGCCGCCGCCCAGGAGTCGAAACCCGCTCCGGTGCCGCAGCGGACGGTGCAGTTGACGGGCATGGTGCTCGTGAACGGATTCTGGAACAGCTCCCTCGTGTCCAACGTGGATCTCCCGCTCGCCGCGGCGCCGGACTCGGTCGGCGTCAAAGGTGGAGGCGCCGGCATCCGGCAGACGCGGATCGGCGTGCTGGTGAACGACCCCGACGTTCTGGGCGGCACCTTCACGGGTGAGATCGACGCCGACTTCTACGGCGGTCAGCAGCCGAGTGGCAGCGGGCGCACGTCGCCGCTGTTGCGGCTGCGGCGGGCGACGGGCACCATCGATTGGAGCGGATTCCAGATCATGGTAGGCCAGGAAAAGCCCCTGGTGTCGCCGCGGAATCCGCGTTCGCTCGCGGCGGTCGGATTCCCGGAGTTCTCCGGAGCCGGCAACCTCTGGTTGTGGATCCCGCAGGTGCGGCTGACGGGCGAGACCGGATACACATTCCGCGTGGCCGTGCAGGCGGCTGTCCTCGCGCCGACGGCTGGTACACCGCAGCCGCCCTTCAACACCTCGCTCGATTCGGCTGAGCGCACGGGGCGCCCCCAACTCGAAGGGCGCCTGCGGTTCAGCTGGGGCCCCGCCGACAATCCGAGCGAGATCGCCTTCGGCGTGCATCAGGGCTGGCTCCAGAACCTCGACAGCCTTTCGGGTGATTCGATCCAGACGTCCCAGGCCCTCACGGCCGACGCCCGCTTCGTGTTCGGTCCCTTCGAGCTCGTGGGTGAAGCGTTCACGGGAAAGGCGCTGGCCGGGCTGGGAGGTGGCGGCGTCGGACAGAACTTCGGCGTCGACGGCGCCGCCGTGCATACGAAGGGCGGCTGGGGCCAGTTCAACGCCCGTCCCATCAAGGATTGGATGTTCGGGGTCGGATGCGGGATTGACGATCCGAAGGATGCGGACGTCTACACCGCCGGAGACTCGACCTATCTCACCAAGGGTGGCCGCTTGAAGAACCTGGCGTGCGAAGGCCACCTGCAGTGGACCCCGCCGGGCCCGGTGGTCGTGGCGTTCGAGTTCCGGCAGATCCGGACGACGTACCTGACCGGGGAAGAGCGCGTCAATCACCTGAATCTGGCGATCGGCTACCGGTTCTAGATCAGCTGACCGGCAGCCGTCCCACCAGGTTCGCCGCCGTGAACGGGCCCGGCTCGGCGATCAGCGCGCGCGCACGGTCCACCTGGCCCCAGGTGTTCCAGAGCAACACGCCGCGTACCCTGCCCTCGGAAAGGAAGTAGACAACCCCCTCGCGGAACGGCGTCTTCCAGTCACTCGCTGTTTCGAGCCGGGCGTCCAGGTCGCCCACGGCCTCGTATCCCAGCTCGAACAGATCGCCGTAGAAGAACGGCAGGTGGTCGTACCGCTCGTTGGCGCCTGCGAGGTTACGCCCCGCCTGCCGCCCCTGCGCGTTCGCGTTGTCTTCGTGTTCCACGCGGGAGCGGTGTCCGAGCGCCTTCGACGGGAAGTTCGCGACGTCACCGGCCGCGTAGATCGACGGGTTGGAGGTCCGCAGGAATTCGTCGACCACGATACCGTTGTCGGTCTTGAGGCCCGCGGCCTGCGCCAGCTCGATCGACGGGATAATGCCAAGCCCCGCGACGACGCCATCGGCAGGAAGCTCGAAACCCGTCGTTGTCTTCACCACCGCCTTGCCCGCGTTGTCCGAAACGGTCGCAACGCCCTCTCCGGTCCGCACCGTGACGCCCTTGCTCCGGAAGTAGTCGACGAGGTTCTGGGAGAGGGGAGCGGGAAATACCCGTGCGCCGACACCGGCCTCGGGAATGATCATTGAAACGGCGGCTCCCTGCATCCGCAGCGCGGCCGCCACCTCCGACCCGATGAATCCACCACCCAGCACCACGAAGTGCTTCCCGGGAGCGGCCGCGGCGTGCAGGGCGCGGTAGTCGTCGAGCGTTCGGAAGTAGACGATGGAGTCGGGAGCCCCGGCGAGCCGCCGGGGCGCGCCGCCGGTTGCCAGGAGGAGCGTGTCGTAGGCATACGTCTCGCCGTGGTCGTCCGTGACGGTCTTCTTGGCGGCAGCGATGGCCGTCACCCGGCGGGAGAGCATCACCTCCACGCCCCGGACGTCGTCGGTACGCCAGATGCTCGACTCCGGATCCCCCTTCCACAGGGCCTTCGACAGCGGGGGCCGGTTGTACGGGGGATGCGGCTCGGCGCTGATGATGCCGACGCTTGCCGTGGGCGCCTTCTCCCGGGCCCCGCGCGCGGCTGCGGCCGCCGTCATCCCGCCACCGACGATGAGATGCTGAAAGCGCTTCATGACGCTCCCCGTTGGTTCGCCCGCGCGAGATGCGCGGAGACCTGGCTCCGGAAGGCCGCATCGGCGCGCGGCCCGCGGACCGCCGTCGTAACCGTCTGGGCTCCCGGCTTGGACACGCCGCGCATCTCCATGCAGAGGTGCCGCGCCTCCAGACCCACGTAAACCGCGCCGGGCGCGAGCTTCTCGTCCAGATACGCCGCGACCTGATCGGTCAGCCGCTCCTGAAGCTGTGGCCGCCTGGCGAAAAACTCCACTACGCGGGCGAGCTTCGAGAGGCCCACCACGCGACCCTCGGGCAGATAGGCGACATGGGCAACCCCGAAGAACGGCAACAGATGGTGGGCGCAGAGCGAGTGGAACGGGATCCCGGTCACCAGGACCGGCTCCTCCCCCGACCCTTCGTGGGGAAAGGTCCGCAGTTCCGGCTCGTTCTCGTCCTTGAGACCGGACAACAGCTCCTCGAATGACCGGCTCATCCGGTCCGGCGTCCCGGCGAGATTCGGGTCCGTGAGGTCCAGGTCGAGGGCCTCGAGCAGGTCGCGAACGCGCGCGGCGACCAGATCGCGGCGGCTGCCGAGCTTCCGGAGTGGGCGCCCAGAACGGTTTTCCAGGGGGTGCAGCACCGCGCTCACGACGCCCTCCCCGAATCCGCGAGGACGGTCACGGTGCCGTGCATGTCGTGCGGGTGCAGCGAGCAGTCATAGTGATGGAGGCCGGGACGCGTGAACGTGAATCGCACGCTGTCCCCCGGCGGCACCAGCATCGAATTGCCGCCGTCATCCGTGAGGTGAATGGAGTGCGTGAAGTGGTCGTGATTGGTCCAGACCACCGTCGCGCCCGCGTGTACCACGATGTCCACGGGCGCGAACATGTACGACGGCGGCAGGTCTACCCGCGTGGTGGCGACGGGGGGCGCGGGTGGGGCCTGGTGACAGGCCCCGAGGAGGAGGAGTGCCACCGCACCCATCCTCACACCCCGCGAAACCGTGCCGCTCACCGGCGAGCCAGGACCGACTTCGTGGCACCCGCGAAAATCAGGATGAACGCCAGGAGGTCGAGCACCTCGGAGATCGTGTGCGCGAACAGGAACACGGTCCAGTCGAGGTGATAGGTCAGATAGCTGATCTCCGCGAGCGCGAAGAGCGTGAAGCCCCACCCGAACTCCGATTGTCCGCCCCCGAACGACTTCTTGGCGAAGAACGCGCCGATCGCGAAGGCGGCGAGGTGGATGACGAGGAACACCGGCATGGGGATCGCGTTGATGAAGCCACCGAACGGCATACGGCCTCCAGGAGGAAGTGGTCTATCGCTAATAACAGCTAGCGATAGAGAATATGTTCCCGTCCGGAGGGCTTTCGCTAGTCCCGATTTGTGATAGAATTCAGCCATGCATGCCAAGGACATCGGCGCCGTCGCGTCCCTGGGAGAGCCGGCCCGGCTGGCCCTCTATAACTACGTGATCGCGCACGGCGAGGCCGGGCGGGATGAGGCCGCCCGCGCCACCCGAATTACCCGGGCCCTGGCCGCGTTCCACCTCGATCGCCTCGTGGACGAAGGGCTCCTGGTCGCGACGTACCGGCGCCGCAACGGCAAGACCGGACCCGGCGCCGGCCGGCCCGCCAAGCTCTACTCCCGGGCGCCGGGCGAGATCGCGGTGTCCTTCCCGGAACGGCGGTACGAGCTCGCGGCGCGCCTCCTGGCCCGGTCCATCGCGAAGGCGCCGGGCGCCGCGGCCGCCAAAGCGGTGGCCGGCTCCGCCGCGGCCTACGGTCGCGCGTTGGGCGCGGAGGCCCGGCGGCGCGCCGGTGCCCGGCCCACGCAAGCGAAGCTCGTCGCGACCGCGCTCGCGGTGCTCACCGAGCAGGGGTTCGAACCCACTCGGGATGAGAAGGGCGTGATCCGGCTGCGGAATTGTCCCTTCCACGCCCTGGCCATGGAATGCCAGGACCTGGTGTGCGGCATGAACCTGTCGCTCTTGCGGGGCGTGATCCGGGGGCTGTCAGGGTCCGGGCTCAGGGCAATTCTGGATCCTCAGCCCAACCGGTGCTGCGTCGTGCTCACCTAGTCGTCGAGCCGGCCGCGATGCTTGGGGCGGCGCTGATAATCCTTCATCGATTTGTGGCGTTGATGCGCGGGCGTCTTCAGCCGCCCGCGGGCCGGCTTGTCCGGGTTGGGCACCCGGATTTTCGTCGGAGGCTTCTTCTTCCGGCTCATCCGCGGGACCGCGCCCGGATCTGCTTGGCGTGATGCCGGCAGTGGGCCAGGTGAAAGCGCATCCACTCCGGCAATGTGAGGTCGCCGAGCCGCGGATGCTTGACGAAGAGGTCGCGGGGGCGCCTGATGAGCAGCTCGGGCGCGATCTTGTTGAACCGCTCGATCCCTTCCCGGAAGTGCTGCTCCGCGTACTTCCGGTCCACTTGCTCCGCCGGCCGTGAGCCTTTCGGCGCTTCTCGTCCCGGGGGAAACCAACCCACCTTCACGATCAGAAAGCTCGCCACCAACTCGGTGGGCGCCCTCGGCCGCCGCACCATGGGCGGCTTGTCCCGATGGGTATCGAACGCCCGGCCGCTCCCTTCGAGAGAGATCGACAGATGCTCGACGATCTGGGCCGAGTTCCACTTGCCGTCGGGGGCACGGTACCAGTCGGCATCAGATTTGCCGGCCAAGGGCCCGAGGACGAGATCGGGGAGAGCCGCGAGGGACAGCGTCATCCGTAAGAATACATCCAACGGGTCGCCCTGGGCGGCGTTACTTTTGTGGCAGTCACAGACATGGATTCTCCGGTTGAGGGTACTGGCCCGCCATCCGATCGCCTGGCTCCTCCTGATCCTCGTGATCGTGTCGGCGTTTTTCCCGCTGGCGCCGATCATCGACGCGGTGACCGGCGCCGTCCCCGGCGACGCCGCCCTCACCCGCCCCGCGCTCTACGTCATCCTCGCACCACTGTCCAACACCCTTGACGCCCTCACCTTCCTCACCATCGAGCGCGCGCAGGTCCTCCTGGGCACCTGGGTCATCCTGTTCGCCCTGTGGGGAGTGGTGGCCGGACGGACCAGGCGCGGGCGCCTGATCCGCATCCTCCTCGCCCCCGTGGTCGTGTTCGCGTTCGCCGGCGCTGCCGTCACGTTGCCCCGGCCCGTTCCCGCGCTCGAGTCCGCGGATTCCGACGCGACGATCATCGACTTCCATTCTCACACCGAGGCGTCGCACGACGGACGCCATGGATGGACAGACGACGATCTCGCCCGCTGGCACGCCGACCAGGGCTTCGAGGCGGCGTACGTCACCGATCACAACGTGATCTATGCCGGTCGGGAAAACGGGCTGATCCCGCTGCTTCCCGGGGTCGAGTGGAGCGTCTACCGCCAGCACATCGTCGCTCTGGGACGCGCGCAGCCGATCGATTCCGTCCATCGCGGGATGTTCTCGAAGGACACGCCGGGGATGCTCAAGCTCTTCGACTACCTGCATCAGCAGGGCGTGCTCGCCATCGCATCGATCCCCGAGTACTGGGAAAACCACCGGGAGGATTTGGAGCAGTTCGTCACCGCGGGGGTGGATGGGTTCGAGATCGTGAACTGCGCGCCCAAGGCGCTGCGATTCTCGAGCGCCAACCGGCGTGATGTCCTGCTCCTCGCGAAGAGCCACGACCTGCTGGTGACCGGGGCCAGCGACAACCACGGGTGGGGAAAGGTCACCTGCGTCTGGAACCTGTCCCAGGTCGGCGCGAAGGGGTTCCGGTCCAACGAGGTCATCGCCCGCCCCATCGCCCTCGCCCAGGGGGACCGCCCGGTCTGGTCGGCCGGATTCGACCAGCCCTGGCTGATGCTCCGAAGCCTCACCGCCGGCGAACGCACCAGCTGGCTCACCTGGATCGCCGTCTATCTCATCTATATGAGCGTCCCCCGTCGTAAGGGAAAACGCGCCAGCATCGGCATCCTGGCGCGGGACCTTACCCCCGGTAGAGATTGAAACCCGAGGGGTCCGTGGCCGTAAGCCGGGCTCGAACCCTGCTCAACGCCGGGGCCGTTCCCGTCGTAGGAACCTAGCCGTTCCACATCACACCCAAACCGGAGTACCGATGCGGATTGTTCACCCCCTCGCCCTGCTGAGCGTGCTGATACCGGCAGGGCTCTCGGCCCAGATGTCACAGACGGCCAAGGAGCCGGCCCCCGCGACGAACATCACCTGGCCGACCTTGCCGTTGAAGCACGCTGCCAAGCCGACCAGGCCGGACATCACCGCCGAAGACCTCATGACCCGCCTCTACATCTACGCGGATGATTCGCTGCAAGGCCGCGAAGCCGGCCAGCTCGGCGACTTCAAGGCGACGACCTATATCGCCGCCGAAGCCAAGCGCATGGGACTCATCCCGGCGGGCGACAGCGGCACCTATTTCCAGACCGTCCCCTACAAGAACCGCGCGCTCGACTCCACGTCCACCATCACGGTGGGCGGTGCGACCCTCAAAGCCCCCGCGGACTTCATTCTCACCAATGGCGACGCGACCCAGCTCACCGCTCCGGTGATCTTCGGCGGCGACCTGAACGACAGCGCTCGCGTCGACCTCGATTCGAACGCCGTGAAGGGCAAGATCGTGCTCTTCACCGCGAACGGCGGCATCAATGTCCGGCGGGCGCGCCGCACCCCCCGCGTGAAGGGCGCGGTGGCAGCCATCATCGCCGGCCTGGATGACTTCCCGCCGCAATTCCTGGGATTCTTCAACCGTCCCCGCGGATCTCTTGACTACCATGCGCCCGGCGCGCCGGCGGCCCTGCCGAACGTCTTCGTCACCCATGCCGCTGCGGCCAAGTTCTTCACGACGCCGGTCGCCCAGCTCACCGTCGGCGCCACGGGCAGCGATGCGACCTTGAATCTGAAGTACGTCTGGTCACCCATGCCGTACCCCTCGCGCAACGTGGTCGGCATTGTCCGCGGTCGCGATCCGAAGCTGGCTGCTGAGTATGTCGCCATCGGCGGGCACAATGACCACATCGGCATGAACAACCGCCCCGTGGACCACGACTCGATGCGGATCTTCCTGCGCGTGGTTCGCCCCGAAGGCGCTGAACAGGGCGGCAAGCCGGCGACCCCCGACCAGCAGGCCGAGGTCGATTCGATCCTCGCGGCCTACCGGAAGGGACACCCGGGAACCGAGCGGCTCGACTCAATTTCGAATGGTGCCGATGACGACGGCTCGGGCACCGTGTCGGTGCTCGAGATCGCCGAGCGGATTTCGAGCCTCAAGGTGAAGCCCAGGCGGTCGATCATTTTCGTCTGGCATGTCGGCGAGGAGAAGGGTCTCCTGGGCTCGCAGTACTTCACCGACTTCCCCACGGTGCCGCGGGATTCGATCGTGGCCCAGCTCAACATCGACATGGTCGGTCGCGGTGACGCGACGGACGAAACGGGCCGCGCCTGCAAGATGGCCGAAGGCGCGAACCCGCCGCACTGCGACGCGACGGCCAACTTCCAGGAGACGAGCACGCCGCTCCATGGCAACCCGAACTACCTCCAGATCATCGGGTCCCGCCGCCTGTCCACGGAGCTGGGTGATCTGATCGAGAAGGTCAACACGCAGGACAAGCATGGCCTGGCGTTCGACTACTCCGAGGATGCCAACGGCCATCCGACGAACATCTACTGCCGCTCGGACCATTACGAGTACGCCCGGTACGGCATCCCGATCGCGTTTTTCACGACCGGCGGCCATGCCGACTACCACCAGGTCACGGACGAGCCGCAGGAGATCGATTACGAGCATATGGCGCGCATCGACAACCTGATTGAAGACATTGCGGTCCATGTCGCTGATCTGGATCACAGGATCGTCGTCGATCACCCGAAGCCAGATCCCTTCGGCGGTTGTCAGCAGTAAGACGGCTGGACGCTCAGACAGACGCCTAGGCGCCTAGTCGCCTAGCGGGTTGTAGGGAGAAGTGGCCAGGGAAATCCTTCCTGGCCACTTTTCTTGTCCATGCGTCAGGTTGTTGATGCTCTACGACTCCGGACCTGGGCCATCCAGGTCCTGTCCACAGGCTGGACTCCCCCGCCTGACGTCGACTCCAAGGCCTGGAAGCTCTTTCTCAGGGCCGAGCGGTGCGCGGTCGCCCTGTCGACGAGGACCGAGGGTCACGCTCCGCCCCTCCTGCACGCCGCCGCGACCATCGAGCTCCAGCGCGTTCTCTCGGCACGCGGACAGATTGAGCAGCTCGGACGGTCAGTGAGCGAGATCGGCGAACGCGTGGTCGTGCTGAAGGGGGGGGTGATGGCCATGGGAGCCACCGTGGCCCTGGACCTCGTCGATGTCGACGTCCTGGCCCAACCGGATGCCGCCCCGAAAATTGCCGGGGTGCTGGACTCTCACGGGTATGTCTCGCAAGGTGGCGGAGCGTCGGCACACCTCTCCCAGCGACGACAGCCGTACGCGGTGCACATCGAAGTCCACCACTCCCTGAGCGAGTTGCCCGCGAAGGATGTGTGGGCGCGCGCGGAGCCGGTGGCCGGACGACCCGGGCTCTGGAGGCCCGCGCCGGAAGATCAGCTGTGGCACGCCCTCCTGCACTCGACGTACTCGCACCCCTTCCGGCGTGGTGCGCTGCGGGATCTGCTCCTCATCGGGTGGGCCGACGCCTCATGCGGCGAGGACGAACGGGCCGAGATCGAGAAGCGCCTGCGATCCGATCCGGACCGGGAAGCACTCCTGAGGGAGGTGCTACGCATGGCGCGGGAGGTCCGCGATGACCGGGCGCCCATCGACCCTTTCCGCCAGGAAGCCGCCGCTCACTACCTCCTCTCACGGCGCCCCGCTCTCTTCGGCGAATCGGGGCTCCGCCCCCACATCGTCCGCTCGGCGTACGCGATGATCGACGGCGAAAAGGCCCGAGAGGGTTATTGGAAGTCCGTGGTGAAGGGTTGGAGCGAGACGTCACCGTGGGGGTGGCTCGCCTCGCTCGAAAGGGCCTGGCCCTTCGCGGGGCGGATGCTGCGCCGTGTGCTCCGGGTGGTCCGTTTACCGGTGGTGGAAGCGATGGCGTATTGGGTCCTGGTCCGAGCCAGGTCCTTCGCTGGCGCTCAGGAGGGTTACAGGATGGCGGCCAAAACGCTCGACATGCGCTCGGGCGATCCGTAGGAGTCCGCTCCAAGCGTGAGGCGCCGCGGCGGTCGGCAACGCGACGCGGCCGCGGCCAGCAGGTCGAGCACGACCGGGGCGGCGCCACGGTCCAACAACACCCACGGGGATTGCCGGATCAGCTCGGCGAGCGCCTCAGCGGGGTCCGCCGGACTCGTGGCGGTCGACTGCTTCGAAGCGACTTTCGGCAAGAGCAGACCGGCGAGTGGCGCCGTCGTCCGCCGGAGTCCCGGGAACAACGTTCCCGCGTTGTGCGCTTCGCGATCTCCGGATCGCTTCCCTCGGTCCCATCCAGCGTCCAGGTGGAACGGCCGGACCCACCCTTCGACGGTCAGCCCGCGCTCGGCGCCGGAGAGAATCACCTGATCATCCGAGAGGTAGGACCAACCGGCTCGGGCCAGGGTCGCGCAGGTCGTCGACTTCCCCGAGCCGGAGTCTCCGACCAGCACCCAGGCGCCGTCACTGGGCGGCACCACCGCGGCGCCGTGGATCAGTGCGCGGCCCAGCCCCGCGAGGAGCACGCCGGCCGCGATGGTCAGCATGCCGTACATGGCCGCTTCGCCAGTGTTTCCGGAGGATGGGTCGACCCGCAGAACCGCGCGACACCCGGCCAGGTCGACGTCACCCCCCGCGGCTGTCCCCCGCAGGATCAGGTACCGATCCGACATCCAGCCTCGCACCGGTCCCACAGTGAGGGTCGGCATGGTCGAGGGTGCTTCCGCCGCCGCGCCGGTCTTTACCGCAATCGTGGCCCGCGCGTGGCCGGAAAGCTCCGAGAGGCCCTGGGGGAGCCAGCGGGCGGCGTACGGCGCGGCCGGGTCTTCCACCGTAATGGCCAGCGCTTCGTCCGCCGTGAGGGAGAGCGGCACGCTACTCGACGAGGCGGGCTTCGCGGAGGCGGCCCAGGAGCCGGTCGACCTCACGGCCCGCGGTGTCCCGCTCGACGGTGAACTCCCGCACCAGGCGTCCGATCAGTGCGTCGCGGTCGTCCCCCGCTTCGATGCCCTTCCAGATCTCGGCGCCCGTCGCGTTGAGGCGGTAATAGCGCTTGGTGTCGAGATGCAGGATCACCGCCTCTCCAGCGAGCTGAGCGGCGTACACGTTTCGGGCTACGCGAAGCGTGCTCAATCGTTCGGGCGAATCGGGGCGGGATGCCCCGGAGTTCCGGGACCCACGTCGATCAGTTGCACCGTGAGCGGCGCCAGGGGGTTGATCACAGCGAGGGCGGGAGTGGCACCGCGTTGGAGGAAGACGATCGCGCTGTCCGCGAGCCACGTCGGCTGGCCGTTCTGCGCACCGGCCGTGGTGAGGAAGTTCACCTTGTGCTTGGCGACATCGAGCGTGGCGACCCGCGCCCCGCCATTCGCCCCTGACACAAAGGCGAGCAGCGTCCCTTCGGGACTGACGGAAGGCTCCACGTCGGGGGCGGTGTCGGAGAGTACGGGTGCGATCGTCATGCCCGCGAGCGTAAGCTGATACAGCCGCGCCGAGCCTGACGTCGTGGACACGAACACCACCTTGTCGGAGGCCGGCCCCCAGGCGGGTGATGCGTCCACCGCGCCGCCAAAATCGAGAGAGTCCGTGACCCGTACGGCGCCCGAGGCGTCGGCGTTGCCGATCCAGAGACGGGGCAGGCCGCCGTCGTCACGGGTGTAGGCGAGCTTGGTCCCGTCAGGCGAGAGTGCGGGGTCGGCCTCGTTGGCGGTGGTGAACGTCAGACGCGTGGCCGTGCCGCCCTGGTTGGGCATGGAGTACAGCTCGGCGTTACCGTCGCGGCTCGAGACGAACACGATCGTTCCGGCTGCCGACGTGGGCTGCCGGTTGTCGGCGGAGTCGGGGGTGAGGCACAACGTGTCCGAACCGTCGGAACGGACCCGGTAGATGCTGCGGTGACTCCCCCGCAGGAGGTCGAAGGCCAGCGCGGGAGGGACACCCGGTCCGAGCTCAGCTCCCCTGCAGCTGGCAATCGCCACGAGGGCGATTGCCGCCGACAACCGTTTCACCGGACGCCGTGATAGATGCCAGACCCCACGGCGATTATGTCGGTCGAAGACGAGCCCCAGATGCTGAGGAGGCTCAGGGCGGCGCTGGAGATGCCCATCGACTGCTGGGTCCAGGCCTGTCCGTTGAAGTGCAGGAGGGTACTCCCCCCCGCCGCGTAGACGTCCGTGGCGGACGTTCCCCATATGGCGATGAGCGGAGTCGGGGAGATGTGAGCGAGCTTGCTCCACGACGAGCCATTGAAAGCGAAGATTGACCCACCTGAGCTCACGGCGAACGCATGGGTCGTGTCGGGCGCCCAAACGCCATTCACGGCAGTGGAGTCGGTTGGAAATGGGGTCGTGCTCCAGGACGTACCGTTGTAGTGCAGAATAAACCCGTCGGAGAGGCCTCCACCGACCGCCCACACGTCAGCATCCGAGGTGCCCCACACGCCCAGCAGGTCCTCGGCCGTGCCGCTGCTTTGAGACGTCCAAGGCCCGCCGGTCTTCCCGTGGAGTATCACACCACCGTCACCGACCGCGTAAATCGATGCGCTCGAAGCCCCCCAGACGGCATTAATGTTCCCATCACCACTGGTCGAGACCGTGTCAGGAGTCCAGGCGGTGCCGGTTGTAGAGTGATAGATGACCGCCTTGGACACACCGTCACCCGCACCCGCAGTGTAGATGTCGTTCGACGCGCTTCCCCAGACGCTGTTGAGAAAGGACGCCGCCACCGTCGCCGAGGTCGTCCAGGTCGTGCCGTCGTACCGGACGACCACCCCGTTGCCTCCGACGGCGTATGCGTTGGTCGTCGCCGTTCCCCACACCGAGTTGAGGGCGTCTGCGTGCTCCTGCAGAGACGTGCTCAGGGTCGTGCCATTGTATTTCTGCACTGTCCCCTGCCGGCCGCCCGTGTAAATCGTCGTCGAGTTGAGGCCCCACGCTGAGAGCAAATTGCCCGTGAAGGAATTACTGACCGAGGGCCAGGTCGAGCCGCCGTCCGTGGATTCGAGGACGGTCCCATTGTCCCCCGCCACAAAGATGTGGAGCGAATCCGGGCCCCAGACGGCATTCAAGGCGCTCCCGGTGTGCGTCTTGCTGGTGTCAATCGTGGCGACTGTCGTGCCGTTGTAGTGAAGGAGCACTCCACCTTTACAGGCGGCAAAGACATTTGTAGCGGAACTTGCCCAAACACTGAAGCAGTTCACACCACCCGTCACGATGCCCAGCCTGGTCCAGTTGGTACCGTCCCCCTTCCAAAGTTCACCCTTGCTTCCAGTAGCATAAATCACCGTGCTGGTGGCGACCCAGACCGACGCGAAGTTCTGTGTGGACGAGTCAGTCATCGCGCTCCACGCCGTGCCGTTGTAGTGCAGGATTGTGTGAACGTCCCCCACGGCGTAGATGTCGGTACTCGAGCTCCCAGAAATGCCGGCGATTCCGTTTGCGGTTCCCGAGGTCTCCTTCAGCCAGCTCTTGCCGTCATAGTGCAGAATGTCACCGGCCCCACCGACCGCGTAGATGTCGTTGGTGTCGCTTCCCCAGACGCCGAGGAGCCCGTTGAAGCCTCCGGCGGGAAGGTCCGTCCACGTCGTTCCGTTGAAGCGCCAGATACTGCCTTCTTGCGTGACCGCGTAGATCGCGTTGGCAGTCGCTCCCCAGATCCCGTTGAACGTGCTCGTCGTGGTCTGTGGGGTCCAGCGCAGTACGCCGCTATCAGCCTCGACCTTCGCGTCTACCAGGACCGAAAACGTGAAGGAAACAGCCCCGTGAAGATTCCATTGCCAAGTCTGCGAGGTGGACGACCCGAATGGGGCGATCGACTGGTGATAAACGAAATAGTGCTGCCCTGACATGGTGACAGTTCCAGTACTATCACCGACGATCGTTACCGGAGGAGCCGGCTCAGTCAGGAAAAAGACCCGAACGCCGGTGACCAATGAGTTGCTGTCCCCAATGGTCTGCGCCATGAGGTTCTGGACTGTAATGTCGCCCTGAAAAATGGAATCACTGCTATTGAACATCACATTGGTCGACCGCAGCGTGACGTAGACACCCTGCCCTCCGACAGTAAGAGACTTGAGGTGCGGATTCCCAGTCGACTGCGGTGCACACGAGATCGACGGACTCGCCACCGTCGCTTTGCACGATATCACCAGACTCGACGTCGTCCCTTCAGGAGTAACCGGAGCCAGTGGGGTCCGGTCACTGCAGCTGAGTACGCCGGCGATGGCGGCGGCGGGCACGAGGCCCCGGCGGACTACACGGAACATATCGACTCCAGAGGGATGAGGGCCTGAGCCCAGGAATTCGCAGGGTAGTCGCGCAACC
>Ga0126371_10000026_pt1 | contig 95770 bp, 53 predicted proteins | sample PanSoiMetaPlot_4_FD_110145 | JGI IMG/M metagenome (GOLD analysis project Ga0126371, IMG submission 110145) | Tropical forest soil microbial communities from Panama - MetaG Plot_4 | ecosystem: Environmental > Terrestrial > Soil > Tropical forest > Bulk soil | place: Panama | collected 2016-02-17
GCATTATGTCGAGGGCTTGAATCGCGTCGATTGCTGAGTCCAGCTTTTCGATGTCGTTCCTGCCGCACAATTCCTTTTCCAACGCGCTTCGCGCGAGCGGCTCGTCATCTACGATCAACACCCGCATGGTTGTCTCCTAATGAATTGCTCCCGACGAACAGTGCTGCCTCTTCCGCGGTAACAAAACCGGGAAAAGTGAGCGTCGCAATCGCCACGTTGTAGGGATCAATCCTGAACCGAAAGGTTCCTTCATTCGCATACAAATGCTTGATTCTAGCTCTCGTATTCCGATGACCGAGCCCCAGGCCTTTTTGGCTCTTTCCGCCGACACTATTCCTGATTTCCAGCTCCACGCAATCATTGATTTTTCGGGAAACAATTTGAATCCAGCCGCCTTCGCGGCAGCATGAGATACCGTGGAAAATCGCATTCTCCACCAATGGTTGCAAGATCATTTGAGGTACGAGCACTTCCTGCGTCTCCGACTCGATATCCCACGAGATCTGCAGCCTGTCTTCCAGGCGCATTTGTTCCAGTTCCAGATAAGATCTGACAAACTTCAACTCTTCCGAAAACGAGATGAGATCAGAATTTCCGTATTCGAGCGACGTGCGGAGCAATTTGGAAAGCTTTAGCACGCTCGCCTTGGCTTTCACGCGGTCGCTGTCAATTAAAGTGGCTATTCCATGCAACGTATTAAACAGATAGTGCGGCTGTATTTGGCTCTTAAGCATTTGCAGTTCGCTCGCGGCCAGCGCTTGCTGCAGTTCTAATCGCTCCAGTTCCTGTGCCTTAGCACGTACGAAGCCGTGGTAAGCATGTGCAGCGACTAAAATGGCGAGATAGCACCAGATCTGAAAGCTGAAGTGATGAGTATTGCCAACCAGTGAGTGAAGCGTGCGATGCGTGAACTGATGCGTAGCAGTATTCAAAGGAGGCAGCAAAACCCACCGGATGGAAGCCGAGGCCGCAAGGTAGGGCAAGGTTCCCAGGAGATAGCCTGCCACCCGTCCCGCACGATGGCGCTCGACAATTGGATAGCGACGAACGACGCCGAATATTGGCGGGGTTAAGAGCGCAGCCGTCATCATCCAGGCACTGTTAGCAAGCAGCAACATCCAGTAGGGTACGTGCATGCCTCCTTCCAGCAACGTGACTGTATCTTCCCCGGCATTCATAGGCGCCAGGCTCAGCCAAATCAAAATCGACCAGAGATAGGCACGAGCGATTCTCGAAGCGCTTTGTGAGACGCCTTCCATGTAGGCGGATTTTACTCTCGGTTCTCAGAATTAGCCTGATCTCCACGTGCGCCGACATGGATACGGTGTGAATGTACATAAAAACACTGTGAAACGGAGCGCAAAGCGAACGCCTTGCTCGCCCTTCTTTCCATCGCGAGCTCTCGGCGTAGGTGCAGCAAGCTCTCCCTCATAGCGGGTGTGGGATCCTAGCGCCCAAATTCCTGTACTATGACTGGAATCAAAACCATGTTCCATTCGAGAACGTTCCTGGTTCTGCTTCTCACGGTGATTACCATTCCGCTCTGGGCTGGCGACAAGAAATCTAATAAGGCCGCGGATCCTTGCAAGCAGCCTCCTGGACTTCTGTCAAAGACTTCGAACGAAGACATCGCACAGGGCACCGTTGCAATCGCCATCAGCGAAGAAGGCGACGTCACGAACGCGAAGGTCATGAATGCTTCATCGTCGGCCGCTGCAGATCTGCTGCTCGCGCGTGCTCGTGCCATGAAGTTCGCTCTACGTCCGGGATGTGGCGTGTTCAAGACCATCGTGAACTTTACGCTAAACGGGTTGTAGTGTTTCCAAATCGGATCTTACCTGCAGACAGCGAGAAACCAAGGGACAAGAGACCCCGCGGCTAAAGCCGGGGAAAAGAAGAACGAGCACGTTTGCGAGGCTTGAAAGCCTCTCCCCGCATAAATGCGGGGGCTCCCCCGTAATGCATTCGCGTGAAATGCACCGCGCACACGAACTGTCTCGTTGTCCCGTTCTAAAAACAGCCCTAACAGCCCATAGTGCAGCCGTAAGTCAAAGACGTTTCCGCTTTTATAGCTCACCGAACCCGCATTTACACGTCATAACAAGTGCAAGAGGATTCCGTCTATCTGGATATCGCGGGCGAACTGATCGTTCACCAACTTCCGGACCAGCAGATGTAACCAGCGCTAGGGTGCAGCAGTATTCAAGGTCGGGGTGTGCCAATGCAGAATTTTTCCGGCAGTCTTCGTTATGCCATTCGGCAGTTCAGGCAGTCACCGGTATTCACCAGCGCTGCCGTTCTCACGCTGGCTCTAGGAATTGGCGGAACGACGGCGATCTTCACATTGATTCACGCTGTGATGCTGCGCTCGCTGCCTGTCTCTGATCCCGCACGGCTTTACCGCGTGGGGGAAGGCGACGATTGCTGTGTGGAAGGCGGTCCCCAGGGCCGCTGGGGGTTCTACCCATATTCGTTTTATCAGCAAATGCTCACGGCGATGCCGGAGTTTGAAGAGGTCACGGCGTTCCAGGCCGGAGGCGGACGCATGGCCGTTCGCCGCGAGCATGTTGAGACTGCGGCGCGTCCGCTGCGTTCTGAATATGTGACTGGAAGCTATTTTTCCACTTTGGGAGTACTTCCTTTCGGCGGACGCCTCTTCACTCCAGCCGACGACACCCTTTCGGCTCCACCCGTTGCCGTGCTGAGCCATCACATCTGGCAGACCGTTTATGGTTCCGATCCGTCCGTTGTAGGCGCAAGTTTCATCATCGAAGGACATCCGTTCACTGTCATTGGAGTCGCGCCTCCGGGGTTCTTCGGAGAAACGCTGCGCAGCGATCCACCCGAAATCTGGATTCCGCTACAACAAGAGGCGGGCATGAGCCGCGATGGCGGTCTGTTGAACTCTCCTTTCTCGGCGTGGTTGCGCGTGATCGGGCGCGCGCGTCCTGGCGTTTCAACCGCAGCCATGGGTCCGCGTCTTACCGCGATGCTGCGCCAGTGGATGTTGAGAGACTCGCAGTATCCCGTTGACTGGATGCCCGAGATCAAGCGTCATCTTCCTAACCAGGTGATCAATGTCATTCCGGCCGGAGCCGGCGTTGCGGAGATGAAGGAAGAGTACGGAAGGAGCCTGCAAATCCTGTTCGCCGTTTGTGGTGTAGTGCTGCTGATCGCCTGCGCCAACGTAGCGAATCTGCTCCTGGCGCGGGCCGTAGCACGTCGCGCGCAAACCGCTGTGCGCCTTGCAATCGGCGCTTCACGCAGACAGATCATTGCCCAGGCCCTTACGGAGAGCATTCTACTGGCGGTCGCCGGTGGCGTAATCGGACTCGCAGTCTCCTTCGGCGCAGCGCGGCTTCTGCTGTCCCTGGCTTTTCACCGCGCACATTTTCTACCAATCAGTGCAGCCCCATCTCCTATCGTTTTGGGCTTCGCCTTTCTCATGGCGTTGTTGACGGGAATCATCTTCGGCGCGGCTCCGGCGTGGTTTGCCACGCGCACCGACCCGGCCGACGCGCTGCGCGGATCGGCCCGCAGTACAGGCGACCATTCGTCGTTCGCGCGCAAAGCGTTGCTGATCCTGCAGGCTACGCTCTCGGTCGTGCTCGTGGCCGGCGCCACCATGCTGGCGCGAAGCCTCAACAGGCTTGAACACCAGGACTTCGGATATCAAGTGCCCGGACGCGTGCTCGTGTCCTTGGAGGCATCGCCATCCAACTACACTCCCGAGAAACTGGCGGCACTTTACCGTCAGATGGAGCAACGCTTGATGGGTATTCCGGGAGTCCAGGGTGGAGGGCTCGCGCTCTATAACCCGCTTACCAACAACTGGGGAGAACTCATCATGGTCGAAGGCCACGAAGCCCCGAAATTCAACGAGAACGCCGGAGCATCCTGGGACCGCGTTAGCGCGAATTATCTCCAGAGCCTCGGCGTACGATTGGTACGCGGCCGTAGCTTCACCGAAGCTGACAACGAAACCTCCGAGAACGTTGCCATCGTCAACGAAGCCTTTGTGAAGCGCTTCTTCAAGAGCGGCGAAGAACCCCTCGATCACCACTTCGGCATGGACCTGCCACAGAATGCCTCCACGTATCGCATCGTGGGAATCGTACACGACGCGAAGTTTGCGGGATTTGCACTGCACAAACCGGCGCGCCCGATGTTCTACGTGCCGCTGGCGCAGTACGTTCATTATTCCGACCCACTTATGCAGAAGTTCGAAAGAGCATCGCACGGCGTTAGTGCCGCCATGCTCGTCACCGACGCCGCACCCGGCGCTCTGGAGCCGCAACTGACACGACTTCTCGCCGACATCGATCCCAATTTGACACTCATAAGCGTGAGAACCCTTCAGCAGCAGGTGGACATGTCGTTCGAACAGGAGCGCGCCGTCGCCGGTCTTGCAGGATTGTTCGGGATTGTAGCCCTGGTGCTCGCTGCGGTCGGCCTATATGGAGTCACTGCTTACACAGTCGCGCAACGCACCAACGAGATCGGAGTCCGCATGGCCCTCGGCGCCAATCGAACGAACGTCGTCCAACTCGTGCTGCGCGGTGCCTTCAACCGTGTCCTGCTTGGACTACTGCTCGGCACACCTCTGGCGGTGGGCGCCGGCCGCTTAATTGCCACGCAGTTATACGGAGTCTCAATCTGGGATCCTGTGGCGCTCTCAGGCGCCGCGATCTCCCTGGCCGTATGCGCGTTCTTCGCCGCCATCATTCCGGCAGGGCGCGCGGCTTCTATTTCACCGATGAGTGCATTGAGAACGGAGTAGGAGCTAGAGCGCATCCCTATGCTCACTCGAATAGCCCCGGCTGTTCCAGCGTGTCCTCGGGCTCGCGGAAGTTGCTTAACCCCACGCCCACCAATCGGTAGCGTTGTGCAGGAGTGAGCTGCACGCGCTCTCGCAGTTGGAGGGCGATGCTGATTAGCTCTTCGCATGAAGATGGAGGCGAAGTGGGTGTATGACTGCGGGTGAGAATCTTGAATTCGCTTGTCTTTAGTTTCAGGACAACGGTGCGGGCTATGCGTGGTTCGTTCTGGGAAGCCGACCACAGTTTCTCAGCGAGCCGACGAATGACCAGCTCAGTTCCTGTGAGGGGAACATCTTCTTCAAATGTGTCCTCGACAGAGATTGATTGTGTTGGGCGATCGGGAACTACTGGATTGTTGTCGATTCCACGAGCAAGCTCGTGGAGGCGAAGGCCATAACGTCCAAACTGAGCTTCCAGCTCAGACAGCTTCAGATTTCGCAGATCTGTGACCCTCTGGACTCCCAGGTTCTTTAGTTTTTCGCCTGTGACTTTGCCCACGCCGGGAAGCCGCTCAACCGGCAGGGGCAGGAGAAATGTGTCCACCTCTTCCGGCTGAATCACAAAGAGTCCGTCGGGCTTGCGCCAATCGGAAGCCAGCTTGGCGAGAAACTTGTTGGGCGCTACTCCTGCGGACGCGGTGAGATTCAGCTCGTTGCGAATCTGCTCGCGAATCGTGCGAGCCACAAGCGTAGCGGTCGGCAGGCCAAGCTTGTTCTCGGTGACGTCCAGATAGGCTTCGTCGAGAGACAAAGGTTCGATGCGGTCGGTGTGCCGTCCCAAAATGGCATGCACATCGCGCGAAACTGCACGATAGCGAATGAAGTCGGGCGGAATGAAGATCGCCTGCGGACACAGCCGCTGTGCGCGAACTGCCGGCATGGCGGAGCGTACTCCGAAAGTCCTGGCCTCGTACGAGGCGGCGCACACCACTGAGCGCTTCGCTTTCCAGGCAACGATTACCGGCTTCCCTCGCAGTTGCGAGTTATCGCGCTGTTCGATCGACGCATAGAACGCGTCCATGTCGACATGGATGATTTTCTTCACGAGCTGCCGGGAATGAAATTATGACGGTTCGAACAAGACTACAACCCGTGGCATCTTCGACGCAGGACGGGCTGCTCAGAGCTTCGGTAGGGATCAGGCGGATCGAGAATCAATGGAGCAGGCCAAATACTCCAATCCCATTGGTTGTTCCCACATAGACTTTGCCGTTCGCGACCGTGGGCACGATAAATTTGTTTCCTGTACCGAAGTGGTCGCGCCCGTTTGCGGCTTGGTTGCTATTGTAGAGTTCGTTGGCGAGATTATTGGCATCGTATGCATGCAGAACGGCTGTACTGCCATTCTCGGCGGCCCACACGATGCCGTTGGTATTCCCGTTTGCGGAGATCGATGGAGTTGTTCCTGGATAGGGGAAGGTATTGCTACTCTGCGATGCGGGATTCGAGCTCAACTTTGCGTTGGTCACGGAGAACGACTTCAGCTTGTCACTAACCCCGCCGTAGAAGATAGTGGCGTTGAAGAAAGCGGGAGCTCCAAATTCAGCGCCGATTGCTCCGGTCAGTTGCTGATAGATGTTGTTCGCGTTGGAATTGAACTTGCCCATGTTGTCGCGATCGACGACGTAGATGTTGCCATCCTTGCCTGCTCCGACCGCGAGGTGCCGAACCGTGCCTGTAGCATCGGTGAGGTCGGGAAGCACCATGGCGCCACCTGATCCAAGATCGGTGTCAGAATTCGATTCGCTGGCTGTGTTGAACAGCGCGAAATAATCGGTAACCGCTAAGTTATTATTCGTCATCGATAGCTTGAGAAACGCATTCCCGAAATCCCCTTGCGCGGGAAATCCATTGGCGTTCAGCGTTGAGTCAAAAGTGCCGTTGGCCGCGAGCTGATAGATATTGCCGGCCGAATCGACCGCAAGTCCCGCACCGCTGTTCCAGAATGAAGCCTCGCTGCCATTCGGTACGATGTTCAACACACTTACTTGTGCCAGCGTGCTCTGGTCGTAGGCGATGACCCAACCGGTGTACGGATTAACATCGCAATGAGAAGACCAACTCGTGTACACCACGCCGTTGAGCAGCAACAGTCCCGGACGCTCCTTGTACGCTCCAGGATCGAAGATCACGGAACCTCCGCTGCTATTTGCTCCCGTTCCGGGAAAGGTTGCATGCACGTCCTGAGGCCCAGAGAATTGCTCGGCTCCCGTGGTGAGGTTCAGAGCATGGAGGCGCTGAAAGTACGATCCGGAGGCATCCTTACTCATTGCTACTGCGTAGATTGTGCCGTTCGGACCAGCATTGCGATCGATCACAGGCGTTGCGGTGACTCCGATTTCCGGAGAGACCTGGTTGCATCCAAACCGGGCCTCCGAGGTTGTCTCACCACTTTTGAGCATGGAAACTTGCCAGAGCTTTGCACCGGTGTCCGCGTCGAACGCGTACACGCTGTCATGCTCAGTGGCTACGACCAACACGTTGTGTATGCCACCGGAGATCGACAGGTTGGACACGTACAGTGGTTGCGCGTCGACCTTACCATCGACGGAGATCACAAACAATTTTCCAAAATTCGTTGCGTTTACGTTCGCGGGGGTGAGAAGCGTTTCTTTTAGGTTTTGTCCCGTTCGGGCATTGTCGTTGTGATAGGTCAACACATCGTTCGCCGGTTGTGGGGGAGGCGCCGTAGCCGTAACGGTGAGAGTGGTTGTGCCGCTGACTGCGCCCGACACCGCCTTGATAGTAGTTGTTCCGGCTGCCACGGCCGTGGCAAGCCCGCCGGAGGTAATCGTCGCAACTGCCGCGCTCGAGGATGACCAGGTTGCTGTGCTCGTCAAGTTCTGTGTCGTGTTGTCGCTGAATGACCCAGTCGCAGTGAATTGTTGTGTAGTGCCGGTTTGGATTGACGAAGCACTAGGGCTTAACGAAATCGACATCAGAGTAGGGGATGACGTTCCTCCACCTGAGGAAGAGGAGGAAGAGCCAGTTCCTCCGCTGCATGCTATAAGCGCCGCAAACAGAGCAATGACGAACAGCTGAGGTCGTCTTAGAGTCACAACAGATCAATACTAATTGCGGGCATTCCATTTTTGAACAACAGTGATTTACAGTGTGGATTACCGAAGCCCCGGCAAGCAGGTTCCGAAGTGCATTGTACTGTCGGCTGCTGATTTCCAGTCCACAGCTAGAAGTACGTCATTTCGGCGGGTATGAGCGTAAGGTTGCGGTTCAGCTAAGTCAGAGAGTTCGTCGGGCCGAAGATCTACACGAGTTGGACAGCCGGCACCCGACATCGGCAACGCGCGGTCGAGGTAGCCGCCCGTAAAGGGTTAAACCTTCATTCCCGAAAAGAACTTTTGATGTTCGCTGATGACGCGCTGCTTGGCTTCGAGGTTGGGGTCGAGTGTCCAGGCGCCACGTTCGTGAGTTCCACCCAGAAGGATTCCATCGCGGCGGGGAAACATGTAGTCGTCGCCGAAGAGGACGGCATAGTTCACCTGAGGTTGGGGCAGGAGCACGGTCAGTTGTCCTTTGACCGGCGTTAGCTCCTGGTCGTTAAAGAGATTCCTGGCGCCGAGTCCGGTACAGTTCATGATTACCGATTCGGGAAACGCGGCGATCTCGGCAGTGGAATGAAGCTCCTGCACCACGATCTTGCCCCCGGCGATGAAAAAGTCGTTCATGAGGGCCGGCAGATACACCGACGGCTCGATCATCATCTGTTGCGCGCGCTCGACATAGGGTAAAGGAAACGGATTGGCGGCCCCTTCGATAGCAATAACGTCGACGAGGAACTCCCGCAGTGGATTGCCTGCGCCGAACCGGCCATTCAGGTCGAAGGGTTCAGACTGGGCGTAGTAATTGGGCATCCAGCGGACGCCGTAACGGTCACCTACCATCAGCTGAAAGCGGCGGTGTGCGACGCGTGCCGCTTCCACGAGTTGCTGTACGAACTCGGGAGTTCTGCGGTCGGAGTCGGAGACAAGATATGGATACCACTGCGCGCCGGCGATGTTGGACGTGGTATTCGGCGGCAAGTCCTTGGCATAGATCGTGACTCCGTATCCGCGTTCCTGCAGCAGGCGGGCGGTCGCGAGTCCTACGGCGCCTGATCCGAGCACGGCAACGCGCTGAGTCGCCGCCTGCAGGTGCGCGTCGCGCACAATGCGCGCGGCTAACTCGCCCGTGCCCCAGGAGAGAGTGACTCCTCCGCCACCGTGTCCGTAATTGTGGACGATGAGCTTGTCTCCGAGCTTTTCACCCCGTACAACAAATCCAGAAGGACGAAATGGACGCAGACCGACCACGGTGCGAATCTCAAGCTCGGGGCGCACATCGACTCGCGACAGCCTGGTCAGATCGGGAGTCGGGCTCACCCCCACGACATGCGCGGCACGGCGCGCGCATCCTTCGAGCAATGCTGCCGCCGTAGCGGAGCCAATCACTTTGAGCGCAGCGCGGCGATTCATCTTGCGAAGTATAGCGAGACGCGGACTCGTCTTAGACGTGGGCAATCAACGAAGGCAACAAGGGCATCCTTCAAGCTTTCGATCGGATCCTAGCTTCAGGTCACGATGCGACTGCAATATCTAGAAACGTCCAAACCACTCGCGGGACTTTCTCGCATTACCTTTCTATGAAACTCCTCGGGACCTGGGCAGCTCCGATTGGTTCGTAAAGAGCCTACTGCCGTCTCTCCGGACTTTCGCTCATGGGCCGGACGTACGTATTTGTCATCGCCGAGGGCCATTCGGGGCTTTTGGTGATGCAAATCAATTGTGCCGGCGACGGCGTGGTCTAGGGAACGGGCCGGATTCAGTAAGGAGATGGAATAGGCCGCTGCCGATCAGCGGTCGGCCATCGGAGTCGTGTACGTACATCTCATCTTCGTTTTCGCTGACGACCCTAAAGATGTGGGTGCCCTTCATCCTAATCGAGGGGCACCCGTTTTGTGGGTTCAGCAAGGGAAAGTAAGAACAAAACAAAGGCAGCGCCCGGAAGGAACCAGGTACTATTCTTCGCGCAATGCGACGAGTGGTTGAATTCCAGCGGCGCGGCGAGCGTGTCCTATCATTGCTAATAGCGCCGACAAGATCAGCGAAGTACACACGAGCCCATACGACACCGGGCTTTCCGGACTCAACGGAATAGGCGCACGACGAAGAGTGCTTGCAACGCCAAATGAGAAAGCAAATGCGAGCATTACGCCCACCACGCTTCCTGCAATTACCGGCCGCACCCCGGAAGCAAAAACCAGTCTCATGAGGGTGCCTGGAGTAGCGCCGAGCGCCGAGCGAATTCCGAACTCGCGCGTCCTTCTGGTCACCGAGTATCCGACAGCTCCATAGATTCCGAGCAACGCCAGAAAAGCCGCTACGCAGGCTACAAACAAGAGCATCTTGCCGAGCAACCATCCTTGCTCAGCGGTGACGTCCATTTGCGCGCGCAGCGTGCTGGAAACCACCAGCATCTGCGGATCGAGATCGCGTACAAGATGCTTCACTGCTGCCGCGATAGAACCCGCGTCGCCGTGGAAGCGAATGAGAACCAAATCGCCACGCACGGGAGTCGTGCGAAGCATATAAAGTGTCGGTCCATCTGGTTCGCGAGTGTACCCGCTGTAGGTATCGCCGACAACGCCGAGTACGCGCAAACGCTTTCCGTCAGGCCCAATGACCTCTTTGCCAATCGGATCTTTCCCGGGCCAAAACGCGGCTGCGAACGTTTGCGAGACTATGACCGTACTCTCGTCTGCCGGAGTGTCGCGAAAGAAGTCGCCATGGACAAGCCGAATATCGAGCGCACTGAAGTAATTCTGCGAGACGGTTCTCACCGTCGCAGTGTGTGCTTCCCCTGACGCCTCGGTGGGGAGACGAAACTCAGTGCCAAGACCTGCTGCCACGAGATCGCCTGACAGAGGCGATGTGCTGGTAGTGGCAACGGCATCGACCAAGGGCGTGCCTTCCAGACGTTCGTGAAAGGTTCGGTAGAAGGCCGCCACTTCAGCTACGCCGTAGTGTTCCGCCGCAAATTCTAATGGAACCGCGAGCACCTGCCGCGTTTCAAAACCGGGCTCCGCGTGGAAGATCGTGAGCACAGCCCGCGAAAACATCACGGATACGACCATCAGCACAATGCTGAAACCAACTTGCGCTATTACCAACAGATCCTCAAGCTTCCAACGCACACGTACTGCGGCTACAGCAAGTTCCTGTCCCTTGAGCGAAGTCCACACGTCCTGCCTCAGGCATTCGGCGGCGGGCGCAATCCCCGCGAAAACTGAAGCTGCTAACGTGATTGCGGCGAGATAGCCGAAGATATGCCAGTCGAGTGTGAACTGGTAGTGCGGCATCTGAGGAAGGAGCTTCTGAAAAATTCTGGGGATTTGCAGGGCAAGATAGATGCCCAGCACCGCAGCTAAAGAAGCCAGCAGCAGGTTTTCGGAGAGAAGCTGCCGCAACACACGCCGTCGCGCGGCGCCCAGCGAAATGCGCAGGGCAATCTCCTGCCGTCGGGCTACAGCGCGGGAAAGCAACAAAACCGCCCCGCTGCCGCAGCTTACGAGCAGCAACAGCGCGGCTCCAGTGAATACCAGCAACACGATCCAGAAGGACTTTCCGCGGATGGCTGGGTCCTCGATCATCGCTCCGTTGGTGGCCAGGACTCGCTGTTTCAAATCGGGGTCAGACGCCGCCACTCGCCCGGCGATTACGTTCGCTTCCGCCGCAAGTTGTCTTCGTGTGTGTCCTGGACGCATCCTGCCTTCCAGCCACAGCGCGGGTGTTCGGTCGGCACGAAAGATATCCTCATTCCCGGTGAGCCGATGCTGCACCGTGTAAGGCACCCATAGTCCAGGACTTCGGAGTCTGCCGGCAAAATCTATCGGGGTGACGCCGATTACCGTGAAGGGCAGCCGATTCAGCAGGATCACTTTTCCAAGAATGTGCGGATCGCCGGCAAAGCGATCGCGCCACGCCTCTTCGGCCAGTACGACGACGTGTTCCTTTGAGGCCGGTGCGCATTCGTCAGGGCGGAACAAGCGGCCTAGACTCGGCCGAATCAAGCCGTAAACCGAGAAGAAGTTGCAGGAAACTTCAAGCGCCTGAGTACTGGCCGGATCTTCCCCAATCAAGACATGGTCCGTGCGCCATGCAGCGAGATCCTGCAGCACTTGCGATTCGCTCTGGATAGCGCGGTATGCAGCCAGAGAGAATTGGCCGCCCGCTTCCCGCGGCTTTCCTCGCAACCAATACTGGGCGTACAGCCGGGTGAAGGTCGCCGGATCGGAATCGGTGCGCGGCCGAAGTAGGAGCCCGTTGATGAGCGTGAACACTCCGGTGTTGATACCGATCCCGATGGCCAGCGTCAGGACAACGGCAATCGAGATCAGCTTCGCATTCCGGACCATTCGGAATCCATACTTCAGATCGCGAACCAGATCGTCCAGCCAAAGCAAGACGCACCTCCGCCAGTTAGACACCGTACGCTCCAAAGACGATGGGCGCGAACGAAAATTGCATATTCCACCGCATACTTCGAGCACCAGCTATTTGAACGGCTGGCGCACCTGCGTTTGGCCTTAGTTTTGCTGGGTCAGTTAAGGTGTGGTGCCGCGCCTTTTGGGGTGTTCGAAGGGCGCCCTATCGATACTGTCTTCGGCGCTATTCGCTGCGAATGTTTTTCGCTTACGTTCTGCGAGGCCGGGACGCACTTCTCACGGAGCACTTCCAGCAGCAGACTTGCTCGAATCGGCTTTCTCCCGGTGAAGGATGTGCCGAATCTCGGGAGCAAACTCGCCGAGCAGGTTGACGCCTGTTCCGACGAAGATCTGCGTAATTGCTCCCTGATAGCCTCGTACCTGCCACACCGGGTTTCCCGGCTGCCAGGTTGTGGCCAGGGCAGACGCTCCGAAGGCACCCAGGTATGGCATGATCTGCGGCCGCAGCGCCGTTTCGGTTCTGTCGTAGGTAACGAAGTTTCTCAAGACCGCATAACGCGTTCGCCGCCAGAATCGATCACAGCGACAACGGTCGTAGCGCGGCTCCCAGCCAAGCAGCGCATTCCCCAAAGATGAAACCGAGTGCTGAATCACAAACTGTGCGTGCTGGTTGCCAAATCGTTTGGCAAACCCTCCGAAGCCATCGCCCCATTCCGGATTGCTGTCAGCGATCTGATCGTACAGCGTAAAGAGGGTCGTCTTGGCGTAGATACCGGGTGTCGTGTAGGTTTGGCGAACGTAGAGTTGGAATCGTTCGCGTCCAGTGAGAACCTCACGTGGAACCTCTTTGGGAATGTAGGAACCGTAGAGCCAGTTCACGTTGATCTGCTCTTCACGAGGCTTCTGTGGTGGACCTGCTTGCGGAGCGGGATTCGCAGATATCGGCTGTTGAGCCTGACAGACGGTAAAGATTAACCCCAGAATGGTTACGAGCAGCCTTGAGGAACGCATCAGGTATCCCTGTCCAAAGGACCAGCGTTGGGCAGAGAACCTCGGAAGGTAACTGTCTATTTTTGCAGCGGTGCAAGCCGGCCGGTGATTCCTCCATCGCGAGGGGCGACGCCATCTTTCGTTTGTCTTGGTTTTTACTTGGCACTTCAAAGTGTGGATGCCGCGCCACAGTTAGAGAGTCCCATCCAAATACCAGAACAAGCCAGACGAGTAGGATGACGCTACCGCTAGTGAGTCTGAATTTCCACAGCGAGTGACGGTACAACTCTTGACCGCAGGCCGCGAGTCGCGGTACCGCCATGAAGAGGAGGGTGGCCCGGTGCAGATCGGCAGGATGAGGATGACAGTCGCAGGATCATCCAGTTCGCAATTCCTTGATGATTCCCTCTTAATTCCCTGCCGCTCAAGCTTCCCCCAGTGTTTATGCGGGTTTCACGCAACAGATGAAATTTCGCTGTTTTTTTCGCTGATACATTCGCTGTTAATTCGCTGTTAGCCATCTGATCAGCAAATTAACAGTGAATTTGGCTGGACGGTTGGTACGTCAGGGCAGGACTGCGGGAATCTGATTTGATCCGCTTGTTAGAACACGCGTCATTGATCTTCCGCACTGGTATCTCGGGAACAGCGCCTGGGGCTCAGATTTCATCGCGACTCTAATTCTTTTTTAAGTGAACGCCGGATCTCAGCACTGCCTGACCATCTGAAAAGGCGCGGGCACACGTTTCCTCTATTCCTGTTAACTTGTATCGATTTCGAGGAGAACACCCAATTCCATGAGCGGGAAAACGCTTAGCTTGATGTGCACCATTCTGGCCCTTGCTGTATCTGCTGTGGCTCAGACGCAGCCTGCGGTTCTGACAATCCAGATCGATAAACCGGGTTCCAAAGTCAGCCCAACGTTGTACGGTCTGATGACGGAGGAGATTAATTACTCCTACGACGGCGGTCTCTATGCCGAAATGGTCCGCAATCGAACTTTCCGGGCGAATTGGTCGGGCGTGCTGTACTGGTATCTGGTCGAAGAGGGAAATGCTCGGGCGAAGATGCAAGTGGACCGTCAGACCGGTCCCAGTAAAGCCTTGAACTCTAGCTTGCGACTCGATGTCAGCCAGGCTGACACCCAAAATCAGGCTGGCGTTCTTAATCAAGGCTACTGGGGTATGGCGCTACATCCGGACACGACTTACAAGGGTTCGTTTTACGCGAAATCCGACTCCGACGCTCTGAACACCGTAACCGTGAAGCTCGTCAGTAATACTAACGGAAAGGTACTTGCTACTGCTTCGGCTTCGGGAATAACAACTGCCTGGAAGCAACACGAGTTCTCCTTAAGAACCGGAGCGATTCAGGCTTCATCCGCCAACCACCTGGTTCTATCCGTGGCCCACGCGGGAACATTGTGGCTCAACCTTGTTTCGTTATTTCCGCCTACCTACCACAATCGCGCTAACGGCAATCGCATCGACTTGATGGAGAAGCTGGCGGCAATGCATCCGGCATTTTTGCGGTTCCCCGGCGGAAACTATCTCGAGGGAGAGCACATTGCCGAGCGTTTTGACTGGAAGAAGACCATCGGCCCTTTGGTAGACCGCTCCACGCATCCGAGTCCGTGGCGATACCACTCCTCAGATGGAATGGGACTGCTGGAATTCCTCGAATGGTGTGAGGATCTCAACATGGAGCCGGTACTCGCCGTCTATGCCGGATATTCTTTGCAGCAGGAACATGTAAATCCTGGACCAGACCTCGAACCTTATGTTCAGGATGCACTTGACGAAATCGAGTACGTAATAGGCAGACCTGAGACGAAATGGGGAACTGAGCGCGCGAAAAACGGCCATCCGCAGCCATTCAAACTGAATTATGTCGAAATAGGAAATGAGGATCAGTTTGATCGCTCTGGCAGCTACGATGGCAGGTACGAGCAGTTCTACAAAGCGATTAAGGCCAAATATCCGGATCTTCAGATCATTGCGACGACACCAGTGAAAAGTATTCGTCCGGACGTGATAGACGACCACTATTACCGACGGGCGACCGATTTCTTCAGCGACACGACGCACTATGACAAAACCGATCGGCGTGGCCCAAAGATTTTTGTCGGCGAGTGGGCGACTCGAGAAGGCACGCCGACCCCAAACTTTGGCGCAGCGCTGGGCGATGCTGCATGGATGACCGGAATGGAACGCAACAGCGACATCATCGTCATGGCCTCATACGCGCCACTGTTCGTCAACGTGAATCCAGGCGGCATGCAGTGGGAGACAAATCTGATTGGGTACGATGCAATCCACAGCTACGGATCTCCGAGTTACTACGCGCAAGTGATGTTTGCCACGTACGCTGGAGATACCACGCTCGTCTCGCAGGTTGAGAATGGCGGGCCGAAGTTGTTCTACTCCGTCACGAAGGATACCGCGCGGAACCGCATTTATCTGAAACTGGTCAATGCGGCGTCCACTCCGCAAGCGATCGATCTGAAGTTCACGGGCGCGACCTTGGCTAGCGCGGGCAGATTGGTGATGTTTAAGGCAAGCAGCACCGAGGCTACAAATTCACTCGAACAGCCAAAGAACATTGTGCCGGTCGAGAGTTCCCTCCGTAACTTGGGCAGTGAGGTGCATTACACTGCGCCCGCGTATTCGATCCAGGTTATTCAACTCGATCAGCAGTAGAGCACAGCCAAGACTTCTAACGGATCGCGTGGGACCCAGCCCGCAGTGACTGCTGATTAAACTTACAAGGCAGCCTTATCTGAACCGGAAAGGAATCCACCTTTCGGTGTGCTGCAAAAGCTCTAGGAAATCTACCAGCTTAGTTGCAACAGCGAAACAGATTGTCGCGGCAGCTCGATATTGAAACTTGCTGCTCGGCCCTGCACTGTTATCCATTCCGGCGAGTTGAACTCCTGAAGTTCGCCCGCGGCTTCGATTGTCGCATGTTGCTCCGGCGAAGGCTGTTGCGGAGATCCCATCTCTTTCCATGCAGTCCATGAATTGCTGTGGCGCTCATCAATCCTATAGCGACGCACTAAGACACGCTCGACACTGCTCGGAAAACCTGTGACTTCGATTCGCGCATTCGCCACGGGCGCATTTACGTCGTCATCGTGATAATTCCACGCCAGGACTGAGACTTCATGTTCGCCTGCAACTGCGAGAGCATCTACATCCGACTCATCGCGAACTCCGCGGGCGAGCATAGTAAGCAAGGGCACGCGGCGATCGGCCTGCACGTTGACCCGATCGCCACGCATTAGTCCCACCATGCGAAAGAGATTCAGGATTGGCTTGTCGACGCCATTCGTTGCCAGAGTACGTAAACCGTCGAAATAGGGTTGGCCCTCAAATTCGAAAGCCCATGTCAGCATTCCTGCGATGTTGGTCTGCTCGCGATCGGCAAGTTCGAAGATGGCCTTTAACAGCGCAGCGGTATACGCCGGGTAGAGGGTCCCATTGCGGTACGCGTTTTGTGGATAAACACGGGCCGAGCATGCCGCACAACCTTCTGGATCCGACTCGCTCAGCACGATGGGAACAGAACGAAACTTGGCGAAGGAATGGACAATTTGAAATCCCTGATCGATGTCCTGAGCGTGTTTCGCAATTCCCATGCGCACGTGTCCGTCAATAACAGAAGGTGTTCCCTTGGCGTGGTAGGTGATGAAGTCCAGCGGGGCGCCATTCCGTCCGTTTGCGAAGTTCGTACCGCGATCGCAGTGCTCCAGAAATTGCTGTAGAAATGCAGCGGCTTTTTGACTCGATGGTCCCGTAACTGCAGGACCACCGACCCTGGCAGAAGGAAGAGCGCGTTTCACCGCCGCTGCCGTGTAGTCGTAGAGTTTGTCGTACTCTTCCGGTGTCCCGTGCCAATAAAAGATGTCAGGTTCGTTCCATACTTCCCAGTACCATGACTCGACCTGCCTTTGCCCATATTTTTCGACGCAGTGGTGCACCCATTGGTAAACCAGTTCTCCCCACTTCCTGTAATCATTCGGCGGATACGACCAACCAATCGCGTAGTCCTTGTTGGCTGCACCAGGAATCCATGTAGGGTGATAGGGTTCGGGTTTCGAGGATAGTGCCTGCGGCATAAAGCCGATCTCGACGAATGGTTTGGCTCCGGCATGTAGGTAGGTATCAAAAATGTGATCGACGAGGTGCCAGTCGTAAACGGGCTGCGACGCCGCGTCCTCGCTGTACGCGTTTGTTGATCCCCATTTGAGACCAGGGGTCCCGTCGCCTGTCACTAACAAAAAGTGTGTACGAATGTAGACGGGTACGTGGCTCAGTGCGGCCAGTTCGCCGACAAGCTTTGTACCGTTTGTTGTGTAGGTGTAATTTGCCTCATCGTATCCAAAATACGCATAGATTGGCGGAAACGGGCCAATCGACTTTGAGGCATCAACGCGAATTGTTGATGGTTGCTGCGCCAGTGTAGAGACTGCAGCCAACGATGCCAAAAGGATAAACCGAGACAGGCTCAACGCTGGCACAGTGTAATTCCTACGCGAGCGGCTCGGCCGGAAGCTAATGCCAATAGTCACTCAATACTCCCTATTGAAACCGCACAGTTTATAACGGGAATAATTCGCCCTTCCGTCTGATTTGTAATCCAGTGCTCTATGTTCCCCAGCTACACTCCACGAGGCCTGATTGTTAAAATGGAGCGGCCCTAAGGGACTCTACCTGATTCCAGTAGTCTCGAAAGCTCTCGACATCCTTGAGCTGCTACAAAAAGAGCGCGCCTCTATCCCTGGAGACGATTTATCAGCGCAGCCATATATCCAAGACCACGATCACCGGATTCTTAAGACATTCGTATATCGCGGTCACGTTGCGCGCACGGAAGATGGTTTGTATCGCTTTGTGGCTCGGCCGAAGAAGGCTCGGTTCGGATTCGGCAGTGAGTCGGCGGAGATGCCGTTTTCGCAAGAGGTAACTGACAGCCTTCGCACGGCGGCGGCAGCGGCGGGGGTGGATTTACTGGTCCTGGACAACCGCTAAGAGGCATCGACGGCCTTGACCAATGTTGGAGGAATTTGTTCGTGAACGCGTCGATCTCGTAATCGAGTTCCAAATCAATCAGCACGCCGCCCCTGCGGTGAACCGCAAGATTTAGGCTAGGGAGGTTATCGTACGAGAAGTATCGGCGACCGCAAGAGAGTGAGAGGCCAACTTCGCAATCAAGACCCAATTGAAGGATTGAGAATGCAGCGACGCGACTTCATCAAATCGGCATCATTACTTGCCGGTGGATGTTTGTGGCCGCTTGTATCGAACTCTTTCGCCCTCCGGGAAGAGGGTGATTCCACCTCTATTTCGTTCGAAACGACAGATGGGCGATACCAAAGCGTGTATTTACATGCGCTCCAGACCCTACGAGCAAACATCGTGCGAGTTGCAAATTACGCCGAGCGAGTGTTGATCGAGGGCGCCAACTATCAAGGAGCTTGGCTCGAGTGTGCTCCGCTCGAGGCGCTCGTATATGCGCCAGTTCGAGCCGATGTGGCGCGCAACAATCACCTGGTGTTTTTTGCCTTGCAGCGCGACGATGGGCAGATCCCGTGTTGGGTCCGCAAAACGGCGGTCGGATTCGCTCAGATCCAGATGGTGGTCCCGATAGCCGCAACGGCGTGGGAAGCTGCTCAGACAAGCGGGAATAGCGAACTACTTGAGAAGGCGTACAGCGCTTGTGGCAAGTGGGATCTATGGCTGCGCAAATATCGCGACACGAGACACACAGGATTGTGCGAGGGATTCTGCGCGTACGATACCGGGCATGACAACAGCCCAAGATGGGCGGGAATTCCGAACCGGTGTCCTGATGGCGATGCACGCAAGTGCCCATCGATTCCATCGCTGCCGCGACTATCGCCCGATCTCTCCGCGACTGTCTATGGAGGACGAATCGCCCTTGCTGCGATGGCTCGTGCGTTGGGAAAGCAGGAGGACGAAGACCGCTGGCTGAACGATGCAGAAACAATTCGAACTGCAATTCTGAAGAAGTTGTATTCGGAGGAAGACTCGGCGTTCTATGACGTGGACGCGAAGGATCGGTTTGTACATATTCGCGGAGATGTAATCACTCGAGTGCTGGGAGAACACGTGGTCGATCAGAAGCTCTTTGACGTCATCTATCGCCGCCAAATTCACAATCCGTCGGCGTTCTGGGCTCCCTTTCCCTTTCCGTCAATCGCCCTCGACGATCCTACATTTGTACGTCCGATCCCTCCGAACTCGTGGGGAGGAGCGGCGCAGGCGCTGACCGCGCTACGTGCCCCAAGATGGATGGAACATTATGAAAAGCCCGCTGATTTAGCTCACGTTATGCAGAAGTGGGTGGAAGCAATACTGAAAGTAAATGCATTCTTGCAGCAAATGGACCCGTTGAACGCGAATTTCACAACCGGGGAAGCCGACTATTCGCCTGCGGCGTTGGTCTTCTTTGACTTTACATGGAGGCTTGCCGGAGTACGCATGGCAGGACATGAGCTGGAGTGGAATGTGCGTCCAATGCCGGCAAACGTGCGAGCTAACTATCAATGGAGGTTGTCTCCCACTAGCGCTGCGAGACTTGGTTATTCAGATGGTATGGCTCAGCTCACAATGAATAACCGAGAGTTGTGCAGAACAAACAGTACGGTTCGCTTAATTACCGACGAAAGCGGGAATCTCAAGCGAGCGACCGGCATTGCTGAGGTTTCCGAGACTGTCATCCTCCAGCTAAGCTCTGGTCGCGAACAGAGGTTCCAAATAAAGCCCAACCAAATCGCAAATATCGCGAAGATGCAGGCCGCACCGCTGCATTGATGTAAATGATTAGCTGTAACTACATCCCGGCGCCGGAAGCAGCTTCGGGAGAATCACCGGCGCGCAGGATCCTAGCATCTCTCAAGTTCTAGAGTCTGGGTGGGAGAGCAGTGCGTTCGAAGTTAACAGCCCGATCTTCCATCCCAAGCTTGCCGAATTCTGGCATAGGAGCTGGGAGCAACTTAAACGATGTATTCCGCAGCAAGAGCTCAGTGTCTGCCGACTGGTATGAGCCGGATGGGCCCAAACAAGCCTGCAGGAATCGGCTGCACCTTGTCCATATCCTGAGGTTCAAAGCGCGTGCCATAGCGAAGATTCAGGAGACGGTAATCGGGGAGCACGCGTTCCGACATGCGGTTGAGGGCAAGATTCGCAACCTCGACGCGGATTGAATTCTCTCCCGCATGAAGTAGGGACGTGACATCTAGCGAATATGGAGGACACCAGATTGAACCCGCGCGCTTGCCGTTCACATAAACGACGGCTGCTTCCCGAATTGGTGCCTCGAACCAGGCTTGCATTCCTGCTCTGAGGGATTGAGAAGGAACTACTTTGCCTTCGCCGAAGTCGAGCTGAATGGTGCTGGCGTGAAGAACGCGCTCAGGGATTGCCACAACCTTCTCGTACATCGCGTGTCCGGAGAAAAAACGCGTGTCTGCGTTCGCGGTCCATGAGTACAGCTCGTGCATGGTTTTCGTGCTGCCATTTTCGAACATAACCCGCCAGTCGTTGCTAATGTCGATAACATCGTTGGCGGTTGACCTGGATGGGGCCGGCACCGCTGCCCGCCGATTGCGGGAAAAGACCAACAGTCGCGAAGCGTATGGCTCAAGATCAAGCGTAACAGTGGTGTGGTCTCCCTTGCGCTGCTTTATGGACACAGCGGAGGTGCCTCCGCTGATCGCATTCCACCATTGGGATTCCATTCCAGTTACACGAAACGTGGCGTCAACGGTCTGCCGCTGGTTGGAAGTGTTGGCAATGAAATAAAGTTCAGCATCGGATAGATGACGGTGAACAAAGCCTACATCGGGCGCCGCCGGCGTGAAGGATACGTCGGGATCTAATGCGGCAGAGAGTACATCGCTAATCTTCTCCTCGTCGGGAACAAAGCGGGCTGGAGCGTTTTCGATCTGGAAGAGACGCCGAGTTATCACTCTGATCTCACCGTTGTCCGATCCGTTTGCCATAAAGCCAGGAGGGATCGAAGGAAGCCTGTGCGTCGCAATTAGTATTCCGCCAGAGAGCACAAAGCTCTCGAATTCCCGATAGGTTTCCGGCGAGATAGTCTCGACGTTCGGCAGCACCACAACTCGGTAACGATTGGTACCGAGCAATAGCGTGCCATTCTCTGTTCGGCCTGTGCGCTGGAGCGCCTGTTCGTCAAAGAAGTCGAAATTGAAGCCGCTGTGTAGGATGCCAGCAATTACCTCATTCCCGACTTGGGCTTGCAACGCTTCAAATAAGTTTGCATGACCGGGACGAAATCTAGCCCACGCATCGTCATTTGGGAGATAGACGGCAACGTCGTTCACTGGCCGCCCCTGGCGAAGTACAAAACTGACACGCTGCAGATAGGCGGCGACATCTGGCATCACCATCCACCACGGGTTCTTGTCATCGAAAACTGCAGCGGCGTAGAAGCGCCATCCCGGATACTCGATGCTCTCGGGCGAGTACGGCCATCCATGCCCAATGAGCTGGTTAATGCCTTCGAGAAAATGCCTGTCGGCCTCGGCTTTCATGTCCAGCGGCGTTGCGCGAAACACTGGCGAGTGAAGCCAGGTCCAGGTTTCCGACGACGTAACTGGAACTCCGTAGATATGACTTGCCGACGAAGCCCAACGCGTGGCGGAAAGCGACTTCCACTGCGCTCCTTCACCTTCAGGAAGGTCGGCAAGCGCGCCGCTTGATAGCTCCGCCGGAGGAATTCCGTAGCCCTGCATACGGAACTTAGTGTGATTTCGCTGAGCCCATTCGTGAACCGTCGCTGCAAACCCTTCGTCGAACAATTCCGTCAGAGTCTTGCCCCAATCGCGCCGAATGCCTTGGCTCAACGTTCCTCGATCTTCGACGAGTTCCGGCAAGTGCGGTCGCAAGTCATATCCTCTCCGCTTTTGAAACTGCTCCAGAAAGTCAACTGTCCAGTCGGACCCATAGGCTTCGAGGCTATCGCAGAAGATGGCATATGGACCATTCACGGAAAACGCCTGCATCAAACGGTCGCCCACATGCTGCAGATAATGTTCAACGGCGGCCTTGTCGTAGTGATTGAGAACAAATCCCTCGGCTCCGACTGCAGCGCGCTTCACTTGCATTCCCGAGCGACTTGATATGAAGAAGAGAACATCGCGAGGCTCAGTGATTTCTTCGGGAAGGGATGCTATGCCGTCATGAATATCATTTAGTAGCTGGAAATTCGGCTCTGCTTGACTCGCCTTTGGTGTGACCAGGAACACAGCGAGCAGTTCCTCACCGCTGACCAAATTGGGCAATGCAACAGTTCTAGACTGCCTGGCTGTTGTGACCCGCACTATGCGCAGGGATCCAGCAGCTTCCGTAATCGGGACTTGCGGCCCGCCGTATGGCCAGCCGCTGCCCAACGTAAGGTCCATGCGTAGCCCGAGTTCTTTGGCCTTTTCCGACCCAAAGCGAAGCGCGTCAAGAAACTCGTCTGACAGGTAAGAAAGATTCTTAAAGCCATGTTGCGGATCGTCGAGCGCCAACGGATAGACTGGCTGAACCTCAAAGCCGCCGATGCCTCCCTGCTTCATGAGAAGCATTTCCTTTTCCAGCTCTCGCTTTTCGACCGCGGGACCGAACCACCACCAGCGCATCATAATGCGTGAGTCGTCAGGGGGCTGCCGAAACATTCGTTCCACTTCAGGAATGCCTGAGTTCGAAGTCGAGTCGGACTTCGCTTGCGACCACGCGGGAACAGCAAGCGCGCCCCAACAGGCCAGCACTGCAGCTACGAGGTTGGAAACGTGTACAAACGTGCCGGCCGATTTCAATTTCCCTCCAGTACTTAGCTTTGACACAACAAACAAAAGTAGCTGTTTGATCCACACTTGCGATTTGTATATTGAGGACAATCTATTTGTGCGCTTCACGCGAGCTCAGGGCGGAGAGTGCGAAGGCGTCTCGAGAGTGGGTCACGGTTTCTCCGCCTCTACTTCCACTTCGAAGACGTGAGTTGGTCCAAACATGTTTGAGCGGAAGACAATCCACTTGCCATCGGGAGTGAAGGTCACGTTGGGTTCGAGACGATAATCGTGCTTGGCGAGATCGACGAGTTTCTCCGCCTTGAGTGCTCCGTTCACTGGAGTAAACAGGTAAATCCATTGACCGTTGCCAGGAGCGGCGACACTGTTCGGTCCTCCGCCGTCGCCGGCAAAGAGCTTGTCATCAGGAGAGACGTTGTAGTGAACCGACCACTCCGAACGCTCCACTCTGTGACGAATCGGCTCGCCGGTCGCGAGCACAACTCCTGCTAGCCAGAATTCCTTCCCTTTGGGTGTTTGCAAGTCGTACCAGACTGTTTTGCCATCGGCACCGAAGAATTCGTGACCGGCAATCTCCATATCCATCGTTCTGGTGTGAATCTTGCGCAGACCGGTACCATCGGTGTGGATGGTCCAGATGCGATCGACCTTATGCCACGGGCCTTCATGGCAGAACAGGATCAGATTGGGATCGGTTGGCGAGAACTGGACGTGGTTCAACCAATCGGTACTGTGGTTGAACGTCTTCACTTCGCCGGTCTTGATGGAGATTGTGTACAGCGCCATTGGCAGCCGCGCCGCCAGGCGGCGTTCCATCATCTCTCCCTTGCCGGGATAGTTGTCGCCATGGGGCTGTAGAGTGGCGGTCGATGGGGGCGAGGCTTGAGGTGTCGGTCCCTCTAAGAAGCTTCCTCCGAGCAATGTTTCATCGGCGTTCACCGTAAGTCCTGATCCGGAACGAAGCTCAGGCTTGGTTACGATGCCGCGCGTCTCTCCCGAATCGAGACTGGTCTGGCAAACCGCGTCGCCTTTGAAGTAGAAGACTTGCCGCGTGCGTCTGCCTACTACCACATCACTGACACGACCTTCGACCAATGGCCGGATCTTGCGTGTGTGAAGATCGATTACGGAAATCCCATTTCGGGTAGTAAACACCATCAGGTCGCCTTTCGCGGTGTAGGCGTTCTGATGGAAGTAGAGACTTGCGCTTCCCGGCTCGTCGGATAAACGAATGATGCGGTGATGGGTGGCAGGGTCCGTCCATTCGCGGGGAGGCTCCTGCGCAACGCCGAATGTAGCGCTAGCCAGGCAGACAGCAAGCGATAGTTTTTTCATTCCTTGGTCTCGGCCCTTGAGCAATTCAACATTCGCTCGGATCAGAAATAAACCTTCAGCCCAAACTGGATGTACCTCGGCTGTCCCAGTTCGCGCAATTGACCAAATCCCATGCCGTACGCCTGTCGTAACCGATACAGCTTGAATCCGTTCAGAGTTCGAATGTCGAATGAATTCGCATTTGCTGTCGCGAATCCCTGAGGTACCGGAACATGGAAGAAATCAGCAGGCAAGGGATTAGTCGAGGAATGTGTGCTGTTGACCATGTTCTGAATTGCGGTTAACTGTGCCGCGCCGGCCTGTGTGTTGGAGAGCGGCTGGTTGTTGAACTTAGCCCAGGCGTCGTACTCACTCGCGTTGATTGGAACGAATGTTCCCTGCGCCTGTCCGCTGGAATTGATCGTCACGGTAGTCGTTCCCTCATTGGGAGCGCTCATGAAGTCGTTGGAGCTGCTGCCGTTCACGAGGCTTCCTGACGTGACCTGGAAGTTAGGATGATTAAACGCATTGAGAAGATCGACGCGGAACTGTATGCGACGGCGTCCTTCAGGTCCAGGCAGTGGAAAGTCTTTTTGAATTGATGCGTCGAAAAAGCGGTTCATGGGGCCGCGAATTGCCAGCGTACGCGACGCGTCTCCAAGCTCGCCTTTCACTGGACGGATAAATGCCGCAGGATTCACGAATGGCTCACAGGTGTTCACCGTTACGCAGCTGCGGCTGTAATTGGGATTGATGAGGGGCACCCCGGGCACAATGTTCGGACGGATCGTGTGAGTCGCACTACCGCTGAGTCCGTTCGCATCCTGGATCACGGGCAGGAACGGATACTCGCTCTGGATTCGGAAGACACCGCTGGTGGTCCAATTTCCCGCAATGAGCCTGAGCGGAGCCCACGCATCCGCGAGGAAACGGCGTCCCCGTCCGAACGGCAGGTCATAGATATAAGTTGCGCTGATCGCGTGAGGAATATCGAATACTGATTCCGCGCGGTCGCTGGCGAGAGGAGCCCCAAACGTCACTTGACCGCCATTCGTCACGCCAGTGGTCAAGACAAACTTGTCAGGACTCGCGTCTGAGGCATCGTCGATCGACCTGCCGTAGGTGTAATTGCCGGTGACGATTAGCCCGGTCCCGACGCGACGCAGCACGCTGACGTATGCGGCATGGCGGATACTGTTGCCGCCACCGTTGTAATACGAATTCAGCGCATTGAAGCCGCCATAGACACTCGCAAGGCTCCCAATCGGAATACTAATAGTGTTGCCCAGCAGGTCTTTGCGACCGAGTGGATCTGGAATCGATGTATCTGGCGTAACGGGCGTGCTTCGGGTGGTGGCGTTTTGCGGCTGACCGGGAATTTGAGAGACCGCCGTGATCGTTCCATAAATTCCCTGAATGGTATTGAAGTCGCGGGGATTGACATTGATCAGCGGCAGATACAGATGCGTCCCTTTCGCTCCTACATACGCCGCTTCGATAACCATGTTTCTGGTCAGTTCGTAAGAAGCAGACAGGTTCCAATTCTGCACATAGGGAATGTGCGTGTTCTCTGAAACCGAGTAGCCGGGAATGGCCAGGCCGCCAAGGTAAACCAGTCCGTTCGCTGGAATGTTGAGCGCCTGCCCCGGCGTAAGTGAGGGATTCAGCAGCGGAGGATTACTGGACAAGCGCAGTACGGATGTCGGGTCTACTCCGCCAGTCGATCCGCTGGTTGTCGTTGAGACTGTGTTTGTCGCCCCAAAATCGGGATTAGGCAGGCGGTTGTTTCCGGTGATCGGAGCGTGAGAGAGCCCGTATCCGCCGCGCACGACAAAATTACTCGTTCCAAATACGTTAGGATTCCACGCGAAGCCAAAGCGCGGCTCGAAGTCATAGCGCTCGATCGGTACGAGGTAATGCGAGCGGCCGCCTCGACCTGCGTAGCCGAACGGCGGTACCAGGATCGACGTAATGGGCTGAGTGCTTCCCGGCAATGTGATTGGCGTAGTGAGCGGAAAGCTTTGCGCAAGCTGCGGCAGGAACTCACCTTGCAAGTTATTCTTTTCCGTGCGTGGCAATTGCAATGAATAGCGAAGGCCGAGATTCAACGTCAGATTTGGCCGAATCTTCCAATCGTTCTGAACGAATGCCGCTGCAGCATTCCAGCGGTAGTAGTAAGGAATCAACACAGGCCGCTGCAGAATGACATTTGGAGTTCCAAGCAAGTAACTGGCGAACGAATTCCCTCCATTGGAAGTGCTGGTAGAACCAAATTGCGCGCTCGTCTGTGCAACGCGGAAATCCCACCGTCCGCCGGATGCTCCAAAGAATGGAATGACGTTAAGAAGCGAGTGTGTGAGGTCGACGCCGATTTTCCAGTTCATCGAGCCGCGAGTCAGATTCACGATGTCCACAATGTTGTAGCGTTCTTCGACGTTGTAATTGTTCGTGGAAGCCGCTGATCCAATGTTCGTGAACGCGTCGTAACCATTGCCGTCGGTGTTGAAGAGGAACAGGGGCATACCGCCATGGGTGAGGCTAGGTAGTCCCAACTCGGTTGCGAGATTGCGGCCGCTATTCACCGAGAATTCAGGAGAATAGTCATCGCTGAAGGTACCGCGCGTGTAGTTCAGCCTCAGATCATTCAGGAGAGTTGGAGAGAATAAATGCGTGAGCCCGATCACCGCCTGCTGCCCATAACTGTATGAAGCTCCGTTTCCATTGACATCGCTGCCGAAACCTTTAGTTCCAACAGCCGGAACGTACGTGTAGCGCACGTTCATATTGTCTTTGGACGTAAGCGCGTGATCCACGCGAGCTGTGTATCGTACCTCGTCCTGCTTAACGAACCGGTTGACGACGTAGTTCTTTACGTTTCCGTTGGGATCGAGAAAGTACGATCCGGCTGCCGGCATGAACTGCAAGGCCTTCATTGCAGTTGGATCAAGCATGTTCTGGGGAATTACATTTCCCGGAAATGGAGTGATCGAGGTCGTTGGCTTCATTTGGCCATTCACGAGGTTGAACTGCTGATAAATCGTGCTCGGTCCAACCGCGGAGAGGCCAAACTGGGTAGCAGCGCTTGCCGGTAGCCATCCGCTTGTGGTGCGAACAATATTGCTGAAATCGCCGCTGCGCATCGCCGCATTTGGAAGAAGAGTGTCGACGACCAAAAAGTCTTGCCGATAGCGTGGTTCAGCAGCGAAGAAGAAAAATGTCTTGTCACGCCCGTTATAGATCTTTGGCAGAACGACCGGACCCCCAACGGTTGCCGAAAACTGGTTGTAACGCAGGTTGTTGGCGGGATGCTGCGTGCCTGCTGACCACTGTTTGGCATTCGTCGTGGGGTTACGCGTGTACCACAGCGCTGTACCTCTCAAGCTGTTTGTGCCCGACTTCGTCGTAACGTTAATGACTCCGCCGCCAGTAGATCCGAATTCGGCGGAATACGCCGATGTCTGGACGGTGAACTCCTGTACCGTTTCGGGAGTGAAGCTAACAATCTCGCGTGCAATACCAACTCCGGTGTTGTTTACCCCATCAGCGAGCATAATGGTGCTACCGGGACGGCCGCCATTCACACTCAGATTGAATCCTGGAACGGGAAAGCCAGAGGTCACTCCCGGATCTTCGCTTCCTGCAATTCCGTTTACGTTAGGGGTTGTAAGCGCAAGATCGAGCACACTGCGATTCACGAGTGGGAGATCCTGCATTTGCCGCTCGGTGATGGTCTGAGCCGTGGCTCCGCTTTCAACGTTGAGAAGTGGGGCTTTTTCCTCAACTGTTACCGCCGTGGTCACCGTTCCAGGGCGCAGATTTACGTCGCGTTTCGCAACACTGGCCGTGTCGACCTTCACTTCTTCCACTACCGCTTTCGCAAATCCAGGGGACTCGACCTCGATGCGATACCTGACTGGATCGAGATTGTAAGCAGAGTAAGCGCCGGTATTCGAACTCTTCAACTCAATGCGCTGATTTGTACCCAGATTAGTGATAACCACGGTGGCGCCCGAGACCACTGCACCGTTCGCGTCGAACACTGTTCCGCTGATCCCACCGCGATTGGTTTGGGAGGAACAAGGAATGGAGAAGAGTAAGAAGAGAATCGCTGGAACGACAGCAAGTAGATTCAAACGTCCCAGAATAGGACACTCAGAATGTGTGCTTTCGAGACCGTCGTGCATCGGTCACCCCTGGCGCTGAATTGGCGCGACTCGCCCTCGCGCGGTGGTGATGTATCACTATGCGTCAAACGCTATCAAGAGGCGGTCAGCCAAACGCGGTCATTTTGCATTGCAGAATACAGGATTCAGCCGCTGCTAGCAGTTAGTGTCGGCCCGAAATCAATGGATTTGGCGATGCTGTCGCAATGCCAATGCCCCCTAGGGCCTGCTAAAGCAGACGTGGTTGTTGCACATTGCGAAACAAGAACAGTGGCTATCACATTTCCTAGAAATCGAATTGATCGATGTTGCTCTTATTAAAGATGAAGGGCTTTCCCAGCATGATGTCGTCACCCTCAACCTGCATGGTTCCTAGCCGTCCGGTTTCGAATTGACGATCACCGGCTCTAAGCCTGCCCCGGACGAGGGCATCGGCAGCGTCTACAGTCAAGTAGCCGAGATCGGTCGTGTTCCACAACACAATGCTCTCGATGGTTCCATCCTTTATGTAGGGCTTACACATGTTCGGCAAAGACAGGCCCGTCACTTTCACGTCCTTGCGTCCAGACTGCTTTACAGCCTCCGCGGCTCCGGGCACCGCTGGAGCCGCGATCGCCATAATCAATTTCACGTTGGGGTAAACCTTGAGAACGTTCTGTGTCTCCGCGAATGCCCGGTCTCGGTCACCCTCGCTAGGCTGGATAGTAACTAGTTTCAGTTCGGGATACTTCCCAAGACGTTCCTTGATGTACCTGATCCACTGGTTCTGATTGGCCGCGGTGAGGCTTGCAGTGATGATGGCGAAGTTACCGCTTCCACCGAGAATACGCGCGGCCTCGTCGGTCAGGGTATAACCGATACCTTGTGGAGTCGCCTGGTTCACAAAAAAGTCGCGTGAGTCCGGCTGGGCGTCGGCATCCCATGCGAGTACGCGAATACCGCGCGAGCGCGCTTTCCGCAATACCGTTGAGATCGCGTCCTTATTCTCGACACTCACCGCGATGGCATCCACACTCCGGGTAATCCAGGCCTCAACCACTTCATTTTGCTTTGCTGGATCGAGTTCGGTAGGGCCGTCCCAAATCAGATCGTCGCCAAGTTCCTGAGCGGCGGCTTCAGCTCCTTTCTCGCAGCTGATGAAGTAAGGATCTCCCTTGGCCTTCGGCATCATTGCGATAGTCAGCTTGCGACGCGCGGAGGCAGCTTGCCACGACGATGACTGGTTGCGCATTTGTTGTAATTGCTGCCGGAAGGAACGAAGCAGAATCCAATTGCTGCCGGCGACGATAAGCGCGCACGCCAGCATTACCCCGCTGAGCACCGCGACTTGCCGATTTTTCAAGCTGAACTCCTTTGACGGAACAACTTCAGCACGAGCTTTCCAGCGTTGTATCCCCTGCAGGGCCACAGTTCCTAACAACAGGATTCCCGTGAGGATTCCTGTCAACTCGGCAGGCAACGCGCCCAGCCTGAGTCCGTTTTGCAGCACTACTAGGGCGTACAGACCCAGAATGGTACCGAGTACCGTGCCGCGACCACCGAAGATCGAAGCACCGCCAAGAACTACAGCGGTAATTGCACTTAGCTCGTAACCCGTACCGGCATCGGATTTCGCTTGTCCTAAGTGCGCAACATAGATTACGGCTGCGATGCCTGCGGCCAGCCCCGAGACGACGTAGAGAATCGTGAGGCGCTGGCGAACCGGTATTCCCGCAAACCGGGCGCCATCGGCAGAAAATCCGATCGCATACAGCGAACGTCCGAACGCAGTGCGATGCAACTTCCACGCGGCTAACGCAGTGGCGCCCGCCAATATCAACAGTTGTGGAGGAAGGAATCCTCCGATATAGCCCTGGCCGACGAAAAGAAAGTTCTGACCAAATCCGGAATAGTTTTCGATGCCCCGCGTCATGCTTTCGGCGATGCCGCGATAAAGCGAAAACGTACCGAGGGTAACGATGAGAGGCGGGAGATTGAGGCCGCCGATTAAAACTCCATTTAGAAACCCGCAGGCGCATCCAACCAACAAACTAATAGCGATTGCTGCCGGCAAGGGCGTGTGCAGATCCCGCCAGAGAGATCCCAACACCACCGCACACAGCGCGAGGATCGAACCAACGGATAAGTCGATGCCGCCAGTGATGATGATTGGCGTAACCGCCAACGAAAGCAGCCCAAGTTCGACACTGAGCCGGATAACCTCGAACAAGTTGGCAGCAGTAAAGAAATGCTCGGCTGCAAACGCGAAAATCAGACACTCACAAGCCAGGACAGCCAGAAGAATCCACTCCCTATTAGGGAAAAGCCTGCGAGTAAGCGACAGCTCGCTGTCAGGCACTGTTGGCGCCAGAGAAGTTGAGGTGTACATGCCTGTGAAGTCTGCTGACAGCCGCATCGGCAAAGACTGAAGCCAGGATGATTGCGCCTTGAATCGCCTTCTCCCAGAACGGATTTATCCCGGCAAACACCAATGCTGTTCCAATGCTGCCCAGCAGAGCTGTTCCGAAGAAAGATCCAACGACGCTTCCACGCCCGCCAGTGATCGATGTGCCGCCGACAACTACGGCTGCTATGGCCTTGAGTTCCAGGCCATTTCCCAGACTGCTGGGAACAGCGGAAAACCTTGCTGCATTCAGAAAAGCCGCAATGCCGGCAAGGGCTCCCATCAGCACGAAAGAGCCAAAGATGACGTTGCGAGGCTCCATTCCTGCCAACCGAGAAGCCTCCCGGTCTGCTCCCACTGCATAGACTGTCCTTCCAGCGCTAAGGTAACGGAGAGCCAGTGCGAAGACAACGAGTAGAAGTAAGGCGAAAATTACGATTAGGCACTCGCCATTTCGCTGTCCGAGTCCAGACCACTGAAAGTCTGGCGGGAGGTTCTGCACCCAGGCCCCCTGTGTACTCCACAGCAACGCATCGCGCCAGGCGATAAACGTGGCGAGAGTAACAATGATCGATGGGAGTGCAAGACGCCCGACCAGCCACCCGTTGCATGCGCCGAGAACAGCTCCAATTAGGATTGCTGCTAAAGGAAGTGCAAAGATGGGAAATCCTGTTTTGGAGAGCCATCCGATCAGCACGCTGCATACGGCAAATTGCGATCCGACGGAGATATCGATTTCGCCGGAAAGAATTACCACCGTCATTCCGATCGCGACAATCAGTGCCGGCGCGGTGTTGACCAGAAGCTCGCGTAAGTTTTGCGCGTCGAAGAAAGCGGGCGCCTTCACCAAAATAATTAAAAGCAAGATCGCGAACGCAATCAGACAGGGGAGCTCGCGCTTCCAGCGACCTATGACCTGCCTCAGATTCACGCCTGGTACCCTCTCGGAAGGTGCTCGCTGATGGTTGCGTGGTCCAAAGCTCGGTGGCCCAAAGCCAGACTCAGAATTGCCTCCTGCGTGGCTTCAGCCCGTTCGAGTATTCCCGTAATAGTTCCAGCCTGCATGACGACTACGCGATCGCTCATACCGATGATCTCTGGTAGCTCAGAGGAGATCATCAGAACAGCCATTCCATTGCTGGCCAATTCACCGATCAAACCGTGAATCTCAGCCTTCGCGCCCACATCAACGCCCTGCGTCGGCTCGTCAAGGATAAGAACCACAGGACTGGCCGCGAGCCAGCGACTGAGAGCAACCTTCTGCTGATTACCACCGGAGAGCGAAGCCACCGGGGAGTGAATCGATGCGGTCTTGATCCTCAACCTGCGCACATACTCCGCCGCAACGCGTATCTCCGCGGAATAATCCAGGGACACTCGTCCAGAGAGCCGGTCGAGTATTGCCAGGGTGACATTTGACGAAACCGGCAACTCAGGGATCACACCGTGACGAAGCCGATCCTCGGGAACATAGGCGATTCCGCATCCAATCGCATCGGCAGGGCACGCGATGCGTGCCGATTTTCCTACGACTCGAATCTCTCCTAAATCGGGTGGCTGAAGTCCAAACACAGTGCGGGCCAGCCCTGTTCTGCCTGCTCCGACCAATCCAGCGAGACCGACGATCTCGCCACGGCGGACAGACAGGTTCACGTCCTTAACACCTGTGGCTTGGCAACACAAATTGCGCAGTTCAAGAGCCACGTCGCCGGCCTTTGATGCCCGTTTAGGGAATACCGTCGAGAGTTCGCGGCCAACCATGAGTTGAATCAATTGTTCCCGTGTAGTTCCCGGGATAGGGCGTGTTTCGATCACTTCGCCATCGCGTAACACAGTCACGCGATCTGCAAGTTTGGTGAGTTCTTCCAGACGATGGGAGATGTAGATGATTCCCACGCCCTGTTCGCGTAACTGTCGAATCACTTGATAGAGATTTTTGGTCTCTCGCTCTGACAACGATGCCGTCGGCTCATCCATGATCAGGAGCTTGGCCTGCGCTCCTATCGCTCTCGCAATCTCGACGAGCTGTTGCTCAGGCATGCTGAGTATCGCAGCCTCCGCATTTGGGTCGATGGTAGCTCCAACTTTGCTTAGAAGTTGGCGGGCACGTGTGCGACGGGCATTCCAATCCACTCGCGACCACAAGCTCCGCTCCTCCAATCCCAACGCAATGTTCTCCGCTACGCTGAGAGCTGGGAAGAGGGCCGGCTGTTGATAAATGGCTGCTATGCCAAGAGCGACAGAGGCGCGTGTCGAGTGATTTTCGAGAAGCTGGTCTTGAAAAAAGAGCTGACCACTATCGGCTTGCGTAGCGCCGGTAATGATCTTTGTCAGAGTGGACTTTCCTGCTCCATTCTCGCCCACCAGCGCATGGACTTCCCCTGCGCGCAATTCGAAGGAAACATTCCGAAGCGCGCGGACTCCGTCATACGATTTGCTGATCCGTTCTGCGCGCAACAGCGGGGTTTCTGGAGTCATTCACCTCATGGCGCACCAGTGGACAGGCGCCCACCTTTTTACATGAAGCACTCTATCGCAGTAATGCTGAGGCTGACCATAGAATTGGCGCTTCGCCGTGCAGGTCGCCGGTATTGCGCGCTCGGTTGAGATAGTAATTCAGATCGTTCTTCTTGTTCGTGCCCTCGCACACGTTGCTCACGTCGCCATTCGCATCGACGTAGTGGACCAGCCCGAGCCAGGCCTTGCGCGCCGCCGGAGCATAGGTCTTCTTATCCAGCCATCCATTCTTCACGCCCGTGATCATCGCAAAGGCGAACATGCCGGTCGATGAGGTCTCGGGCCACGCTTCAGGATGATCGATCAGTTGGTTCCAGGTGCCGTCGCTGTTCTGGTACTTGAGGAGTGACGCCAGCATTTTGCGATAGCAGCTCAGAATGTGGGCTCGCTCAGGATGGTTCTCGGGTAGAGAACGCAGGAGTTCGGTCATGCCCGCGGCGACCCACCCGTTACCGCGACCCCAGAAAAACGGGACATCTGGTGCATGGTAGAAGAGGCCGTTGGGCTGTTGGAGTTTGTCGAGATAGCTCGACATCTCATGCGCGGCGCGATCCAGATACTTGCTATCTCCAGTAGCGCGATATGCTTGCACCTGTACGGCCGTGATCATGTACATGTCGTCGATCCAGAAGCGCGTCTGGCTCGTTGTTCCGTCGGGGTTGGGATCTAGCCATTGTTGGTCTGCGAGCGGCCTGCCGAGCTCTAAATATTTAGGTTCTTTGGTCTGAATGTAGAGTTCAAGCGGTACCGTGCCGAACACAGTATTGTCGACGTGGTTCGGTTTTGGAATAAGCGAAGCCTTATCCCCGAAAAGAGGATCGAAACGCTTGATCAGGCGGGAAGTAAGATCCGAATCACGCGTGAGCTGGGCGAAGGTAAGCGCTCCATACCAGGTGCACACCTCCGGATAGATGATCGTAGGCGTCGGCGGATTTCTATGCAGATTGAGATAGTCGCTGCTGACATATCGCTCCGCTACTCGCTTACCAATTTCCTCCGGCGACGTACCGGCCGGCCAGTTGCTGAATTCCTTGTCAGAATGCTTCGGAGAGTGCTTAGCCTGCGCTGTTTGCGATATGAGAAGGCAGGCAAGCAGGCAAAGCACAGCCCCCATGACAATCATCCAGGCTCGATCCAGGCCTACCTGACGAACCAACATTCTTGTTCTCCGATCAAAGGTGAAAGACTTCCTCAAGCGGCTCCATAGCGCGATCGGGCGAACATCCATCCGACTGTACGAAGAAGGATGACATCTCATGTTGCCATTTCCCGTTTACTTCGCGTTTGGACATCTCGGCGCGAGCATGCTCAAAATCCTCGGTCTCCAAGTATCCGATCAGCAAACCGTCAGGACGCAGGAATAACGAATAATTCTTCCATCCGGCCTCCTGCAAAGCTGCCTGCATCTCCGGCCAGACGGAACGATGACGTTCCTTGTATTCTTCCAGCCGCTCAGGCTTGACCTGCAGCACAAAACAAATACGCTTCATGAACTATGGTCTCTTGAAAACTTCCAATCTCTACCGCGTAGCGAATTAGCGCAGGAAAGACTCCGTCAAACCACCATCCACGGGAATAATGTGCCCGGTAGTCTTAGCGCTCCGGTCGCTTAATAACCATACAATTGCGTTCGCACAGTCCTGTGGCGATATCGTCTTCTTTGTCAAAGTTCGCTGAGCATAAAAATCTGCCAGCTTCTCGCGCAGCGTTTCCGTCTCCTCTGATTCCGAAAACTCAATGTTGTATTTCCGCAAAGACTGAATCACACGGTCGCGCGGAAACATGGTGGAGCCGACGACCACAGTTGCCGGGGCAATGCCGTTGACGCGCACATGAGGACTGAGGCCGATCGCTAGCTCGCGAATCAGATGATTTAGCGCCGCTTTGCTGGTGTCGTACGCTTCACTTCCCTTCTTAGGAACTATCGCGTTTGCAGAACTCGCCAGGACGATTGCCGCCGAAAGCTTCTGATCTTCGAACGTCGACTCGGCAGCGCGGGCTAGCAGGTGATTGCCCGTAAGATTCACGAGAAACGTCTTAGTCCATTGCTCCGAGGTCAGTTCGCGTCCTTCGTTGGCAACCGGGTAAATCGCTGCCGTATTCACAATTAAGTCGATTCCACCGAACTGAAGAACCGTGAACTTCACCGCATCAGCGAGGCTCGACTGCGATGCGAGATCTACCTCTGTATGAACAACGAACTCTCGGGAAGAAGCGGCAGATGCTTCATCTGCGACCTTGGATGCGCCCGCCACGTCCGCATCCGCAACCACTATGTGCGCCCCCTGACGCGCAAGCAGCAGGACAACTTCTCTGCCAATACCGCTTGCTCCTCCAACAACCAAAGCGATCTTGCGACTGAACTCCGCTTCGGGCGGCATTCTTTGCAGTTTGGCTTCCTCAAGACGCCAATATTCGATGCCAAAGGCCTCCGAGCGCGGCAAGGCTACGTAGTTATGGCATTGCGTAAACTCGCCCAATTGCTCCCGACGCCGCGCTTGCGGCAGTGCTTTAATCGCCTCCCCTTCGTCCAGTGCATTCGCTCCCGCCATCACGTGAATTGCATTGATGAAGAATTCTGTCGTGATCCGCGCTTCCTTCTTGTTCTTGCCGAAGCCAAATAGTCCCACACCGGGAATGATTACCACCGACGGATCAGGATCGCGCAGCTGTGGGGAATCGGCAACAGCCCAGATCTCGTAATATTTTCTGTACTGAGCCCGGTACAGAGGAGCTTCTTCGGCAATTCTTGATTTGAGCGTGCTCACGCTTTCACTGTCTGGGTCCCAATTCACAAATAGCGGGCATATCTTTGTGCGCAGGAAGTGATCTGGGCAACTAGTTCCCAATTTGGCCAGGTCTCTAGACCACTGTGAACCGGCAAATACCAATGCATCGTCATGGTCGTTGTAATGCGCGATTACGCGCCGCTCGGACGAAACTACTCCGCGCAAAGCAGGCAAAATCTGCGCGGCGATCTCGCGCCGTGCCTCAAGAGCACGGTGCTGCATGCCCCCGAACAGCACACCCTTGTGCTTCTCGTGACGTTGAATGAACTGGCCCATCTCATCGATGGTTTGAATGCTGTTCAAATAACATTCGCGCTGCGTACTTCCCCATGTAAACAGGCCGTGGCTGCCTAGCAGAATGCCGTCAGCGCCCGGACTATTCCTCACGGCGGCTTCGAGCATGAGAGCCAGCTCGAAACCGGGACGCCGCCACGGCAACCAAAGGATTTTGCGCCCGAACTCACGATTAAATTCATCGAGCTTGCGCTTTCCGTTGGCACTGGCGGCCATTGCAATGGCCCAGTCAGGATGAAGATGATCTACGTGGCTATGAGGAATGAATGCATGCAGAGGTGTGTCGATAGAAGCCGCAACTCGGTTTTCCCCGAACGCGGAGATGGGGTAGTAACGGACCATCTCGTCTTCGAATTCTTCTCCGCGATAGAGCTCTTTAAGACCTTCAAGACGATCGAGGTACAGCAGTGCGAATCCTGATTCTTGAATGGATCCAATGTCTCCACCGCTTCCCTTGACCGCTAGTACCCGCACGGGCTTGCTTGTGAAGGGATCGGCAAGTTCCATTTTAGAACTCGTATTGCCGCCTCCGAAGTTCGTAATTCGAAGATCGGCACCGAGAAGGTTGGATCGGTACCGGAGCAGGCGAAGTTCGTTACCCTGCAACTGCTTCGCCTCTCGCTCGTCCCAGAGATCCTTTAGATACGTTATTTCGGTTGTTTCAGGCATAAACCATCTCTCGGTAATGTTGGAAGCGATCGGCTTCTTTGCTCCACTGGTCGGGGTCTTGTGGCTCGAAAATCTCTATGGGAAAAGACCTCTCGATAATCGCTCTCACTTCCTTCAACGAATCGGCCTCTCTGGTGGCAAGGATCTGGACCGCAGCATTCCCCAAAGCTGTCGCCTCCGCAGGGCCGGCGAAAACTCTCTTACCAGTGGCATCTGCGGTGAACTGATTCAGAAGGCGATTCTTGCATCCTCCTCCGATGATGCGGATTTGATGAACCTGCTGGCCCGTTACGAACTCCAGTTCCTGCATGACCTGTCGATACTTCATGGCCAGGCTCTCCAAAATGGTTCTTGTATACCGGGCCGGGCTCTTAGGCAGAGGCTGATGGGTTCTCGCACAAAATTCGTCAATGGCTGCACACATGTCGCTGGGAGCCAGAAACGATTCATCGTCGGGATCAACGAGATGGCGAAATGCTGGTTCTTCGGCGGCCAGATTGATCAGCTGCGAGTAGTCACCTGTTTTCCCTGTTCGCGCCCACTGCTCGCCGCAACACCGAAGCATCCACAGTCCCATCACATTTTTCAGGAAGCGTGTTGTGCCTTCGACTCCACCTTCATTGCTAAAGTTCAAGCGGAAAGCATCATCCGATAGGATCGGGACATCCACCTCGGTCCCAACCAGCGACCAGGTACCTGAACTGATGAATGCGGTTCCTTCTCTCGCTGATATCGCGGCGACAGCAGAACCTGTGTCGTGCGAAGCAGGGGCAATCACGGCAGTTCCTGAGAGAGCACCGCCCCCAATATCGGGGAGCAGGTTACCGACAATTGAGCCAGGCTCCACGATTCGTCCGGGCAGCGACGATGGAAGGCCTAGGCGTTCCATTAATCGCGTCTCCCACGTGCGTGTTCCGGCGTTTACCAGTTGTGTGGTGCTGGCATTTGTGAATTCGCAAACGGCATTCCCGGTCATCCAATAATGGAATAGATCGGGAATCATGAGCATTCGGGTCGCCGCTTCAAGGATTCCCGGCGTCGATCTGCTTGCGGCCACAAGCTGATACAGGGTATTGATGGGCATAAACTGAATACCGGTGATCGAGTATATTTCCCTTTTTGAAACGATATTGAATACCATATCGTCGACGCCTTTAGTACGTGGATCGCGATAGTGATATGGATTCTGGAGCAATTCACCTTTGCCCGTGAGCAGGGCGTAATCGACTCCCCATGTATCGACACCAATTCCATCCAGCCTGCATTGCAGTGCTGTCAGAGTTTTGCGCATTTCCAACCACAAGCGCGCAACATCCCAATGCAAGGAACCCAGGTACGGGACGGGTTCGTTTAGGAATCTGCGAATTTCTTCGATTTCGAGAGTCCCCCCACGCAAGCGAGCGAGAATAGCGCGCCCGCTCTCCGCGCCCAAATCGAAAGCCAGGAAAGTTTTGGGCGAAGTGCCGCTAGGCATAGGACGTGAGGCTCTCGTAGTTTTTTGTCGAGCGCTCTGCCAAGATGCGCTCGAGGTATCCGCTCTGACGGAAGGTCTCAATCGGATCTTCGGGAAGACCTTTTGAGATACGCCACTCGCGGATTGCTGGCCTCACATCGGAAGCAAACGAATCCTGAAAAAGGCTCTCAGCTTTCACGAGGTCACAACTCCTCTGCGCCAATGCGAGTTCTTGGTTGTCGACAAGTGCTGCCTTGGCATAGAGTTGCTGCGCCATGCTGACCGTCTGGATCACTGCCTCGATTTTGCCCTTGAGGTTGTGGCTCTGATCGATCGTGTAGGAGACTCCGGCGCTTCGTCCTGTCTCCCACTCGAACGACAATATCTCGCGAAATATACGGAACACCTGGTACGGATCGATGGAGCCGAGCGTAAGGTCGTCGTCCGCGTAGCGGCGATCATTGAAGTGAAATCCACCTAGCATGTGTTCAGACAAAAGCCATGCCACGATCTGCTCGATATTCTGCGAAGCATAGTGGTGTCCTGTATCGACAAGGACTTTGGCTTGGTGCCCGGCAGTCCGAGCCATGTGTAGCGCCATTCCCCAATCTGCGATATCGGTGTGATAGAACGCCGGCTCAAACGGCTTGTACTCGATGAGCATGCGCTGCTCTGGAGCAAGCGCGTCGTGCACAGCCCGCAGGTTTTCCTCAAACCAGATTTTTCGCTGTCGAATGTTCGCGGTTCCCGGGTAGTTCGAGCCATCGGCAAACCAGAGCGAAATATCCCGGCTGCTCAAACGAAGTCCAATCTCGATGCTCTCCTTCACATGCTGCACCGCGCGCTCTCGAACGGTCTTCTCCGGGTTGCCGAATGAGCCGTATTTATATTCCTGATCCTGAAAAAGGTTGGGATTGATCGATCCCGGTTGAACTCCATATTGCCGGGCATATTGCCTGATCTCAGAAGCACTACTCACCCCGTTGGGACAGTCCCAGAGGACGTGCAAAGCCATCGTCGGACAGATGCCTGTGAGGAGATGCACCTGCCCGGCGTCGCTAAACTTTTCTTCGATGGTGGTCGCTGCTGCTGGCTGGATAAATTTCCCGAAACGGGTTCCTGTATTCGCAAATCCCCATGAAGGCAGCTCGATTCGAAACGACTCCAGGACATGGAAGATGCGATCCGTCTCGTGAGAATTCATCGCCAAACCTCGAGTGTTTCTGAGAGCTTACACCAGCCGGAAGGTCCCGCAGTTCTTATGAGTCGGCCTCCGTGCTTATTTCGTAGTGCGAAACACAAATCTTTGCCCGCTTGCCCGAGAATACAAGGAACTTGGCGGCGTTTTAAGCTAGCGGTTGACAAAACGCGCTTCAAAGGTCGCTACCGCCAGCACTGTATGGAATTTCGCATAGCGGAATTCCAAATTCCCGGTTTTCTTGATATAGTGCATCCGCTTTTCTTATGCCCACGACGGCACAGTCCCGCGATCCATACCTAGTAAAAGCGGTTGTTCACTCTTCAAAGCTGCTTGCTGCATTTCAGACTTCGGGCGAAGCGCTGTCTTTGAAAGATGTAGCCAGTCGCTGTGGTCTGCCAAAGACAATGGTGTTCCGGCTGCTGTATACGCTTGAGAAGTGCGGCCTCATCGAGAAGGTGGGAGCGAACCTTTATCAGTCGTGCGTTCGTCCGCTAAAACATCGACTATACCGTCTTGGCTACGCGGCTCAAGGAACCGACTACCAGTTTTCAAAGGATGTATCCGCGAGTCTGCAACGTGCAGCCGCTGCGGAAGGAATCGAGCTAATTTGCTTTGACAATCGCTACAGCGCCAAAGTTGCTCAAAGGAATGCCGATTTGCTGGTTCGCGAGAAGGTCGACCTCGCGATTGAATTTCAGACCGACGAGGATGTGGCGCCGATCGTTGCTGCCAAGTATCGCGAAGCGAATATTCCCATGATCGCCATCGACATTCCACATCCGGGGGCGACTTACTATGGGGCTAACAATTATGAAGCGGGGCTGATCGGAGGGCGCTATCTCGGTCGTTGGGCAAAGGAGAATTGGGAAGGCGCAGTGGATGAGATTATTCTATTGGAGCTGGTGCGAGCCGGAAACCTGCCTCGGATGCGTCTAACAGGAACCCTCGTTGGTATCAATTTGGTATTGCCGAATGCCAAGAAGTGCCGCGTTACCTATCTCGATGGCGACGGAAACTTTGGTACTAGTCTGGAGGCGGTTCGCCGTCATCTCCAATCTTCGAATTCTCGCCGCACGCTGGTGGCAGCCGTAAACGATCCGAGTGCATTGGGAGCATTGCGCGCGTTTGAAGAGGCTGGGCGGACTGACTGCTGTGCCGTTATGGGACAGAACGCTTCGCCCGAAGGGCGCGCAGAACTTCGCGTCCCAAAAACGCGCATGGTTGGCTCAGTTGCATATTTTCCCGAACGATATGGCGAGGACCTAATTCGGCTCAGTCTCGACATTCTGAATCATCGGCAGGTGGTCCCTGCCCTATTTGTTGAGCACAAGCTCGTTACCGCAAAGACAGTCGATCATTACTATCCTAACGATTGCCTGGAGCAGGCGAAGACACCACCGATGTTGGTTCAAACAAAAAGCGCCTGAGTATGCAGGCGCTTATGTAATATCCAACCCCATCCCACCCTCAGAAGTACAGCTTTGCGCCGAATTGCAGGATTCGCGGATCGTAAATGCTGGGGACGAACGCTGGCGTACTTGCTGCGGTTTGCCGTCCAAAGTTGGCGGAGTTGATGGCGGCAGTTGTGCCAGGCCCGCCAATACTCGGATTAAAATGATTGATTGCGTTAAAAGCCTCGCAGCGAAACTCGAATTCCTTCTCCTCGTGAATCTTGAAGCGACGGCTGATTGCAGCATCAAAATTGAACACTCCCGGGGAATGAAGGAAGTCTCGACTGATGTTGCCGAACGCACCTGGAGCCGCCGTGGGCGACTGGAACGCGGCCGGATTAAACCATTGATAGCACCAGTTCGCACCGCAGGACTGCCATTGCTTGATGTAAAGAGGCTGCCCGGCTTGCAGGTTTGGACGATCGTTGCCTTCACCGGTTAACGACGTATCTGTACCGGTCCTGATGTCGATTGGCCATCCCGAAGTGGCACGAATTGTCGAAGAGAATTGCCAGCCACCAAGCAGTGTATTCCTCAGTCCCCCGCCTGTGAACGGGCTCTGGGCAACGATTGATGCGTTGTAGATGTGTCTGATATCAAAGTTGCAGACCGCGTAATCCGCCCTGGGATTGTTCTGATTCTGGAAGTAAGTACCGCGCAGATCTCCATTGAAATCGCCAATGCTCAAGCACTTGGAATACGTGTAGTTGGTTTGAACCGAAATGCCTTTTGAGAAGCGATGCTGCAGACTTGCAAGCAGTCCGTTGTAATTTGCATAGCCTTCGTCATACCCAATGTCCAAGGTTCCAATTGGACCTGGGTTTTGAGGCGCTGAAGAGCCCCCTGCAAGAAGAGTCAGATAGCGCCTTGCAGTCTCGTTTGCGCTTGCGTTCGTGCAGCCCCCCACGGCCGCGCATGCGCTCGGCGTAATCTGGGGAGCGTTGTAATCGTACGATAGCGGAACGTGCAAGCTTCTGTTGCCAAGATAAGAAAGGGACGCAACCCAATCACGCCCGAGCAGGTGCTGGACACTCAAGTTCCATTGTTGCATATACATGGGACGCATGTTAGATGGCAAAGAAACCCAGAAAGAACTTCCAGGAAAACTGATTGTTCCACCCGGGAATGGATTCTGGTTCAAAGGAGTCGTACCACATCCGGTCGCGATCGAATAGTTCAGCCAGGGATTGCTGAAAGTACCACACCCGCGAGCCGTATCAATTTGGTTCACGACCGGAGGATTCGAAGTGAGCCGCTGCGAGTACCAAACCATAGATGAATCAAAGAAGATTCCATATCCGGCGCGGATACTCGTCTTCCCTTGACCCGAAGGATCGAAGGCGAACCCGATTCGGGGCGCCACATTCAGAAGATGGTCATTGGTGAAAGCCGCTGGAACTCCGGAATCTCCAAAGAAGAGCATTCCCGCCGGGGCTATCGGGTATACGGAACTGTGCTGATTATTGCTAAAAGCTTGTTGGCTGAAGATGCTGCCACGGTGAAAGTAATCCGTCGGCCACAACGTGGGTTCCCAACGTAAACCCGCAGTCATCGTGAGTCTTTGCCCCAACCGGATCGTGTCCTGGCCGTAGAAGCTGGGAATAGTTTCGCGATATGCAACCTTCTGCGCCCGACTTTGTGTAAATCCGTTGTGTCGGCCCAGCAGGAAGTCCGCCAGACCATCACCGGTAACAGCGCCAGTAAAGCTGAACGTACCGTTCTCGTCGAAACCGGTTAGGGTGTTGTTCTGAGTTCGAATTGCGAGCGCTCCGAAGGCAAAATGATGCCGGCCGCGGATCCAATCAACGTCGTCGGTCACAGTCCACGTGTTCACATTGAAGAACCCGGGAGCGCAGGTGCCGCAACCCACATTGAAATAACCACTAATCGAGAACAGTAGGAAGTTGGGAATGGCTACATACATGTTGCTCCCCAACGTTGTCGGATTAATGTCGCGCGGATCGACGCCGCGATTGTCCCGGCGCCGCGTAAACGTGAAGTGGGCCGAGTTCATGAGTTTCGGCGTGAATGCATAGTTGTCCCCGAGCGTAAAACTCTGCGCTCGCTCCAGGTTGCCGGGATTTTGCGTAATTATGAGATTGTTCGCGTCGAACGGTGCCGGAGCGCGAAAATCGTCGATCAAATACCGGCCAGACAGACTATGTTTTTCGTTCCATGCAAAGTCGACGCGGCCAACGATCTGATCCTCGTTGTCAATTGTGGGTACGCCGTAACTCAATAAACCACAGGGATCACTGGATATGGGAACGTAATTTCCTGTCACCAGCTTCACCGCAGCCAAATCGAATTGCGTTGTACTTACTTTGTTGCCAGAGAACGGCGAACTAAGAGTCTTGGCCTTTCCTGTGGATTGACATGCAGCCGATTCCAAAGTGGTAAAGTCACCTGACAAAGCTGCCTGCGTGAAAGTATGTGCGCTTGATGGGCTCGAGGAATGTTGCCGAGTGCCCTGATATCCGGCGAAAAAGAAAAGCTTGTCCGTAATGATTTTGCCGCCAATCGTGCCGCCGAATTGATTGCGCAGGAGGTTATCTGCTTTTGTTCCCGCCGGAGTAAAGGCCCGTGGTTTGGCATTGAATGCTCCGCCGCGGTAAAACTCAAACGCGTTCCCATGCAACCGATTCGTTCCCGATTTGGTTACAAGGTTGACTACGCCGCCCGGATGGAGACCATTGCGGGCCGGCAATGAGCTTGTTTCGACGCTGAACTCCTGCAACGCGTCAGGAAATGGGAACGGCAGATTCACGTTGGAGAAGGTGTCGTTATTGTCGCCGCCGTCGAGAAGGTAATTCGTGGCATTCGCCTGTCCACCCGCTACGGAAATCACAACCGAACTGTAGAAGCTTTTGCTTCCTACTTCATCGCCGCCTGGAGCCATCATCGAGGCTCCCGAAGTCAATACCAACTGCGTTGCATACCGGCCGTTGAGTGGAAGTTCGGAGATAGGCTTTGATTCGATTACGTTGGAAACGGAGGCTCCCTCGCTCTGAATAGCAGTGGCGCCGGCGTTGACTTCTACGACTTGGCTTACTGCGCCCGCCTGAAGTGTGCCATTCAGCGTTACGTGGTCGTTTACCTGCAACACAATACCGTCTTGAACGTATGTCTTAAAGCTTTCCTTCTGTACCTCAAGACGGTAGGGACCGACCGGCAGTCCTGGCATGACGTACCGGCCGTTTGTGTCGGTCAAGACGGTGTGAACGATCCCACGCTGAGTCTCGATCATCCGTACTGTCGCACCCGCAATTACAGCGCCACTCGTATCTGTAACCTGACCGGAAGCCTGCGCCACATTCACCTGCTGTGCGAAAACGCTCGTGGCCCCAACCATCAAAAGACATACGAGCAGTACAGATGTGATTCCAAGTGTCTTGCGCATTTTGAGTCTCCTTCGGCGCCCCGAGACGGCGGTTCAACAGGTGCAAGCGCTGGCTTATCTACCCTTTAGCCGAAAACACTGTCAACCCGTCCGAAGGCCACCTCTGGCGTTTGACAATGCGAAATGAAAATGGGACAAGACGTCCTTTCTATCAAATAGAAAACAAAGACTCATCAACTCCTCATGTTTTTTTTCGCAGACCTTTGCCGAGAGACTTGTGGCGAAAATATTTCGTATCGCGAAACTAACAAGCTGGAAGCCGTGTGTTCTAACCCACCAAACCCGCCCCCTATGGAATCGACTTGACTGCACGGAAATGCCTCATTGGTTCTTCGCCGTGTCATTCGCGGGCTCATACACGCTGCTGTTCAAGCATTCGTAATCTTTCCACCCAGTTACTTCATGCGCCGCGGAGACGTTTGTGATCTCCGCAGAGCGTCGCACATCACCCCGTGCGTGCGGCTTACGTTGAAGGTGATTACGTTGTCGGCACCGTGCGGATTAAGCTGGCTCGAGTTCCAATCGAAGGTCTAATTCCGAAGGCTCGGAGATTCCCTGTCGTCAGCTGTAGGAAGTCATTACATCCAGCAGATTGCGCATGGCAAAATGCGATTCAGGCTGCTCTATCTATCAATCCGGTTAACAAAGCTTAAAGATAGAATCCAGCAAGCCTCACTTCTGTTTACGGAGAGGAGCGACCGGATGGCGACAAGCAAATCCGCACTACTACTCCTAGTCATCTGTTATGGGATTTTCCTGGAGAGTCAGATCTCAAATTCACAACAGAGCAATTCACCTGGCAATCAACAACCTGCGAATTCGAAGATCCCCACTTTATTCATCGTCGGTGACTCCACGGTGCGCAATGGGAAAGGCGACGGCAGCAACGGGCAGTGGGGCTGGGGCGATCTCATTTCCGAGTACTTTGATCCTGCGAAGATCCACGTAGTGAACCGTGCCCTGGGAGGTCGCAGCAGCCGCACCTTCATTACGCAAGGACACTGGGACCAAGTCGTCAATTCCCTGAAGCCAGGCGACTTCGTAATGATCCAATTCGGACATAACGACGGCGGACCAGTAAACGACGACAGCCGCGCCCGTGGCTCGATAGGCGGAACGGGGGACGAGACAGAAGAAATCGATAATCAACTAACCAAGCAACATGAAACAGTCCACACTTATGGATGGTACTTGCGTAAGTACGTTGCAGATTCACAGGCTAAAGGTGCAACGCCAATCATCTGCTCGATGGTGCCACGCAAACTCTGGAAAGAAGGCAAGATCATCCGTAACACTTCCGATTATGCAGGCTGGGCTGGAGAGGTAGCAAAATCAACGCGTACCATATTTCTGGATCTCAACAACGTCATTGCCGACAGATACGATGAAATGGGAGCCGAGAAAGTGAACCCGCTCTTTGCCGATGAGCACACCCACACCACACTGGCAGGCGCTGAGCTGAATGCATCATTAGTAAACGCCGCGCTGAAGGGACTCGCGGATGATCCTCTGGCACTCTATTCTTCAGCACACGTTTCCACCCGGGGCGTGAAGGTACAGGTTCCTCCGCCAATAAGGTGTAAACTTCCATGACGCTTTTTTAGATCAGTCTTCAGCATTAACTAATTCAAAGGGAAGCGCCCGGCTTGCGCTAGAAGGGAGCCGGCTTTTCGCCGGCTCTCCTCTAGGGACAATGTAGATTTTCAGAAGTACAGCTTCAGCGCCAACTGAATCTCGCGCGGATCGCCTGGTCCTCCCGACCCTGTTCCTAGAATGGGATTCAGCGTATTCGTGACTTTGCCGAATGAGCCACCCGCACCGATGTTGGCGGCGGTGAAACTCGCATTCGGATTCGCGAAGTTCGGGTGATTGAAGGCGTTGAAGAATTCAGCGCGGAACTGCCAGGTGAATCGCTCGGTCATGCGGAACATCTTGAACAGACTGAGGTCCGTGGTCTGAATTCCAGGGCCGTGGAACGCGCGCGGCCTGCATGTGCCGAATGTTCCGGCAGTCGGGAATGAAAATGCTGCAGGATTGATGAAGAACCCAGTGGTGGTGTAACTGGCAGGGTCACTGGTCGAGCCTGCGAAGGGATCGCCTGTGCAATTCGGATACGATGCGTGGCTGGAGCCAGTGAAGCTGCGGTCTGGTGTCGTCACAGTGAAGGGAGTCCCGGTTTGCAGAGTGACGATTCCGTTGAACTGCCATCCGCCGAGCAAATTGCTGACCAAGTTGTCTTCAGAGAGCCAGCGCTTTCCTCTGCCGATGGGCAGATCCCAAGTGAAGTTGCTGACAAAGCGGTGGCGAATGTCGAACGGTGAGTTACTCATTTCGGCACCGTAGTTGTAGGCATTGGCCGGCGTGGAGCCTCCCGTCAGATTGTCTTGGAAATTCGCGAGCCCGTGACTGTAGGTGTAATTTACGGCATAGCCAAATCCCTTGGACATGCGCTTGCGAAGGGATAAGTCCAAGCCGTTGTAGTCCGTGTTGCCATCATTCGTGGCCAGCTCCAGGAAACCATGCTGGCCAGTTAAGCCGCAATTGGGGCCTGCGGCACGCGTATCCACTGTGGAAACCGTGTTCAAGTTCGAAAATGGGAACTGCACGATCGGACAACCGCTATCGGTCCCGGTGATCTGACCTTGATTTGCGTTCCTGAGCCGGTTCATCTTCCTGCCCCAGTTGCCGACGTAGGTCACCGCCAGCACAGTGTCCTGGAAGATCTCATACTCTGGACCGAAGCTTGCTTGCTCTACGTAGCCCGACCGCTGATTGGGATCCTGAGCGCGCAGTTGCAGCTTGGTGAGATCAAGCGCCGTGCCGGTGATCGTGCTCAACGGGAAGCCATTCTTGAGCTGGAAGATTGGAGTCGAGCTTCCTGTGCCTTGGTTGAGCTGGATGTCTTGCAGGAACGGGGGATTAAGTTCCAGTAGGCTCTCGGACCCGATGCGGTTGTAGTGCTGGTAGAAGACTCCATAGCCACCACGCACGACCATTTTCTTCGTGAACTGGTAGGCGACTCCAACGCGCGGGGCAAAGTCATTCTTGTCTGGCTTGATTAACGCGCGGTTCTCCCAGCCGGATGCGTTGGCTGCAGCGGTGACGATGCTTCCATTACTCGCCGGACTGAAGTTCGAGACCAGGTTGTCGCGACTCATGATAGGAGCGAACAGCTCATAGCGCAGGCCATAGGTTAGGTTCAGCTTCGAAGTCGCTCGCCACGTGTCCATCGCATAGAACGAGTGTCCGGGTTGGAAGTAATGGACGACGAGAGGAGTGGTAAAGTGCGTAGCATCCACGTCGCCCAGTAAGAAGTCGGGCAGGCCGAACGAGCTACCTGCGGTGTAGATGCCGTTGATCTGCGGTTCGCTTTGCGGAGCTCGTATATCCAGGAAGTTATCGCCGCGTTTGACGTACTCGTAGCCGAACTTGAAGCTATGGCTGCCTTTCAACCAGCTGAGGTTCTCGATCAGGTTCCAAGCCTGTGAGATCTGATACTGCGGACGCCATGGCGAAGTACCCAGCCTCTGCAGACCGTTGATCTCGATCGGCGGTAACCCCGCGGTGTTGGGTGTAACTGGAATGCCGCTAAGACCGAAGTCCGGCGCCAGGGATTTCCCGAGGGTCAAGCCGATTGGATCGCTGTGAGCGTAATCCCGATTGAACCCAAATCGTGCATCGCTCAGGATGTTGTTCGAAAGATTGTGCGTCCAGTCCAGCGAGACAAGCTGAGTGTGCGTACGGTATTGAGTGGCAAAGTTCCCATTTCCCGGAACGGGATCGCTCGTCCAGGCGGGATCCTGGCGGCTCACATGGTAGTAACTGTAACTGCCGGAGATGTGATCTTTCGGGCTGAGAGTGTGATCGACACGGCCATCGAGCGACCAAGTGTCATTGGGCACAACGGTGGAAAAGATGTAGTTCGGAGCCCCAGTCCAGCTACCAGGAGTCCCCTGTTTGGAAACGAGCGCCGCGACGTTCGGATCCGGGAACAACGCCGCGATCTTCGATCCGACAGAATCGATGCACCTTGCCTGGATGATGTTTCCCACTACGCAGCCGGATTGGCCGGCTACGGGAGAATCAGTGAGCGTGTTCTTAAGTTCGGTAAAGTTGCCTTGCTTCATCAGCGGCGTCGGCACAGTGCTTTGAACAGTCGTGGAGCGACGGCTGGTGAATTTCTGCATGTCGAAAAAGAAAAAGGTTTTGTCCTTGATGATGGGACCGCCGAATGTTCCCCCGTACTGGTTCTGACTGAAACGCCCCTTCGGTTTGTTGTTCCTGTTGTTGATCCAGGAGTTCGCGTCGAAGACGCTGTTGCGAACATATTCGAACAGATTGCCGTGATAACTGTTGGTGCCGGATTTGATCGCGGCATTGATCACGGCTCCGGCGGAGTTTCCGAACTCTGAGGAGTAAGTCCTCGTCTGCACGCGAAATTCCTGCACCGCGTCCGGCGGCGGCTGCACCACCTGCACGGAGAATTCCTGAAGGTTCTCCGACCAGGAATTGTTGTCGATTCCATTCAGCCGAAAATTGTTCTGAAGCTCGAGATTTCCGTTCACGCTGAAGCGATCCGGAGCGGGATTTGCGGCTCCGTAAAACTTCTGTACTCCCGGTTCCAGCAGAGCCAGATCTGCATAGCGACGTCCGTTTAAGGGAAGATCGTTAATCTGTTTGGAATCGACGACATTCCCGACATCCGCTGATTCGGTCTGCAACAGAGGCTCGCTGCCGGTGACGACCACTTCCTGATTCACCGAGCCGACCCGCAATGTCACTTCGATGGAAAGGCGATCCTGCACATGCAGCTCGAGATTGTCGCGGACAACAGTGTCGAATCCCTGTGAGCTGACGCGAACCGAATATGTTCCTGGGATCAGAGCCAACACCTGATATTCGCCGGTATCGTTCGTCGTTGTATTGGCTACGACGCCGGTTGCTTTGTTGGTGACCGTAACCGTGGCCCGAGGAACCACGGCGCCAGAAGCGTCGATAACTCTTCCGACGATTGCCCCACGATCGATTTGAGCGTAGGTGCAGAGCGCACCCATGAGAAACAGTACGGAGCTGAGAGCACTATGGAGAAAACGTCTCTTCGTTTCCAATCGAAGATTCATTGCAGCCTCCTGCACACTTCACAAAACGATTTATCCCCAGCAATGTCACTCTCAGCCCGGTTCTCAACTGCAGCAACTGTAAGGGAACACGGTGAACGGAGCGACTGTCGCCATTCAACGACCTCTCAAATATCGAAACGATTCGGTCTTGTATGGGCTCACATCTAACACCTGACAAATTCTCACTGTCAAGACTGTTGAAGACCTTATTCGCGCAGTTGAATTTCTCGAACTGGTAGTCGGCGATTGTGAAGTAACGTAAGTCGTCAGACTTCGTTCGGAGCTAGAACAACGGTATGCCAAAACGTTTTGGCATTTGTCGTCGCATAACCGTACAATTCGCTTGCTTTGAAGCAATGTTGGCGTCCTCAGCTCCGTCTCTGCGTACGCAGGTTTCCCCATATCATTGGTTTCAACCGCTACGGAATAGGCAAAGGAGATCTATGGCATCCAGATCGAACCGTGTACTTCTCGCTGTGATCGCGTTCCTCGCGGGCATTTTGCTTTTTTCTTTTTCCACTTCTTCCGCTAGAGCGCAGTCTCCTACTGCAGTGACCTCTACGCCCGACGCAACTGCCCAGCCCATTCCTTTCGATCGTGGCGCAGCTGCACTCTGGCAGAGTCTGCAAAAGCTGCATACGCGCGCCAGCCTGCTGATGGTCACGGCCCATCCTGACGACGAAGATGGCGGAATGCTGACCTATGCTTCCCGCGGCCAGGGCGCTCGCGTTGCGCTCCTGACGTTGAATCGCGGTGAGGGTGGAGCAAACGTGATGTCGTCCGATTATTTCGACGCCCTCGGGCTCGTTCGCACCGAGGAGCTTTTGGCGGCAGATCAGTACTACGGCACGCAACAATTCTGGACACGAGTGATCGACTACGGTTTTTCAAAAACAAAAGAGGAGAGCCTGGACAACTGGGGACACGATCGCGTGCTTGCCGATGTAATACGCGTAGTCCGCGTGACACGCCCGCTGGTGATCACTTCAGTTTTTGTTGGCGGACGCACCGACGGCCACGGCAATCACCAAACCGCCGGCCAGATAGCACAGGAAGCCTTCAAGGCGGCAGGCGATCCGGCGATGTTTCCTGAGCAACTGAAAGAAGGGCTGCGGCCGTGGAAGCCGGTCAAGGATTATGCACGCGTGCCCTTCGCCCGAATCACCGAGAAAGGCATATATGACTATGCCGACGGGAAGTACTATCCCGCCGAATTTCACAACTACACAGACGGGACTATTACCAAAGGCGAACTCTCAGCTGCAGTAGAAATTCCTGAAGGCGAGTACAACCCGCTTCTTGGATTAACTTACGAGCAAGTGTCGCGCCTCGGCCTGGGACACCAACGATCGCAAAACGGCGGCACGGGCATGCCTCCGGCCGAAGAGCAGATGAGTCCGTATCATCGCTTCGCTTCAGGGGTCGCCGTTCCAGAAAAGGAATCTACGTTCTTCGATGGCGTTGATGTGTCATTAGTCGGGATTGCGAGTCTCGCACAAGGAGGAGATCCTGCCTTCCTCAAGGACAGCCTGACCCGCATCAACTCGCTGGTAGAGAAAGCGACTCACGACTTCTCAGCACAACGTCCAGAGAGTATTGCTTCGACGTTGGCAGAGGGGCTGAAAGCGACGAATGAACTGGTTGAGAAAGTTGCTTCAAGCAATCTCTCCGACGATGCGAAATACGACATCGATCACGAACTCAAAATAAAGCAGATTCAATTCGGGAATGCGCTCGCAGAGTCGCTGGGAGTGTCAGTGCTTGCTACAGTTGCGCCCGAGAAGGAACCAACCGGTCCGTTTGCGCGATTCTTCCGCAATCCGGAATCCTTCCAGGCCGTGATTCCGGGACAACAATTCTGGGTGAAAGTGCACACCACGAATCCCACAAACCTGCCGGTGCAAGTAGCGAGCGTTGCCATCGAAACGCCTTCAGGTGAGCCGTGGAAGGTGAATCCCGAATCGCAAACCAGCGGCGCGCTGAAATCCAATCAGTCTCTGGACACGCGATTTGTGATCCAGGCTCCGCAGAACGCGGCTTACACGCGTCCCTACTTCACGCGGCCTGACATCGAGAAGCCTTACTACGACATTCAGCAAGCGCAATTTCTCAACATGCCGCTCGCGCCATATCCCGTTGCAGCGAAAGTGCAGTTCACGCTCGAGGGCGTGTCGTTCACGATTTCTCAAGTAGTGCAATCGGTGAAACGCGTAACTGGCGCTGGAACTGTTCTCGAGCCTTTAGTCGTAGCTCCTGCAATCTCGCTTGCTATGGCGCCGCAGGCTGGAATTGTTCCTCTAAGTTCAAAAGCATTCGACTTGACGGTTACAGTTCATAGCAACGTCAAAGGTTCGGCGAAAGGAACTGTGAAGTTGGACCTGCCACAAGGCTGGAAGTCAGAACCACAGGCATTCTCGACAGCAAAAGACGGAGACGATCAGACCCTCAAGTTCCACGTTGTGCCCGGACGAATCGAGCAGAAGCCTTACAGGATCACTGCAGTGGCGAGCTATGAAGGCCGCGACTACAAGGAGGGCTATCACACCGTCGGATATCCAGACCTGCGTCCCTACAACCTGTATCGCGCCTCCGCCTACCGCACGACCGGTGTCGACGTAAAGGTCGCTCCAGATCTGAACCTCGGATACATCGTGGGTGCAGGCGACGATGTGCCGCTCTCGCTCGTCAACCTCGGCATCAATGTTCACTTTCTGTCGTCCGGAGACCTTGCTAGTGGGGATCTCTCGAAGTTCGATGCGATTGTGTTAGGTGTGCGCGCCTACGCGGTTCGCGATGATCTGAAAGCCAACAACGGCCGCATTCTCGATTATGCTAAGAATGGAGGCGTCGTAATCGTGCAGTACAACACGCCGGAGTACGATCACAACTATGGTCCGTATCCGTACAAGATGGGATCAAATCCGGAAGAGGTGACCGACGAGCGCTCCAAAATGGCGATCCTCCAGCCTGCCAATGCTGTATTTACTTGGCCAAACAAGATCACGAGTAAGGACTTCGACAACTGGGTGGAAGAGCGCGGATCGAAGTTTCTGCAATCTTGGGACAGCAACTATCAACCTCTTCTCGAAACGCACGATTCCGGACAGGAGCCGCAGAAAGGCGGACTCGTCTATGCGAAGTATGGGAAAGGCGCGTACATCTATAACGCTTATGCGTTCTATCGCCAGATGCCCGAAGGCGTTCCCGGTGCGTACCGCTTGTTTGCGAACATGATCAGTTTGGGCAAGAGTCCTCAACTCGCTAGCGCGCAAGCGGGAAAACAACGCGCGGCTGTGCAGAAGCCGAGACCGTAAAGGATTTCACCTTCAATTCTTAGAATCCTTTTGGATGGAATATAGGAAGGTCTTGATCGTTTCATCGCGTCGAGCATTTTCGTCGGCAAGGCGCGCTGACGCGGCTTGGTAAAGTTTCATTTCCTGCTCGGATCGCTGTTGCTGACCTAGGTGCTGATAGATTTGAGCCAGCCGGTAGTGAGCGTCCGCTGAGTTTGGATCCAGGCGTGCGCAGGTCTCCGATTCGCCAAGGGCCTCCTGCCAACGTTCGATCCATCGGTATGCCTTGCCTAGTTGGCAACGCGGAGATGCATCGTTCGGAGTCTTCTTCGCTGCGGCTTTTAACCTACGAAGAATTTCGTCGGTGTGCGAGCGATCATTGGCGAGATAGTCGCGGCGAAAGAACAAGGCAGCACAGTAGAATTGGAGCTTTCCCGCATTGGGCTGAGCGTCCCCATATTCGCAAAGTCTGGACAGCGCCGCAGGATCGGGCGTTCCGGTTTGGTCCATCTGAATGTCACCGAGGTATCTCAGCGCAGGTTCGGGCTCGGAGGCGACGTCTGCAGCCTTCAAAAGCTTTTTGGTTGCATCTTCCGCACTTCCGGCAAAATACTCGACCATTCCTGACGCCACGCGCACTCGCCAGGATTCAGGATGCAGTTCCTCAGCTTGTTTGAGGACCACGCGGGCAGGCTCAAAGCTTTTGTGTTGAATGAGATCGAGCGCGAGCGCCAGGCGATATTTCTCTTCATTAGGCGCCAGGGCAATAGCAGCCTGATAGCTTCGCACCGCCGCGAGATTGTCGCCGCGCGCCTCCTGTATGTCAGCGATCAGGCTCTCGAGTTCGGCGCTGTCCGCAGTCTTCTGCAGGCTGGTAGCGCTCGCTAAGGCATCATCGAAGCGACCGGACTTGAATTGCGCAAGTGCGAGATTGAATTCTAGATCGCCTCGGCTTGGCTCAAGCACGACGGCTCTTTTGAGTTCGTCTACCGATTCGGAAAATCGCTCGTGCGAAATTAGGAGTTCCGCCATGCGTCGCCGAAAGAGAACTTCTTGCTGTTCAGGCAAGGTGACCTTACGGAGTGTCTCCAGTGTTGGACGAATGTCATCACCAGATCCGAGTTGTGCCTCGAGGAGCATGAATCCCAATCCGGGATCGCGAGTCTTAGAGAACAACGGGCCGGCCAAGTTCGCAGAGCGTTGCCAATTCTTTGCCTGGATTTCGGCAGCAGCCGTAGCCATCTGAAGTCCAGGTTGATCGGGCGAGAGGGCCAGCGCATTCTCCATTTCCGAAGCTGCTGTTGCGGCATCCCCTAAACCGGCGGCAACCGACGCCTTCAGCCGATGGAACGAAATGCGTTCTTCAGGTGAGCCCGGTGGCGCAATACCTGCGAGCGCGCGTGACGCATCTTTGTATCGATGTTGTCGCGCGAGAACCGCCGCCCATGCGGTTTTTATCTTCGGGGCCCCATGGCTCAAAGTGGCGGCACGAGCCAGCATCGGCTCTGCCTTCTCTGAATTGCCGGCTCGGTCGTACAGCTCGCCAAGGCCAGCAAGTGCCCGGTAATTGTCCGGAGCCAACTTTAAAATAGCCTCGTACTGATCTTCGGCCTGACCATTTTCTTTCGTACTTACGTAAGTGTCGGCCAGGAGTAGACGAGCAGATGTGTCTTTCGGATGTTCGTGGAGATGGCTTGAAAGAACCTGTATGGCTGCGGCTGGATTACCCGCTGCCAAGAACGACTGGGCCTGCGCGATCACTATGCTCGGCTGCGCCGGAGCGGCTCGATGCTCCTGAGCACTAAGTCCACTTATTAATCCAACTACACAGACAGTCAACGACACAAGAAGACGCCAGACGCCGCTTTGGCCCAAAATGGAATGGCGACTTTTCTTACGACTTAGGGCTACCAACTTCCTGGCACCTCGCCATTCGCCAGCCAATTCTCGACCAGCTTCACGATTCCATCTTCGCTGATGTTCAATAGTTTGCGACCCTTCTCTGCGGAGGTCTCGCTTACATGACCGGAATATCCTGGCCAGTCTTTGGCAACGGATTTCTGTAAAAAATACGGAGATCCACCTGAAAGATCCGGCGGTTCGGGAAAATCACGTGCCTTCTCGAGGTGAATCAAGTCCGGCCGAAAACTAGCCACAGCGGATGTCTCCAGAGGCCCTCCGTGGCCGTGTCCGCCATTCGCCTGCTCAAACAAACCGAGCGACTTCATGGTCTCACCAGAAAGAAACTCCCACCAACTGGCAAAGAGCAACTGAGAGTCAGCGGTTTCATTGGCAACTTGCGCAATCGCCCCGCGTCCGGGACCAATATTACCGTCGTGTCCGTTCAGGATGAACACTCGCCGAAATCCAAGACGCAGAACATTTCGAAGTACGTCGGCAAAATACATCGTCATCACTTCAGGACGAATGCTGATCGTGCCGCGGAAGTGAAATGTGTGAGCCGGGCACTGCGTGAAGCTTATCGTTGGAAATAGCAGCGCCTTCGTGCGAAGCGCCACGCGCTCTGCTATGCCGGAAATGATGATGGAGTCACTGCCTATCGGATTGTGCGGGCCATGAAATTCCAAGCTGCCCAGCGGCACAATCGCGAGTGGATACCGTGACGCAAGATTGTCGACCTCGAATCCAACCACTTCCTCGAATCGTTTCGGCTGCTCCTGGCTCTGCGGTGTTTGCGTCTCACCCCAGGAATTTCCCATCAGCGCGGGAGCCGCTAACGCCGTCCGAAGCAACGCTCGTCTTGTCAGCTCTTCCATTCGTCCTCCGGCGGCGATGTCTGCCACGTCACGTGCTATATTGCGGCACACCTTTACACGTGTTTCAAGAAACTCAGGATTCTTGCATTGGCTGACAACTCTACACCGCATCTTCCTCCTGAAATAGCGCTCGCCTCCGAGAAATTAGTCCGAGGCATGGGATTGGTTCAATCCACTGCGGTCAACATGCTGGAGATGATTGGAATCGGCCCCTTCATCACGATCGGAGTCATTCTTTCCGCAATGGGGGGACCGCAGGCAATTCTTGGGTGGGGACTGGGCGCGATATTTTCGGTCTGCGATGGCATGGTCTATGCAGAGTTGGGTGCGGCAATGCCGGGTGCCGGGGGCGCATACATTTACTTCCGCGAAGCTTTCAATGCGCGCACCTGGGGACGCTTAATTTCTTTTCTATTCTTGTGGGAGACCATCTTTGCTGCGCCGCTTTCAGTCTCTGCTGCGTGCGTGGGCTTTGCCGAGTACTCTCATTACTTTTTTCCCGGGCTGAGTCATGCCGGCGTCGGCTTGCTAGCCGCATGCATCAGCCTTCTGATGGCGTTTCTTTTGTACCGCCCGATTAAGACGGTCGGACGTCTCTCCGTAATCCTGTTGGGAATCGTTTTAACGGCGATGTTTTGGGTGATCGGTGCAGGATTGATTCACATGAATCCGCGCATGGCGTTCGATTTTCCACCCGGGGCTTTTCACATCTCGAAGCCTTTCTTCTACGGACTCGCCAGCGCTACTTTAATTGCGATGTACAACTATGGCGGCTACAGCAACATTACTTATCTCGGCGGTGAAGTAAAGAACCCCGCCCGCAACATTCCACGTGCCATTGTCCTCTCCGTGCTGCTTGTCGCGGTCCTCTATCTATTCATGAGCGTGGTGATCATCGGAACCGTTCCCTGGCGTGATGCGGCCGTGTCCCAAGCCGTGGTTTCGGAATTCATCAGCAAGCTCTATGGTTCACGCGCGGCGGCTCTGATGACACTTCTCATATTGGCCGCCACGCTCGGCGGAATCTTCACGATGACGTTGGGCTATTCGCGGATTCTCTATGCCGCTGGAGCAGAAGGAAATTTCTTCAAGGTCTTCGGTCGCGTTCATCCGGGCGGACACTTTCCGACGGTTTCACTAATCGCCATCAGCGTATTGGCTGTTCCTCTTTGCTGGTTGTCGCTCGAAAAACTCCTGTCGGCGCTGATGATCACGCAGATCATTTTTCAGTTCATTCCGCAGATATTTGCGCTGTTTGCAATCCGTTGGTACCGGAAAGAAATCGCGCGCCCATTCAGCATGTGGCTCTATCCACTTCCCGCCATCGTGGCGCTAATCGGCTGGACTTACGTCGCATCAACTCCCGCCCAGAGACAATACGTGGGCAGCGCAGTCATCCTTTTGGTGTTGGGCCTTGTCGCTTACCTGCTGCGGGCGAGAACACTGAGATCGTGGCCACTCGAAACAGAATTAGAAAATCGCTCGACCTCCGCCGGTTAAGAATTGCTCGGCCTTGGAGGGTTGCAAGAATCCCGCACAATGAGTTGCGTTGCGAGCAAAACGGGGCTCGCGATACGAGGACGGCCTTCGATGTGATCAATCAGCATCCTGGCCGCCACCATCCCGATCTCTCGTGCCGGTTGTCGAACCACTGTGAGCCTCGGACGCAGCAGTGTTGACCAGTAAAAATCGTCGAAGCCAAGCAGACTGATCTCGTCCGGACACGCAAGCCCGATGTCTTGAATCGCAGCTAATGCTCCCAAAGCCATCATGTTGTTCGTGCAGAAGATCGCTGTTGGACGGCGCGGGCGGGTTAGCAACTGCATGGCATGCAGGTGTCCGCTTTCCATATCGTTGTGGCCGGTGTGGATCATGGATTTGTCGGGACGAATCTTTGCACTCCGGAGCGCATGCAGAAAGCCATTAAGTCGATCGGCGGAGGTACCGCTTAAGGTGTCTCCGGAAATAATGCCGATGGTTCGATGTCCCAGACTGAGAAGGTAGCGCGTAGCGTTGTCCGCCGCCAGAGTGTTGTCTACGCCAACGCGGCCGACGGAAGAGTCCGGAAACGTCGGATATCGGTCGGCGTACACCATTGGAATATTTCCCAAAAGGGGCTTTGCCTTTTTAGCTACGCCATCCATCGCCGGAACCCGCACCACGCCGTCGACCCGACGCCGATGAAATGAGTCCAGATAATCCCGCTCTTCTTCCCACCGCTCGCGCGAGTCGCCAATTAGGATGGTGTAATTTGCAGAAGCCGAATAGTCCTTCGCTCCCCGCACCACCTCCACGTAGAAATTATTGGAAAGATCGGGGACGATGATCGCGATCGAATGAGTCTTCTGAAGGCGAAGCCCGCGAGCCAGGTCATTCGGCCGATACTTCAGCTGCTTGATAGCCTCCTGAATACGAGCCCGCATTTCCGCACTGACATAGTCCGAATTGTTAAGAGCCGCGGATATGGTGGCAACCGATGCTCCTGCTGCTTTGGCTACTTCGCGAATCGTGACATGACGCCTGCCTGACTTTTGCTTCGATCTCAAGAGTTTACCCTTGTGGATGTTTATGAAGTTTGGGTGGCAAGAGCATACTTCAGATTTCCATTCCTTCCCATGCCCTTTGCTGAGGCTTGTGCCTGCTATGATTTCGGCGTGATGGCGTCCGCCTCTGCGCGCTCTCAGCGCCTGGTCATCTTTGGAGAGTTCTTTCTCGATCTGATCTTTTACGATCTGCCTGATCTTCCCAGATTGGGAGAAGAAGTCAAGACTCGCCGCTTCGCCGAATTGCCTGGAGGAGGACTGGCGACGACAGCTTTGGTCGCCGCTGGCCTCGGCACGTCGACCGCAGTCGTTACGAGAGTCGGACAGGACGCCCGCCTGAGCCCAGCCTGGCAAAAGTTAGCAAAGAGCAGCGTTTCCGTCGAAGCATGTGAGGTTTCGGGGAAGTTCCCCACCGCCAGGACTGTATGCGCCGCGTACGACGGCGACCGCATGATGATCACGCATGATGTGATCAACGAGAAGTTGGAGAAGCTACTAAGTGTGCCGGAGGTGCAAAAACAGCTGCGCACCTCCAAGCATCTTCACTTGGCGTGTGCGCTCTTGCCTGTGCGAACGTGGCTGCCTTTAATTGGTCGCTTGCGGGCTCAGGGCCTGAGCATCTCCGCGGATATCGGCTGGAATCCCAAAACGTTTCGCTCCCGCGATCTTCCACAACTCCTGAGAGAACTAGAGTTCGTATTTCCCAACGAAGCCGAAGCCCGGGCGATGACAGAGGAAAGCAATATCGAACAGGCGCTGAAGAAGCTTGCGCGATGGGTTCGCGTCCCGGTGATTAAGGTCGGTAGTGCCGGGTCAATCGCGACACAGAACGGGAAAGTAGTGCGCGCGAAATCGATTCGTGTTCGTTCGATCGACACCACCGGAGCAGGTGACGCATTCAACGGAGGTTTCCTGCACGGGTATATTCAGGGATGGCTGCTTGAAGACTGCCTTCGCGCTGGAAATGTTTGTGGCGCACTCGCAACCACTGCCGCTGGCGGATCCTCCGTCATACCCAAGCCTAAAAAATTGAAGCAGTTAATGAAGGGCCTATATTGAGGGAAGAGACATCAGTTATATGAAGATCGCAATTATCGGCGCTGCCGGAGTCAGAACTCCTCTTCTGATTCACGGACTCGCAGAAGCCACCAGCCAGCTGCACATCGATGAACTCGCATTCTGGGACACTGATTCCGATCGTCTGAAAGCAATGGGCAGAGTTTCGACTGCGATGGCAGAGCGAAGCGGCTTCGGTGCTAAATTAAAGATCTGTTCCAATCCGGAACAAGCTGTCGCCCACGCTACGTACGTGATCACCAGTATTCGTGCGGGTGGGATCGAAGCGCGTGTGAAGGACGAGAACATTGCTCTAGCACACGGGTTGGTCGGCCAGGAGACAGTAGGCGCCGGCGGCTTTGCCTGTGCCATGAGGAACCTTGCTGTGATGCTGGACTATGCTCGGCTCATCGAACGCGCAGCTCGCGACGCAACCGTAGTTAACTTCACCAATCCAGTTGGGATCATTTCTCAAGGCCTGCTAAATCACTCCGCGGTCAACATCATCGGCGTTTGCGACACTCCACTCGAGACCTTCGAATCCATCGCAACGGCCCTTGGCAAAGACCCGTTCGGACTTCAATTCGACTATTTAGGACTGAACCATCTGGGCTGGGTTCGCGGCGTTCGCGATCGCAACCATACGGATTTGCTTCCGCAGATCCTCGCCTCCGCGGAGCTCATTCAGAAGTGTTATCGCCATCAACTCTTTCCCGCGGAATTCATTCAGCAGCTAGGCCTGCTCCCGACCGAGTATCTGTACTTCTACTATTTTCCGGAAGCGGCCTACCGCAACACAAAGCGAAGCGGACAATCGCGCGGACAAGCGATCGCGGCTATGAACCGAGATCTTTTCCAGAAGTTGGCCCAGGCTCCGGATTCTCAGTTGGTTGAGATGTACGAAAAATACTTGCGTACGCGAAACGCTTCCTATTTCAGTATTGAGGCGACCGCTGGCACGGCTCGCAAAGAGGGTCAGGCACTGTACTCACAATTTGCCGGATACGAACGCATCGCGACGCTAGTCTTGCAGGCGCTGCACTCGGACTCGACAATGTCGATTCCTCTCACCGTCCGAAACGACGGCGCGATTGAAGACCTGGAATTGAACGATGCCGTAGAGCTGCCCTGTGACGTTTCCTCCGGCAGAGTCCAACCGCGCAAAGTGGGACGCGCTCCAGCGGCCGTACGCGATCTGCTCCTGCGAGTAAAAGAGTATGAACGCCTGACGGCTCGCGCTTCGGTGAATGGGTCAAGCGAAGCCGCGCTGGCGGCGCTCACCACGAATCCTCTTGTGGGAACCAAAGAACTCGCGGGAGAAGTGCTCTCCGCGTATGTACGCGCCTTCGGCGATCAGATGCATCTGCAAGCAGCGGCAAGCTGACCTGGATTTCAGGCAAAGCGCGAGCCGCAGCCTGAATGACCTAAGCTATTGGAAATACAGCCCCTTTTTGTGAGCCCCTCACGCGTACGCTCAAAGGATCACACAGGGAACAACTTTCGCTGGCTCAATTCTCCCGGTTCCGGCTTACAATAGTACCGAAACGTTTCGGCAATAATCGCGGGGTGAGCTCATGAGTACATCGACGACGCGTCCGGCAACAGAACCGCTTTCCAATCTGGAACAGTGGGACGATTTCGTTGAGGGTCGTTACCAAGAGGGCAAATCGGAATCGGAGTTCCGGCAGTACGACGAGAAAGCGACTCCAGGAGTCGCCGAGTTCTACCGCCTGAATCATCAGTATCAGACAGTCGACTACGTGCTGGAAAAGGAAAAGCAGTACTTCGCCCTGACCCGCGGAAAGAAAAGCCTGTGGGGGGCTGCCGAATATCTCAACACCCTGATCGACGACAGCGATCCCGATACCGATCTCTCTCAACTCGAGCACTTGCTTCAGACCTCTGAGGCGATTCGTCGCGACGGCCATCCGCGCTGGATGGTTCTCGTCGGTTTTATCCACGACTTGGGCAAATGTCTTTGCCTGTATGGCGAACCGCAGTGGGGCGTAGTTGGAGATACATTTCCAGTAGGCTGCGCGTGGTCTGACCAGATTGTGTTTCACGAATACTTTGCCAACAACTCCGACCGAAACGTTCCCAAGTATCAGACGAAGTATGGAATTTACGAACCAAACTGCGGCCTGGAAAACGTGCACATGTCTTTCGGACATGACGGCTACATTGCTGAAGTGATGAAACCATATCTACGGGATGAAGCGCTCTACATGCTTCGCTTTCATTCGTTTTATGCCTGGCACCGGCATGCGGCTTACGCACATTTGGAGAACGAAAAGGATCGAGCAATGCTCGAATGGGTAAAGAAGTTCAATCCCTATGACCTGTACTCAAAGGGCCACACCAAGCCAAATCTGAAGGAATTGAAGCCTTACTACGACGATCTGTTCGCGGAGTTCTTGCCAGAAAAACTGTTGTGGTGACCTACGAGATTTATCGGATGTCCCCCCGCGCTTCAATCTGAATTCTCTGTTTCGCGCTCCTCATGGGTCCTACCAGATTTCGCGGGGCTCTGTAGTTTGCCTGCCCTCCTGTCTCCCTCGTTCTCTTGTCTGCTAATCGTTAGAAACTGTTCAGAAACACGGCCATTTTTATGAGTTCACCCACTTTGCCAACCGGCCTCCGTGCTTTTCTCCTCTTCGTTGAAATTCCGTCTCATTCAGCTATTTAGATTTGAGAACCAAAGAACTATGCGCAAATTTCCCGTATCCGGCAGTGCTAGACTCTTGTTCCCTGATCGGCCGCCAGCGGGAACCGGACCGCTGTCGTAAGGTGACTTCGAGGAGATACAAAATCGACGTAATTCAAGGAGATGGGATGGGGCACGAGGTGACTCCTGGGCTGCGCGTTTTGGAAGCCGCCGGGAGGAAGTTCGACATCGGCTTCGGGCGGAAGCACTTCGATTGGAGTTGCGAGCGCTTCGTAAACACTGGCCGGCGTTCATAGGTCCTTTCCTGACCGGCTGAGGTAGCACTATCACACATTTGGTCAGGAATTTAGCAGTGTTACTGATCAGCCTGCTTGCCGCGGGGAAGTGAGTGCTGCTGATCAAGACACCCGCACGGACGCCGGTCGTGCAAGTTAAGGAGCACCAACTTGCTCCTTGAGGCGTCGAGGGAGGCTACCCAAATGTTCTCGACTACTGCCCTAGCCACAATAGAATTACGCGACCAAATGCAGATCTCGTATATCTAATCAAGTCGCTCAGGAATCCAGAGATCCGTAATTCTCTTCTTTTCTTTTTTGCTAAAAAACGGGACCGAGCATGGCCAAGCCTATTTTGCTGAGTGTAGATGACGATTCTGATGTATTGCGGGCAATCGAACGCGATCTCCGTTCGCAGTACGGCGCTGAATATCGAGTGATCGGCAGCGATTCGCCTGACGGTGCCCTCGATCTCCTAAAGGAGTTAAAGGTACGCAACGATCATGTGGCCTTACTCCTTGCCGACCAGCGCATGCCACGCATGGATGGTGTCGAATTCCTGCGGGAAGCCACAGCGATTTTCCCCGGGGCGAAGCGCGCGCTGCTTACCGCGTACGCGGACACAAACGCGGCGATCAGCGCTATCAATCAGGCAAGCATCAACTACTTTTTCTTGAAGCCTTGGGATCCACCAGCCGAGCATCTATATCCGCAACTGGACGATTTGCTCGATGACTGGCAAGCCTCTTTCCGTCCCACGTTTCAGGGAATTCGCGTTCTAGGTACACGCTGGTCGCCACGATCATATGAGCTGCGTGACTTCCTGGCCCGCAATCACGTTCCCTATCAATGGATCGATGTTGAGCTCTCCGCGAATGATTCGGAAACAAAGCGTCTTCTTGAGGCTCTTGGACCTGAGGCTGCCAATCTTCCTGTAGTGCTATTTCCAGACGGTACGAGACTTCTCGAGAGCGGCCCCGCTGACGTTGCGCAGAGAGTGGGGCTGCGCACACGTGCGCAAACCAGCTTCTACGATTTGGCAATTGTCGGTGGAGGACCCGCGGGTTTGGCTGCTGCTGTTTATGGAGCCTCGGAGGGGCTGCATACGGTCATGCTTGAGCGGGAAGCTCCGGGCGGTCAGGCCGGTATGAGTTCCCGAATTGAGAACTACCTCGGATTTCCAACTGGACTCAGCGGCGGCGATCTTGCCCGGCGTGCCGTGGTGCAGGCGCAGCGTTTCGGAGTGGAAATCCTGGCGCCACAGGAGGCGGTGGGAATACGCACCGAGGGCTCCTATCGAATCATCAAACTGGCGGATGGAAACGAAATCTCGTGCCATGCTCTGATGATCGCGACTGGAGTCCAGTGGCGGCGATTGGAAGCTCCGGGAGTCGACAGGCTGCAAGGCGCAGGGATTTACTATGGCGGAGGCGCTACCGAGGCCCTCTCCTGCAAAGACGAGATCGTCTATGTAGTGGGTGGCGCCAACTCTGCCGGCCAGGCAGCAATGAATTTTGCCAAGTACGCGCAGCGCGTCATTATTCTTGTGCGCGGCGATTCCCTCTCCAGCACCATGTCGCAATACCTGATCGATCAGATTCGAGAGACGCCCAACATTCAGTTATGGACCCACGCCAGCGTGGCCGAGGCACATGGCGAAACGCATCTGGAAGAAATCTCTGTACTCTGTGCCGATACAGGAAAGATTGAGCGCGTCCCTGCGAATGCGATGTTTATCTTTATTGGCGCCTTGCCGCGCACAGATTGGCTGGCGAATGTTATCGAGCGTGACGAGCGCGGTTTCCTGTTAACCGGTCCGGATCTTCTGCGCGACGGCCAACGTCCGAAGGGATGGCAACTCGACCGCGATCCCTTCCTGCTCGAGACCAACGTTTCCGGCATTTTTGCCGTTGGAGATGTGCGCCACGGTTCCATCAAGCGCGTGGCTTCCGGAGTGGGTGAGGGATCGGTAGCGGTGCAGTTCATCCATCAGTACCTGAGCAAGGTGTAAATGGTCGATAAATCCGAATTACGCCGCGTTCCGGCATTCGCCGACCTACCCGACGACCAGCTCGACTGGTTCCTCGGTCATACACAGGAAATGCATCTGGCCGTTGGAGAAATATACGTTCGCGTGGGCGACCCGGCGGAGTGGATGTATGTGCTTCTGGAAGGCCAATTTCAGTTTCGTGGAGAATTCGGCGGCGAAACCATCATGGTTTCAAGCAAAGCCGGCGACGTCACCGGAGTTCTGCCGTTCTCCCGCATGAAACAGTTCGGCGTAACCGGTCGGGCCGTTACTGAGGGCCGGATCCTGAAATTCCCGGCGTCATTGTTCCCCGAACTAGTACAAAAGATGCCGGAGCTGACCACGCGCCTCGTGGCCCTGATGTCCGACCGCATTCGTGAGATCACCCGCATCGAGCAGCAGCGCGATCGCCTGGTTTCCCTGGGGAAACTCTCCGCTGGTCTCGCCCACGAACTCAACAATCCTGCTTCCGCAGCGACACGGGCAACGAGTCAATTGCGGAGCATCCTGAAGAAGATCAGAGATACAAGTCTCGAACTGGGAAAGCGCGATCTCACGCCAGCGCAGAAATCAGAAATCGAAAAGCTCGAAGCTACATTTACGAAATCGGACGTAGTTCCTCCCGACGCGCTGACGATCAACGATCTGGAAGACCAAATCGACTCTTTGTTACGCAGTCACGACCAGAACGACCTCTGGCAACTCTCGGCCAGCCTGGCGCGCAGGAACATCAGTCCGGACACGCTCGAGTCGCTCTTCGAAAAACTCGACCCTGAAACGGCGCGCGTAGCGCTGGTCAGACTCGCCGCTTCGGTAGAAGTCGCGAATCTGCTCCACGAAATCGAAAGCAGCACCGCACGCATTTCCGATCTGGTCCGCGCAATCAAGGAATACACCTACATGGACCAGTCGCCCGTGCAAAACGTGGACGTCGTGAAGAGCCTGGAAACGACTCTCACAATCTTGAATCACAAGCTGAAGCATGGAGTGGCGGTGAAGCGCGATTACCAGCCCGTTCTTCTCGTGAATTCATTTGGGAGCGAGTTAAACCAGGTCTGGACGAACATCATCGATAATGCGATCGACGCGATGCAGGGAAAAGGCGAGCTTCGAGTCAAAACATATCGTGACGATGGTTGTGCCGTAGTCGAGATCGGAGACAACGGTCCCGGCATTTCGCCTGAAGTAGAACCCCACATCTTTGAACCTTTTTTCACCACCAAAGGAGTCGGAGAAGGCACAGGTCTCGGCCTCGACACGGTGCAGCGAATCGTGAAGAAACATCGAGGAAATATTCAGGTTACTTCCAAACCCGGCGACACGCGTTTTCAAGTTTGGCTCCCGTTAGCTGAGCCTGCGATTTAAAGCGTCGCTTGAATGTGGCCCACAATTCCTTCAATCTGCTGGCCGATCACGTCTCATGCCCCATGACACAGTTAACTCTATTCGTAGCGTAAAGCCGAGATAGGATCAACGCGCATGGCCCGTCTGGCCGGCATGTAGCACGCGCCGATAGCGACGAGCATCAGGAGAAGAGTACCGCCTGAGAATGTAAGAGGATCATGCGCCGTCACACCGAAGAGCTCGCTTGCCATGAGATGGGACAGTCCGAAAGAGGCGGTAATGCCAATCGCAGCGCCCATTGTTGTCATCTTTACACCGTGCCCAAGTATGAGTCCCAGGATATCTCGACGCTGAGCACCCAACGCCATTCTCACCCCGATTTCTTGCGTGCGTTGACCAACCAAATAGGAGACCACACCGTAAATCCCGACGCAGGCAACAACCAACGCAATTGACGAAAAGATTTCAAGCAGGATCATCGTGAGGGTACGCGCTGCGAGCGAACTGGACCAGACATCCTGCATGGTTTGTACGTTGTACATCACTTCGCCCGGATCGAGTTCTTTGAGGCCTCTGCGAACCGCGCTTAGGACCGCAGTCGGATCGCCCTGGGTGCGCACCACCACGGCTACTCCATTGGCCACCATCGGCATGAGCTTTTCCGGAAGCTGCATAAAGGGATAAAAGAGCTGTGCCTCGATGGCGGATTTCGCGTCGGCGCCGGGTCCCCACTGCTTCACGTGCCCCACCACACCTACGATTTCGGCCTGGACATTGAATTGCGTCAGGTTCACTCGTTTTCCGATCGGGTCCTGATTAGGAAAGTAGGTACGTGCAAAAACATCGTCGATGTCGATCACGAGCGGGGCGCGCTCGTCGTCTTGTACGGTGATGAATCGCCCCCGCTCGAGAGTGATTCCCATCGCTTTCTGGAAGCCCGCTTCGGCGAGATAAAACATAGCCTGGTGCATGTCATTGTCGTGGGCAGGCTTTGATTCGCCCTCGATCCAGAATGGCAGCGAGGAGTCGTGAATCATCGGGCGCGAGCCCAAGGTTACCGAAACGGATTCTATTCCCGGAATGGAGCTCACCTTCTCATCGAGCCGCCGCAACCGAGCACGCGTTTCGGCGGCGGTGGTCATGGGCGTGGCCGGCAGAGACACACTGAAAGTGACCGCGTTGCTTGGATCAAAACCGGGATTCACTCGCCAAAGGGCCCCCAGAGTGCGCAGCATCAGTCCGGCGCCGACCAGCAGAACCAAGGCCATGGCGACTTCAGCGGCCACGAAGGCTCCCTTTAATCGATGGCGAACACCGCCTCCGCCACGGCCGCCCTCGTTGATGACTTCCTGCAGGCTTACCTTGCTGGTTTTCAGCGCCGGAGCAAGACCAAACGCAATCCCGGAAAAGAGCGATAACGCCATCGTAAACAGCAGGACTCGCAAGTCGATCAAGACCTCGCGCGCGCGTGGCAATGTACCCGGCATCAAATTGATCACCATTTTGGTACCGCCGAAAGCGAGTAGCAGCCCCAGCGCTCCAGCCAATCCTGACAGCAGCACACTCTCGGTAAGAAGCTGGCGTACGACCCGCGTCCGGCTTGCACCGAGCGCTGCGCGAATCGCAAATTCACGTGCCCTTCCGATCGAACGCGCCAGGAGAAGATTCGCGACATTCGCACACGCAATCAACAGCAGGAAGCCGACCGCGGCCTGAAGCACGAGCAGTAACGGCTTGACGTTGCCTACGATGTCCTCTTTCAACGAGACGAGGGAGATCCCCAAGTCTTTGTCGGCTTCTGGGAACGCTGCGGAGAGATTTCGAGCGATTGCATCCATCTCCGCCCTTGCCTGCCGCAGTGTTGTTTCCTCACGAAGACGGCCAACCGCATGCGCGCTTACTGAGATGCGGCGGTCGCGGAACGACGGGTCTCTCCACTGGCCGATCGGCGTGTAAACGTCTCGACTGTTACCGTAAAAACTGAAGCTGGCCGGAATCACGCCGACGATGGTCCAGGACGCGCCATTCAGGACCACCGACTTTCCGATGACGTCCGGAGAGGAGCCGAACTTGCGCTTCCACAAACCGCCCCCAAGAATCGCGACTGGTGCAGCGCCCGGCTGATCGTCATCGGCGCGCAACGTTCGACCAACGATCGGCTGCACACTCATCGTCGAAAAGAAATTGGCAGAAATCATGTAACCGCTCAGCCGCTCGCCTTCCTCAGTGCCGGTCAGCAGGTAGTCCTGATTGCGGTAAATGGACATCGAGGAAAACAATCGAGCCTGGCGCTGCCAATCGAGAAAATTCAGATAGGAAATGGGTGCTTTGTCGAATCCTGGGGTCCTTCCATATATGGCCACCAGTTGGCTGGATTGGGGATAGGTCAGCGGATTCAACAGAACGCCTTTGACAATCGAAAACAATACAGTATTCGCACCAATGCCAAAGGCCAGAGTCAGCGTTGCGACTGCTGTAAGTCCAGGAGACTTGAGAAACAACCGCAGTGCATAACGAATGTCCAAGATAAGGTTATTCAAGTGCCTTCTCGATAAATCTCGAGTGCCATTCCCGCTATCTGTGAAGTTCTATCACTTGATTCTCTTTTGCTAATAGAACAACATTCGCCATGTTGATGAACAATCCGTGCTCCACTACGCCTGGCATGCCGCTGAGGGTGTGTGCCAATGCAGTAGGATCAGGAATCTTCCCGAAATGGCAATCCAAAATGTGGTGCGCTTCGTCGGTTTTGTAAATTGAGCCGTCTGGAGACTTTCGCAACGTAACCGTTGCACCCAACGCGGAGATCCGTCGCGTCAGCACCGCCTCTGCGAAAGGGATCACCTCGACAGGCAGAGGAAACTTGCCGAGGAAAGCCACCTGTTTGCTGGAGTCGGCGAGTACGACGAACTTTTTGGACACGGAGGCCACAATCTTCTCGCGAAGGAGAGCTCCACCACCTCCCTTGATGAGTTGCAGTTGCGAATCGAACTCGTCGGCGCCGTCGACATCGACGTCAATCGACTCCACCTCGTCAAGACTAACCAACGGTATTCCACACTTCCCTGCTAGTTGCTGCGCACGTATTGAGGTGGGAACACCCTGGATCCGCAATCCAGCCCTCACTCGCTCGCCGAGAAATTGGATGAAGAAGGCGCTGGTCGAACCACTGCCTAAACCAACAACTTGGCCGCTCTGAACGAAGTTGAGGGCAGCGCGAGCGACATCCTGCTTTTCACGATCCTTGTCCATGGACATGCTTTTAATCTGTGCCGAAATCATCGTTGATCCAAATCGGAATAGAGATAGCCTTAGGTACCGGATTTTCGCATTTGGCGTCGAAATCTGTGCACTTCAGGGCTTAGCTTCTGTCCAACCTTAATTCATGAACCTTCTCGATCTAAGAAAGTGAAATATCGTACCCTGCATGAGCTATATGGTCGAACGGCTATCGTCAACAGCTTCGTGGCTATCGGGACGGAGCGTTCGGAACATCCTGAATAGGGTACATCGGCACGGCACGTACCATTCATTTGGGGCATCATAAGCATCGAGCAATGCTCAATGTAGCAAAGAACTTCAATCCGTGTGACCTGTACTCAAAAGGCAATATCAAGCCCAATGTGAAGCCGACTGAGCGTTACTACGATGATCTCTTCTCGGCGTTCTTGCCAGGAGAAAGTGACTTCGTGATCAACAAACTGCACGTGCATTGGCTCGCTTTGGACGAGAAGTCCCGGTCGGTTCAGTGGCCGGGACTCGCAAGGGCGCTACTCGAAACGCAGCGCCTCAATCGGGTCGAGTCTTGCCGCTTTCCGAGCGGGGTAGTAGCCAAATGCGATTCCATTTGCGGTCGAAAAGATTACCGCCGCCCCCACCGCCAGCATGGAGACGGAAACACTCCAGTGCAGTACATATGTGATCCGCACCGAGCTGCCGATGCCTACGAGAATCCCGATGGCGCCGCCTGACAGGCTCAGAACTACCGACTCAAGCAGAAACTGGCGTTGGAGGTCCTGTTCCGTTGCCCTAATGGCTACGCGGACGCCGATCTCGCGTGCGCTCCGTGACGGACACGAGCATTATGTTCATGATGCCAATGCCGCGATCGACGCTAACAGCATCGTCATTACTTGCGCTGATTGATCGGCCAGTTCGGCAATGCCAGCGAGATTGCGGATGCTGAAGTCATCGGGGTCACCTTGGCGGATGCGGTGGCGGTCGCGGAGGATCTGCGTGACCTGGTCTTGTGCGGCGTAGCTCTCCTGCTGCGCCTTGACAGAGACCATGATGTTGCGCAGCTAGTCCGGGCCCGTGATCTTCTTTTGCAATGTCCTGATCGCCTCCCATGCCGGACGTTCCTTTGGCTGTGAGCACTCCGACAGCCGGGAAAGGAAGATTGCCGGCGCGAATCGCTTGTCCAACGGGGATTGGAGTTCCCAAAAAGGTTTTGCCGAACGGTGTCGCCGAAGTCGCTGGTCGATCCCCCGCAGCACGGAGCGGTCTCTCTGCGCGCACTACTCGATCAAATCGCTCAAGACGCGAGCTTTGAAGCCAGCACCAAGCACTGCCAGGTCCGAGTGGATGGCGCACAGGATTGTGAGGTTTACGGTTCGCACGAGATTCTGCACAGTGCGATTGAAAACGCAGTCCGCAACGCCCGTTCGCTACACGTTACCGGAAAGCAGTGTCGAAATCGAGTTGCGCTGCAATGGAAACTTTTCGCGGGTCATGGTGCGCGACCATGGGCCTGGAGTGCCAGAAGCCGAGCTCTCCAAGATCTTCCATCCTTTCTATCGATTGAGCGATTCACGAGAACATCGCTCGGGCGGCACTGGCATCGGCCTCGCGATTACACAGGAGGTCGCAAGATTGCATGGCGGGAGTGCGAAGGCGCATAACGCTCAGCCGGAAGGTCTTGTCGTCGAAATTGAGCTTCCGCGATCGGTAAAGTCCTAGCCGATTTTCGGCGAGCGTCACTCCCCGTGAACTTTGGGGATACGAAGCATCTGAGGCCATGACCTAACGGTACCTATTCAGGTGGCCTAGTCCCGAGATAAAACGAAGGCGTACCAAGACTTTATTAAAGAGGAATCACCATGTGGAGTCCCTCCCGTCCAAATGGCAATCCGTCGCAACCTTCAACCCCCGAACCCAAGACCCCTGTGGCGAGCGCAAACCCAGCACCAACGGTCAAGAGCCCACGCTCCGACGAGCGCATTACGTACATTGGTAAGTCCCTGGTCATTAAGGGAGAAGTAAGCGGCTCTGAGCCGATTCATATTGAAGGCAAAATCGACGGTCCCATCTCCCTCCGTGACTGCCACGTGAACGTTGGACGAGACGCGGTGGTGAACTCGAACGTAACAGCCGGCGAAGTGATCGTACGGGGAACACTCGATGGCAACATCACGGCGACCGATCGGGTAGAAGTGCACAGCGGTGGAACCCTGACCGGTAACGTCTCCGCAGGACGCATCAGCATCGAATATGGCGCCTTTTTCCAAGGAAAGGTCGATATGCGACAGCCGGATCCAAAGGCCCATATCTCCAATGACAATGTCGAGCCTCAGAAGAAGTCTCAGGGGACCACGGAACTCGACGCAGTTCCGGCATTGTCCAGCTACTAACCTCAGCCGGCCTTAGAGAAAGAGGCAGGTGCTCACCGACCAGCCTCGGGGTTCCATCTGTCCTGTCCTAGCAAGAAGCTAGCGACGGAAAATCTCTCAGCCTCAGTGTCGGTAAGCTGGTGCGAGTGGGGATCTCGGCTCACGGAGTTCGCTCCCGGGCCTGATGAGCGATATTCTCCGTAGTACGCGGTCTCAAGCGAATGGGTCTCGCCGGGATGCCACTCGCTCCACCCGCTTGGCGCGATTCCGGCGTCGAGATCCGCATAGAGAAAGACTACTGAGGAATATGGACGCCACGGGCGCCCCAGGTATAGCTCAGCGATGCCGCTGGCGGCGGTCACCTTGCAATGGTCGAAAACATATCCGCTATCTTCATCGGGATAGCGTTTGCTTTGCGCCGTTAGGTACACAGTCTTGTGAGGAATCGCGTGGATCTCGCAATTGCGAAACAAAGCTTTGCTGTCCCCAAAAATGAAGTCGACGTGTCCCTCGATGTAGCAATCTTCAAAGTACTGTCGCGCCGGAATACAAGGGCCAGTATCCGAGGCGCAGGACTTGGCTGCGGCAAATAATGTGTCTTGGGCTCCAAGCATGCGTAGGTGCCGGAAGACGGCTCGATCGCCACGCACCGAGAGGGCAACCGCCTGCGTGCCCTGGCTTGCCGTAGGATTCTTCTGGCTGAAGTCGTTCTGAAAGGTGAGGCCCTCGGCATAGAAGTTATCGCCAATAATGTTTACTGTCGCGCTCTTGAATGTTCCCCCCGCCGTCCCCGCGCTCTTGTCAAACACTATGACTGTAGCGGCCGGATCTTTGGCATCGCCGATCAAACGAACGTTCGGTTTGGAGATCTCTACTACCTCACGATAGGTGCCGGGACGCACATTGACTGTGCCGCCCGTTTCCGCAAGCGCATTAATCGCCTCCTGAACGGACTTGTAATCACCTGAGCCATCCGGCGCAACGGTTATCGGAGAGGCCGAGACCTCCCGCTTGCTCATCACCATTGTTGGGAACGCAACAAAACGCCCATCGCAGTTCGGGCCCTGCGTGTTGTCCGGCTTTCCATCAACTACCACGTTGTCGCCGCTTGGCGAGACATTTGACCCGCCCGGACCGATTGAGATCCTCGCATTGGCAGCTCGCAGTTGACTAGCTTCATACGAGTCGATGCGAACTCCATCGAGACGAATCCGCAGTAGATGCTGTGGATCGCCGCCCAAGAACGTCATCTTGCCTGGAGTCATCACGCGAACATCGTGAAGCTTGATGTCCTCGAAAGCTGGCACGTCAGTACCGCGCTCGCTGCTGTAGAACGGATCGAAAACGAGCGGCTCCTTCACATTGCGAATGCAGACGTTTGAATAGGACACATTTCGAACTACTCCACCGCGCGTGGAATTCGATTTGATACGAATTCCGTTGTCCGCTCCATCGATCGTCAAATCGCGAACCTCGATTGCCTCGACACCGCCGTTGGTCTCGCTTCCGATAGACATCCCATGACCTGTGTAGAAGTGATCGTCTGCGATGGTGATGTGCGACGCGGGACCTGACGAACCCGCCTTGATGGCGACGTTGTCGTCTCCCGCATGAATGTAGGAATGCAGAATGCTTACGTTCGTTGACGACGATGGATCGATGCCGTCAGTATTTCGCGCAGTCTTGGGCGAATCGATCTTTACCCCCCAGGCAGTAAAGCCGTTCGTGCGGCTTACGATTACGTGGAAGTTCGGCGAGTTTTTTAAGGTGATGCGGTAGAGGATAAAGTTGTCAGCTCGCTCGGCGACAATGATTCTCGGACAGTTCTGATATGCCTTTTTTACTTTTGCTTCCTGTGCCAGGTCCCACCAACTCATCTTCGCGTTCAACAACTTCGCGTCTCCGCGCGCATCGATCACACCGTCACCCATGACTGCTGAATCCGTGTCTGCGACATGAATGAGCGGTTTGCACCCTCTCTGATTCTCGGTGGTAACGGTCCCGCAGACGCCCGGATACACGTCATACTGCCGGGGGTCGCGAGAGCCGAACAGAGTTACACCAGCATCGATCAGGAAAGTGACGGCGTGGCGTAACTCCAGTGGACCGGATAGGAACGAATTCTTCTGCCCATCACTTCGCAACTCCACAGCCTTACCCGGCGTGCAGGAGTCGATCGCCTTCTGTAGGCGAAGGGTGTCGAATTTGCTCTCATCGGCCTGGTCAATAACTCCTCCGCGGGCCGACAGAGCCGCCTTCAAGGTTGTGCATACGGGAGGAATGTGGGGTTCAGTTACTGTGCGCGTGTCCTGCGTGAACGCAGGACAAATCAGTAGCAACACCAGCGCACTGCACCACAAGATTCTGAGCGCACGAACCCTTTCTCCAGCGTGCCATCTTCGAAAGAAGTGGGAAAACAACAGGGGGTTATTCCAACTCGATCTCGAAATCATCGAATCCTGCCCAAACTTTGCAAATTTTGCTTCAATGCAGGGAAATAACAGGGGACCTTGGGGATTTCCGTCTAGCCCCAAACCCGTCAAATAGTTAGCGCCGTTTTGTGCGAGATTCAAGAGATTAACAGGGACTCAGCAGGGAATTCTTGGTCCCGTTTTGGAACAGATTCGCTACCTTGAGCCAAGAGAATCCTGCTCTCACTGCACGGTTTTCTAGGACCTCCCCTAGAAGACAAAACGCAATCCTATCTGTAATTGCCGCGCTCGATTGGCTTGCGTGGTAATCAAACCAAAGTTGGAGCTGGTTACTTGCGTATTCGGCGCTCCGAATGTCGGATGGTTCAGGATGTTGAAGGCTTCCATGCGGAACTGGAAGTACGTACTCTCCGTGAACACAAATCTCTTGATTACCGAGGCGTCGAAGTTGTTGATTCCATCTTGCCGCAGGTTGCTGAAAGTCGTCGGTAGTGTGCGCAAGTGGAATTGGAACTGCTGCCCTGAAGCGGTCACGAAATGGGTTGTGTCGAACGATGATCCGTTTACCTGACGACTATCTACGTTCGTAAGCGGAAACGTTGTAGCAGCCTGAGGTACGCCGTTAGCGCCATTCGGGCATGCTCCGGCGACGGTCGCGACTGCACACAGCGGGTAGTCGCCCGGATTGTTGGAGCTGCCGTTCATCCAAAGGATCGGCGCACCGGTTTGGACGGTATAGATGGCATTCATGCTCCATCCCCCAAGCAAACCGTCGGCCCAGCGCGAGTCCAGGTTGATCAGCTTGCCCCTGCCAATCGGCAACTCATAGTTCGCTGCAACCACGAAATGATTCGTGTGGTCGAATGGCGACACGCGTTTTTCCGGATCGGCATCGGTTGTATTGAGCCACTCATCACGCTCCATCAGCTTCGACCAGGAGTAAACGCCAATCAACGACAATCCCGAAGACAGCCTCTTCTCAACCCGCGCACTCAAGCTATGAAAGTTCGAGCTTCCCAGATTGGTATTGCGCTCCATGATTCCGGAGCTGAAGGTTGTCGAATCGACGACAGGGAATTCCGGAAAGGGCGCCAGAAGTTGCCGCACGGTTGTCGTTGAGCTGTTGAGACTGGTGCCTGGAATCAGACCAGCAAAGGGATTGGACGCCGTCGCAGTCAGCGCGCTGTTCACGGCCGAGTCACGGTAAGGCAGCGTGCTTAGATACTGGCGCGGGATGCCGTTGAGCTGCGTAAAGGCAACTGGCAAGTGAACCGCGTGATTTCCGATGTAGGCAAGTTCCATCACAAGGTTGGGTGACAGCTGGTGCTGAATTCCGAAGGTCCAACGTTCCGAATAGGGATTCTGCATTGTTCCGTCAAAGAAGGTGATGTTTTGGCCGTTGAAGGTCGCCAGCCCATTGGCAGAACCCGTGGGCTGCAGGAATCCACTAGGAAACGGATTGCTGAGCGTCGCGCTGGGAACCAGAAAGTTGGTGGGCACAATAACGGGCGTTGTCGCGCTGAAACCTTCTTGTGTAACGATCGGGCTGCTGGAGTAAGAGCCGGTTGGATTCAGATTGGAGAGCGCAACCGGCTGCACGAACAAACCGAAGCCACCGCGAAATACAGTTTTGCCGTTGAACTTGTCCGGCGACCACGCGAAGCCGACACGCGGACTGATGAGGTTGGAGGTGTTATCCCAAATCGATCCATCCTGCGGGGTGGCAAACGTCAATCCCCCAGGCACTGCGAAACTACCGACTGGGATTTGAGGGATTGGCTTCTTGTTGTATGCAGCGATGGCGGCAGCCGCGGTGGGATTTGCTGAAGTCGTGTCGAAACCGTTGACGGTGCGCCCTAGCTTCTCGGAGTAAGGATTGTCGCGGTCATACCGCAAACCAACATTGATCGTGAGGTTGTGCTTTATGCGCCAATCGTCCTGCAAGAACAGCGCGTAGTAGTAAGAAGTGTAGGTGCCACGAGTGTTCGCATCGTAAGAACCAGAGGTCGGCACGCCAAGCATGAAGGCGGCGAAGTCCTGTCCGAAATTAGAAGCAGGCGAGTTGGCGTTGGGTCCGTTCGTCCACGAATTGTTGAAACCGTAAGTGCCGCTCGAGGCGCCGAAGGTCTGAGCGTCCAACAAGTAACGGCGGGCATCTACACCGAATTTCAATGTATGCGCGCTGAGCTGCTTCACGACATTGCCGTAAATCTGATACGACTCTGAGGGAATCAAGTCCGACGTAGTTGCTCCAAAACAGTCGAAACTCGAAGCCTGCGTCGTGTCGCTGCCACAACTGCTGCCAAAAGTGATGGCGGGAAGTTGCAGATACCGGCTGTTGGTCACTGTGTATGACGGGAAACCGAGGGTGGTGGGATCGAATCCTGCATTAGGCGACGGATGCGCCTCTCTCAGCCGCGTGTAATTAGCGCGAACATCCAGAACCGTCGTCGGACTAAAGGTAAAGACCTCGTCGACCGAGCCACCCCAGTTCTGCCGAACCAACTGCGAGCCAGTCGTGTTGTTGTTGAAATAGTTGTTCTTCGATTGCAGTTGATTGTTGTGCCTTACGTTAAACGCCAGGCGACTGCGATCGCTCATCGCCCAATCGATACGACCGAGTTCGTTGCTGTAATTGTCATCGGTTGTAACGGAATTGGCGTAATTGCCATATCCCGTAGGATTTCCGGGTACGTTAGGTTGCGGATAAAACTGCAGATACTTCAAGGCCACCGGGCTCAGAAGCTGCTGCGGGATTTTGTTGCAAGCTGTCCCAGTCGCCTGAGTACCGAAGCCCGGCCCCGGCGTCAGATTCGGCGCAACCGGATTGGCTGCAGCGTCACAGAAGAAAGGTTTGCGAGCCACAGTCGAGCCGCTAACCACGCCGCTGTACGGGTTATAGATCTGGAAGGAGCTGCCCAGATTCAGCAGCGATGAGAAATCGCCATTTCGCTCTGCGGCCGTCGGGACGGTTAGCAGCTTTGTGTTCGGCTGACTATCGGCAAGGTGTTCGAATGCCGCAAACCAGAAGAGCTTGTTCTTTCCGCTATAGACCTTCGGCACATACACCGGGCCTCCGGCCGTGAATCCATACTGATTCAGCTTGGTCTCGGCCGCTGGAATTCCTGCTCGGTTATTGAAAAAGCTATTGGCAGCCAGCGCCGAAGGCTGCGAAAACCAATAGGCCGAACCGTGCAGGTTATTGGTTCCGGTCTTCATGACCTGATTGATGGTCCCGCTACCGGTGTGACCGTAAGATGCGTCGCCATCAAACGCCTTTACCTTCACCTCTTGCACAGAGTCCTGAGGCGGAGCGTATGCGACACGGTTATCCCAGGTGGCGTTGGGAGCGCCATCGATCAGGATCTCCGCCGTCTGTGAGGGCGTGCCGCCGATGCTCCACGCGGAGGCTGCGCCGTTATCGAACGGATGCACAAGAGACGGTTGTCCAGTGGCAATTACCCCGATAGCTAGTTGAGCCACCATCATCGGATTGCGACCGTTTAGCGGAAAGTCTTCCACTTGCTTCGTTGTAATGCTCTGGCTGATCGAACTGTTCGCGACTTCGAGCATCGGGGCTTCGCCGCTCACGGTCACAGTCTGGCTTGCCTGCCCGATCTCCAGCCTGATGTCGATAACGGGGTGATCGCTCGACGCGAGCGTTATGTCTCGACGAACGAGGGAGCGAAATCCCGGAGCAGCAACCTCAATCTCATACTCCCCCGGAGCTAAGAAGGGCAGGTTGTAATGACCGCTAGTATCTGACTTCGTGGGGGTTTTTACGCCGGTGCGCACTTCGGTTGCTGTCACATTCGCGGAGGGAATTGCGGCTCCAGCTGGATCAAGTACCGTCCCGCTAATCGTTCCGCGGCTCTCCTGGCCAATCATGCCGGCAACGGAGGAAAGGAAAAAGGTCAACGCGAGAACCAGACGGCAAGTCCGGATGCTGTTCATCATGGAACACACCTCAATAGGAAATAGTCGACGCCACGAGTCAGGGTTCACGCCTTAAATAACCCTTCCACCATGTGAAATGGACTGACGAGAGTAGGGGGGAAGCGATTCGTCAGTCAAGACTAAAAGCTTTTAAACTGATCGTTAAGCTTTGCAAAAGCTTTGCTCACTGAGATCGAGCATGACCGGAGATTGATCAACCGAGGTGGCGACATTAAGAAATTGTTACCTCTGGTCAACGCCAGTTTGCGCGGCGCCCATCACGAGGCTTTCGACTCACGGGCGAGAGCGCGATCGGCAGCCCGGTACTGCGTTGGCGTCTCCTTGTTCATCTTTTTGAACATGCGGCAAAAATACGCGATGTCGTTATAGCCGCAGTTGCCGGCCACCTCTTTTAGAGTCAGGCTGTAATTGCGCAGCATGAACTTCGCGCGATTCATTCGTATCGAATTCAAATAATCGTTGAATCGCACCTGACCCTCGCGACGGAAAAGTCGTGAGACGTGATTGGGAGCTAGCCCGAAGTGTTCGGCTACGCTCTCGCGGGTGAGAGCAACCTGAAAATTCTCCTGCATGTAGAGACAGATCGACTCATAAGTGCGAATCGCTTTTCGCGGGCGATGCAACACCGGCCCTCGGAACAATCTCAGGCAGGAATTCAGAAGTGCTTCGACCAGCAATCGATCAAGTGGGCCCTGGCTGCGGTCTGCAGCAAATGCCGTGAGCGCCGCAAGGATGCTGTGGGTCAAGCCATCGTAGGCGCTATGAGTGTGCGTCTTGATCGCGTTCACCGGCGTCTCCGAACGTCCTTTATGCTGGGCAAGACTGATACCGATATGTTGAGTCCCAAACAAGAAAGTCAGCACCTCGACTGGACCGGACCATTCTGGCTTGTCCCACGCGTTTTCCGGGACAAACACTGCCTGGCCGCGAATCGGACGAATGGTCGTTGGCACCCCGCTCTGCGCCACTTCAACGACGTGCGACCCCGCAATCGGTATGTACAGACGGGGAAAGTGCGTGACATATGCGAGAACCGGTGGAGGCGCGCTGTCTTCGGCAAAATAAACACGACGAACGCGATCGCGCAGTAGAAACTGCTCCAGTTTCGCCGTGACGATTCTCGTTGAGAGAGTTTGCGGCGCTGTTTCAGCCGCCTGGGACGAACGCACGGAATGTTACGTTAGTCCAATAAATGTGTCTTGTCTACTATTTTCCCTCTAGCCTGTCCTAGGAGATACTTCCCGACCGCAGCGGATTCGCAATCAGAGTTGTCACCACCGATCCGCAGGCACACAATCGCCAGTCATGACATTCCATATTGGGAACACCGTTCCCGCACCGTCGTACACTGCCAAACTTCAGAGAGGGTGAACATGTCTGCATCCATCCGCCGTGCCGCCTATTTAATTTTCTGCGTTGGGCTCTTGATTGTCTTGAGCTTACCGCTTGCATTTGCACAATCCGACTTAGGCCGGATTTCCGGCTTTATTAAAGATCCATCCGGGGCAACGGTTCCGAACGCTAAGGTCACGGTACGAAACAATAGCGGTGTCGAGCGCCAGGCCACAACCAACGAGTCCGGCTACTACGTAATTACGAATGTTCCCGCAGGCTTTTATACGGTTACAGCGGAAGCGGCGGGCTTCCAGCGCTACGAATCTACGGGTAACAAACTCGACCCGAGTTCGAACCTCGTCGTTGATGCGACGCTGGTCGTGGGATCCGTCACGCAAACAGTCGAGGTGTCGGCAAGTGCGGTGCAATTGCAGACGGAAACCGCGGCAGTTCAAAAACTTGTAACCAGACAACAGATTGACGCGCTCGAGATTAACGGCCGCAACCCGATCTTCATGGCCAACCTCGTTCCCGGCACTCGCGGTGGAACGCTAGCCAATCTGAGTTTTAATTTCACGCAGGGACCTTCGAACATCAATGGTGCACGAACACCCGAGAGCCTAATTACCTACGACGGCGCTCCCGCAGTGCGCACGCGCTCGAACGGCACAAGCATCGGGGCAGCAGACGTGGATTCTACGCAGGAAATCCAGATTCTGACCGCCGACTACGCAGCCGAGTACGGACGCTCGTCTGGCGGTCAGATTCGCATCACTTCCAAAAGTGGAACGAACCAATTCCACGGCGCCGCTTACGAATATGTTCGAAACACGATCTTCAATTCAAACACGTGGCAGCGAAACACGACACCGGCGACGGCGTTCATCACCGCCCCCATTCACTACAACCAGTTTGGATACAACATCGGTGGTCCGGTATATATCCCGAATCACTTCAATACCAACAAAGACAAGTTATTTTTTTATTGGGGACAGGAATGGGTGAGGTACGTCTTCACCGACTCGAACGCCTTAACAGTTCCAACGCTTTTGATGAGGCAAGGCAACTTCAGCGAGTTACTGGATCCGAACAACATCTTTTATCACAAGGTCGTTCAGATTAAAGATCCCAAAACCGGCCAGCCCTTCCCGGGAAACATCATTCCAGCGCCAGGAACTGCAGGCGCCGCCGGATCGGTTGCTAGCGCAAACGGACTGGGAATTCTTAACGCCTATCCGGCGCCGAACCTCACCACTCCGATCAATGGAAACCAAAATTGGTTCTTTTCCGCGAAGCATCCGCAAAACCAGCGCAAGGATACGATTGCTGCTGATTTCAACATAACCAACAACCAACAACTTCGCTTCCGGCGCGTGTACTTCACCTTCTTTGAGTACCAGCCCCTGGATGGCGGCACGAATGAAACGCCAAAGTTCTTCGACCGGCCCAATCAAACCAACTCGATTAACTACGTGTGGAACATTAGTCCGACAAAGGTGAATGAACTCTTAATCGCCGGCAGTAAGGACAACGTCCACATTCCAATCGACGCTGCCAACTTTCTGGATCGCACGAAAGGCGCAGCACAGGGTCCTGGTCTGTTCGGAACAAATTACAACTACATATTTAACGATGGCAAACTACTTCCAACCCGAATCCCCAGCTTGAACATGTCGAACTTTTCCACCCTAAATGGTGGCCCCTATCCTTCCCATTCGTCCGGACCCATTATTGACGTCAGCGACAGTCTCACGTGGGTCAGAGGAAATCACACGTGGAAGTTTGGGGGCCTCTTCGAATATCAAGGCGAAAACGACAACGACGAGATCAACGTTCAAGCCTGCTCCACATGTACCAACAACCAGAACGGCCAATTCCAGTTCCTCGATAGCCGCGCCAATGCCACTGGAGTCGCAGCAGCAAACGCAGCTTTAGGACTATTCGATAGGTATTCGGAGATCGGCCATCGCGCCTTCACCGTTTTTCGCGCCAACATGTACGAAATGTTTGCGCAGGACGCTTGGAAGGTCCGGCAGAACCTGACCATCAACGCTGGCCTGAGATACACGATCATCGAGCCGTACCATACGCTCTGGGGAAACCAGATCGTTTTTGATCCCGCGTTCTACGATCCGAACCTGGCGGTCACTGTAAGTCCAACAACAGGACTTATCACTGGTTCGCCAACCATTCAACAGCTTTACAACGGTATGGTCATTCCCGGAACCCGGTTCCCGGATTCGGCGAAGGCCCACGTTCCCGAAGCGAACACGACTCTGTACAACGGCCTGTTCCGCGGGGTTCCGGATCATTATTCAGACATTCAATGGAACAACATCCAGCCCCGCCTTGGCATTTCCTATTCACCTGATGAAAAGACGGTCTTCAGAGCTGGTGGTGGACGTTTCTACACGCGGCTTGGCGTAAGCGACTCCGTCTTCCTTGGTGGCAACCCTCCGTTTCAACCGAGCGCCAGCCTCACCAACGGAACGGTCGATACGCTGGGACCAACCGTTGCCGGCCAGATTCCTTTGGTTGTCACTACGCAAGCGCGAGATTTGAAGAACCCTGAAGCCTGGAACTGGAACTTCACCGCAGAGAGAGAATTACCTTGGAGATCGACTGCAAGTGTGGGTTATGTGGGCCGTCGCGGATTGCATTTGCAGCGTGAGGCTGACATTAACCAGCCAACTACAGCAGTAGTTGCCGCGAATCCAACTGCCAATATTGATTCCTTGCGTCCATATCAGGGTTTTGGCACGATCCGCCAGACGAATAATGTTGCCAGTTCGAAGTACAACTCACTGCAGGTTAGTTGGAATCGGCGTGGTGGTAATGGCTTGCAATTCGGCGCCTCTTACACGTTAGCGAAGAGCGTTGATAACGGCTCGAACCAACGTGACGTGGTTCCGGACACTTACGATACGAGCTTCCTCTGGGGTCCATCGGAATTCGATGCTCGTCACATTCTGGTTTTCAACTATCTCTATCCCACTCCGTTCTTCCGCGACCAAAAGGGCTTCACCGGCAAAGTGCTCGGCGGCTGGCAGCTCAGCGGGATTGCGCAGTTCCAGACCGGCTTACCTTGCAGCGTTGCCTCTAGCACCGACTTCGCTCATGTGGGCCAGGACGCAAACTTTGGTTGCGGTGTCAACGGCCAATACATGGTAGTCAATGGACATCCGAAAGTCATCGGTACCTTTGGTCCAAACGGCCAGTGGTTCACAACCACGAATCCGGATGGAACGCCGATATTCACTGCGCCAGCGCCGTTCACATTCAACACGCAACACGTTCGTGGCCTTATCTATCAGCCAGGATTCTGGAATTGGAATATGGGTCTGTTCAAAGCTCTTCCCTTAACGGAACGAGTGAGACTCCAATTCCGTGCCGAGGCATTTAACGTGTTCAACCATCCAAACTGGTGCGGCGGAAGCGGCTGCAGTGGTGGAACCAACATTGGCCTGAATCCGAACAGTGCGTCGACCTTTGGGAAAGTGCTGACCAAGGGCGGTAACGCAGGTGGTGGCGAGCGCAACCTCCAACTCTCGCTTCGCGCTGAATTCTGAGGTAACGACAGAGAGTACACGCCTCTGTTCCCAATTAGGAGAAGCACAACTTTCTCAGGGAACATTGGCGCGTGTACTGACTGGGACAGAGCGGCGAGAAACCGGCAAGGGGTTTACTCGATAGCCTCAGCGAGAGTCGCGGGCCACAAACGGGGACTTCATTGTCGGGCGTTTCCGGCGACGGTCGATAAAATACGCCGGTACGAAAAATCTAGTTGTAGACGATGGAGCCCATGGTCGAACTGCTCAAACAGTTGCGGCAACACTTGTTAACCGGCGTTTCTTTCGCTATTCCATTTATCGCATGCGGGGGCATCCTGATTGCGTCGGCAATCGCATTTGCCCCCATGACTCCCAGCGGCCCTGATTTCTCGCACGCTCCAAAACTGAAGCTCGTTCTGGACATCGGAACCACTGCATTCGCGCTGATGTTGCCGGTCCTGGCCGGATATATCTCCTATTCCATCGCGGGCAAGCCGGGACTAGTTCCAGGATTTGTTGGTGGGTACCTGTCAGGCCAGATTAACGCGGGGTTTTTGGGAGCAATTCTCGCGGGCTTAATGGCAGGCTACGTAGTGCATTTCCTGAAGAAGTTGCCGGTTCCGAAATATCTGCGCCCGGTTATGCCGATCCTGATCATTCCGATTATTTCCGCGGGCATCATCGGAGTGATCATGCTGAAGGTTTTGGGGATCCCGATAGCGCACCTCATGACAGCAGCAAATAGTGCTCTGAAGACGATGAGCGCCGGCAACGCGGTAATTCTGGCCATGCTTCTAGGTGCCATGATCGCCTTTGATATGGGCGGACCGGTCAACAAGACTGCGTTCTTTTTCGGAGCGGCCATGATTCGCGAAGGCGATTATCGAATCATGGGGGCATGCGCAGCGGCCATCTGCACGCCACCGCTGGGTATGGGTTTAGCAACGCTGCTGCGAAAAAAACTTTGGAGTCACGAGGAACAGGATGCGGGTTTGGCGGGACTCGCCATGGGCATGATCGGCATTACCGAAGGCGCGATTCCATTCGCGGCTTCTGATCCGGTTCGGGTGATTCCCTGCATCGTGCTGGGGTCAATGGTGGCATCGGTAATCGCGATGCTGGGCGGTGTCGGAGATCACGCTCCACACGGGGGCCCTATCGTTTTGCCAGTCGTCGATCAAAGAGTGATTTACGTGATCGCGATCCTGGCCGGAACTGCCGTAACTGCCGTGGCAATCAATGTTGTAAAGACCCTGGCGCAAAACCGGGCCAAGACTATGGAAAGGGCTGTATGAAAATCGTTGCCGTAACCGCGTGTCCAACTGGAATCGCTCACACATATATGGCTGCGGAGCAACTGGAGAAAACTGCGAAAGCATTAGGGCACCAGATCAAAGTGGAAACCCAGGGCGCGATGGGAATTGAAAATGAATTGAAGGAAAGCGAAATTCGCCAGGCCGAAGTTGCCATCTTCGCGGTAGATATCGAAATTGAGAAGCGGGAACGCTTCGACAGCCTGCGCGTGGTTCAGGTTCCGGTACAGGAAGCGATCAAGAATCCTATATCGGTATTCAAGAGAATCCAGGGCTAGCAGTATGTCGCAAGAGGTTTGCAATCCGGTGGAGTTCAAGTTCGTCTGCCCGTTGCCAAACGGACTCCATGCCCGGCCTGCGAGCCAACTTGCTGAGTTTGCCGGCGACTTTGCCTCCGATCTTTCCCTAACTAACCTCCGCACGGGAGTTTCTGCCAACCTGAAGAGCACACTGGCAATCATCTCGGCCGATATCAGAAGCGGGGACGAGTGCTCCATCAAGGTTGCTGGCGCAGACGAAGCCTCCGCCGGCCCTGCTCTGCTTGCCTACGTGACTCGCGATTTGCCAAAGAGCGACGAACCTCTGGTGGAATCCGGCGCCGAACGGAGAAGTGGCCCGCTACCGCGCGCCCTGCTGGCTGCCAATGTTCGGTGCCATTTTGGCGCTGGAGTGAGTCCCGGAATCGGAAAGGGAACATCAGTAGTAATCGGTGGAATGAGTTTGCCGCCGGAGCTCGGATCGGAACGGGCCGAAGATCCCAAAAGAGAAGAGCGCCGAATTGCGCGCGCGATGGCGACGGTTCGCGAGCGAATCAAGGTTATGCTTTCCCGCTCGGTCTCGCCTGCGGAAGCCGGAGTACTCAAAGCTCACCTCGCGATCGTTGAGGACGTCTCACTCTCCGACAAAATCGCCGAACTAGTCGCGCGCGGCCGTTCCGCCGGACAGGCACTGGCGGAAAGCGCGCAGTTCTTCATGTCGATCTTGCAGAAATCAGAAAGCAGCTACATACGCGATCGTGCGGTTGACATACAGGAGATTTGCCACCGGCTTCTGGAAGAGATCTATGCCTCAAAGTTTACTGCCGGGACCCTCAAGCTGAATGAACTCAGCATCATCGTGGCCGAGACCATTGCGCCGCAACAACTCCTCGGAGTGGAGCGTAAATGGTTACAGGGTCTGGTGCTCGAATATGCTGGTCGAACTTCTCACGCTGTGATTCTTGCACGGTCACTGGGAATTCCAACCGTAGTCGGAGTGAAGGACGCGCCAGTTCTCTTGTCGGGAGAACGAGAACTTGTAGTCGACGCGAATCGCGGGCTCGTCGTTCCGAATGGCACTGCTGCTGTCAGACGCTTTTATGACCGCGAGTATAGAACCCTCGAGAAACGCAATGCAGCCTTGACCCGAAGCAAATTCCGGCCAGCTATCACAGTCGACGGACTGCGAATGGAGATCGCAGCCAACGTCTCATCTGCGGAGGAGGTTGCGGCCGCCTGCGCGAACGGCGCGGAAGGAATTGGACTCTTCCGAACCGAGATGCTCTTCATCGGAAAGGATCGCGCGCCATCCGAGGAAGAACAGTTCGGCATCTACAAGGCCGCGGCGCAGGCTGCCGGGCAACGGCCTGTAATCATCCGCACGATCGACATTGGCGGCGACAAACCGGTTCCTCACTTGAACTTGCCGGCCGAATCGAACCCGTTCCTCGGTTATCGCGGAATGCGAATTTATGCGGAGCACCGCGAGCTCTTTCGCACACAGCTGCGGGCCATTCTCCGCGCTTCCGCATTCGGGAGGCTTCAGATCATGGCGCCCATGGTCTCCACGATCGAGGAGGTCGTCTGGCTGAAGTCTCAGGTCGCGCAAGCGCAAGATGAATTGAGAAATCAAAGTATCGCGCTCGATCCAGCCATGCCAGTCGGGATCATGATTGAAGTGCCCTCTGTGGCCTTTATCCTCGATCAGCTTTGCGCAGAGATTGACTTCTTCAGTATAGGCACCAATGATTTGAATCAGTACTTTCTTGCGGTCGACCGCGACAACGCTAAAGTCGCGGCCCTCTCCAGCGTCCGGCATCCCAGCTTTGTGCGCTTTTTGAAACACATCGTGGATGGGGTGCATGCAAATGGCAAGTGGATCGGCATCTGTGGCGAGATGGCTGGTGACGTTCGCAATCTTCCAATCCTCGTGGGGCTGGGTTTGCATGAGATCAGCGCTTCGGCATCTCAGCTTCCCGCGCTAAAGGAGAGGATTTCTCAGCTTTCTGCGAAGACCTGCGAAGAGCTTTTGACCAGAATCATGGCATGCACGCAGGCGGAACAGGTGAACAAGCTTTTGGCGGAGGATCATTCTACGGAGAGTTCTCAACCACTCCTGGATTCGAACCTCGTCGTTGTCGGCAGTGACAGCGAGAGCAAAGAAGAAGCCATTCGCGAGTTGATCGATTCACTCTTTGTCGCAGGCCGAACTGAAGATCCAGATCAACTCGAGGAAGTTGTCTGGGCACGCGAAGCCGCATACTCCACCGGTCTGGGACATGGTTTCGCGATTCCGCATTGCCGCAGCGATTTGATCACCGCAAATTCGATTGCTGTTTTGAAGCTGCAGCACCCGATTGAATGGAATTCGTTAGATGGCAAGCCCGTCCGAATGGTGGTGTTGCTCGCGGTTCATGAGTCAGATGGGAATAACAGCCACATGAAGGTGCTTGCCAAGCTTGCGCGCAAGCTCATGAATGAAGAGTTTCGTGATTACCTGATGAAGTTGAACGACGCGGGAAGTATTCTGTCTTACTTGTCTCAGGAGCTTGAGATTCCGCTGTGAAGAGGCAGCACCGGCGGCGGTAGCCGCTGGGTACGTGGTGCTGCCTGAAGACCCAGCGGCTACCGCCGCCGGTACTTTCACTACTTTTGATGGAGAGCTACTTAATGCAAGCAACACTAAAGCGGTTGCTGTTGTTGTGCCTGTGCGTGAGCCCGTGGTCCACCCTGGCGGCGGCACAGACTCAGAAGGAATCTGAACCTACACAGAAGAAAGCGCCCATCGCGGCCGCTTCTCCCGATCTGTCGAAACAGCCCACGCTCTACGCCGTGGGTTACGCGCACTTGGACACCCAGTGGCGGTGGGAGTATCCGCAAACGATCCAGGAGTATCTCAGCAAGACGCTGCGCAATAACTTTGCGCTCTTCGACAAGTATCCGCATTACATCTTCAATTTCACCGGAGCGAATCGCTATCGACTGATGAAGGAGTACTTTCCCGCCGACTTTGAACGTCTCAAGCAATACGTCGCGGCGGGGCGCTGGTTTCCCGCCGGCTCATCGATGGAAGAGGGCGACGTGAATTCGCCCAATGCCGAATCCATCATCCGCCAGATTCTTTACGGCAATAATTTCTTCCGCAAGGAATTCGGCGTAGCCAGCAAGGAGTACATGCTGCCCGACTGTTTCGGCTTCCCCGCTTCCCTGCCCAGCATCCTGCATCACTCGGGAGTCGTTGGATTCTCCACTCAGAAGCTCTCGTCAGATTGGCAACCCGCGCCTCACGTCGGCGGCCCCGACTCACCGGAAAAAACTCCAGATGGCATTCCCTTCAATGTGGGCGTATGGGAAGGCACCGATGGCAGCACGGTGATCGCCGCGCTGAATCCGCTGACATATGGAAGCCAAGTGCTATACGACATCAGCAAGACCCCTCCTCCTCCTCCCCCGCCGGATCCAAACCTGACTGATCGTGAGAACGAGCGGCGCCGCCGGGTGGCGCGCGAAGACTGGGTGAAGCGCATAGAGATCAACGGTGACGTAACCGGGATCAAGACCGACTACCACTATGTTGGAACCGGGGACATCGGCGGCGCTCCCAACGAGTCGTCAGTAAGGCTGATGGAAGCGATCGTAACGAAATCCAAGGCCACGATTCCGGGACCGCCCAAGCCAGGCTCTTCGTGGGAAGCTGAGCAGGAGTTAGCCGAGTCGAACGCGGCGCCGGTGCAGGTCGGCGATGGCCCGATTCGGGTCGTGTGGTCGAAGGCCGACCAAATGTTCAATGACATCCTCAAGTGCTGCAAGACTGATCGCATGCCGCGTTACAAGGGCGATCTTGAGCTGATCAATCACTCCGCCGGCTCGATCACTTCAGAGGCATATCAGAAACGCTGGATGCGCAAGAATGAATTGCTTGCTGACTCTGCGGAAAAAGCTTCGATCGCAGCCTCATGGCTCGGCGGACGTCCATATCCACTCGAGCGGCTGAACAACGCCTGGACACTGGTGATGGGCGGACAATTCCACGACATCCTTCCCGGCACAGCGACTCCAAAATCCTTCGAGTACGCATGGAACGACGACATCGTGGCGATGAACCAGTTTGGGGGCGTGCTCTCGAGCGCTACCGATGCGGTATCGGCGGCGCTGGATACGCAAGCGCAAGGAACGCCGATCATCGTCTATAACCCATTGAACATCAACCGAGAGGATGTAGTGGAAGCCAATGTCCACTTCCAAAACGGAACTCCCCGAGGCGTGCGCGTAGTCGGCCCGGACGGAAATGAGACTCCAGCACAATTGGGTGGCGAAAAGGATGGAGCAACGAAGGTCATCTTCCTGGCAAAGGTTCCTTCTGTTGGCTACGCTGTGTTTGACGTGCGGCCTGCCGCTGCGCCTTCACCGAGTTCTGAGATCAAAGCCTCCGAGTCGTCACTCGAAAACGCTCGCTATGCCCTGAAGCTCGACTCAAACGGCGATGTGTCCAGCGTCTTCGACAAGAAGCTCAACAACGAACTGCTGTCGTCGCCGATTCGTTTGGCAATCTCGACCGACAATCCTGAGCACTGGCCGGCGTGGAACATGGACTTTGCCGACGAGCAACGCGCTCCACGTTCCTACGTTAGCGGCTCTCCGAGGATCAGCGTTGTGGAAAATGGACCGGCACGCGTGGCAGTGCAAATCGAGCGCGAAACTGAAGGCTCGAGGTTCGTCCAGACAGTCCGATTACCCGCAGGCGATGCAGGCAATCGCGTCGAATTCGCCAACATGATCGACTGGAAGACCAAAGAAGCCAACCTAAAGGCGACGTTTTCGCTGAGCGCCAGGAACAACATGGCGACTTACAACTGGGACATCGGTACGATTCAGCGTCCTAATGAGGAGGAGCGCCAGTTCGAGGTGGCTTCGCATCAATGGATCGATCTCACCGATCAGGGCGGCGGATACGGTGCCACGGTGCTCACCGACTGCAAGAATGCCTCCGACAAACCAAACGACAACACGCTCCGCCTGACACTGATCAGAACCCCTGGAACCCGTGGAGGGTATCACGACCAGGGCACGCAGGACATCGGTCACCATGACATTCTCTTCGGCTTCGCCGGTCATGCGAACGATTGGCGAGCTGGACAAACCGATTGGCTAAGCTACCGCCTGAATGATCCATTGGTTGCATTCGAAGCCACCAAGCATTCAGGATCTCTGGGCAAGCAGTTCTCTCTAGTCCATCTCAACAATCCCCGCATTCGTGTTCTCGCACTCAAGAAAGCCGAGCAGACCGACGAGGTAGTGCTACGCATGGTCGAAATGGATGGCAAGCCCGCCGACGACGTTCAAGTCACCTTCGCATCGCCAGTGATTGCGGCAAGGGAGATCAATGGACAGGAGCAGCCGCTGGGCGCAGCCACAGTTCGTGGCGGTGAACTGGTAACGTCGTTCAAGGCTAATCAGCCGCGCAGCTTCGCTCTGCATCTCGGACCTGCGCCAAAGAGGGTCGCCGCACCATCATTCGCTGAAGTGAAATTGCCTTACGACACGTCCGTCTCAAGCAGCCACAACCGTCCTGCAGAAGGCTGCTTCGATTGCCTGTTTGATCGTCCAACGATTCCGCAAGGCAAGGCTTTGGCGGCAGAGATGCTGCCAGCCAAGATTGACTACGCCGGCGTTAGCTTCACGCTTGCTCCCAAAACGGGAAGGCTGAATGCCGTAACCGCACGTGGCCAAACGATCGACCTTCCGGCTGGAAACTTCAATCGTCTCTATTTGCTGGCGGCTGCAGCGAATGGCGACCACAAGGCTTCGTTTAAGGTCGGTGACAAATCTACGGAGCTCAACATTCAGGAGTGGACAGGATTCGTCGGCCAATGGGATACGCGCATTTGGAAGAGTGCGGAACAGGCCAACTCTACTCGCCAAGGTGACGCGCCCGATCCGAAGACCCACGCTTACGTTGACCCGTACGCCGAGCTCGTTGGCATGGCGCCGGGCTACATTAAGCGCGCCGACATTGGCTGGTTCGCTTCACATCGCCATAATCAAGGAGCCGTCGACGAGCCATACGCCTATTCGTATCTGTTCGTTTATCCGATCGATTTCCCCGCGGGCGCGAAAACGCTAACGTTGCCGCACAACGCAAACATTCGAGTTCTTGCCGCAACCGTAGCCAACCAGACCGGACAAGCCTGGCCGGCACAACCTTTGTACGATGTGCTGGAACCAATGAAAAATAGGTCGACGCAATAATTTGGTGCCTTGACCCTGAAGAAAGGCCGGGAGTGATCGCTCCCGGCTTCTCCATTTAACTTGCCAGTTTCTGACAGAATTGATCCCGGTGGGGTCAGAACGATCCGACCCGTTGAAGCGTCAATCACATACTTAGACGGAGCGCGAATTGCACGACCCTTGGGTCTGTGATCGTGCTCGTGATACTGCCGAATGCGGGACTGCCGAAACTGCCGTTGGGTTGTGCGAATGCCGGAGTGTTAGTGATGTTGAAGATCTCACCGCGGAATTCGAGGTCGGTACGCTCTGAGAGCTTGCTGTGCTTTACCAATGCCAGATCGAGATCGCGATATGCCGGGCCCCGCACGGGATTGCGCGATGCATTCCCAATCACGAACTGAGGAGTGGTTGCAAAGGCGCTGGTATTGAAGAAACGTCCGGGGGTCCGCCGACCGGCATCAAGCGTTGGATCGCCGACGATCGTCGGCCGTTGCAAGGCAAAGCCGGCAAATGCATTGTTATTCGTGGCCTGCGTGACGGTTACTGGCATCCCCGATTGCAGCAGAGTGATCGCGTTGAGCGACCAGCCCCCGAACAAAGCATTCGCAATACCCTTCGACGCAAAATGATGTCCGCGACCGGCAGGCAACTCATAAACTCCGCTGATTGATGTCACGTTTGGCATATCGCCATTTGAGGAATCCCGCTCCAAGGATGGGCGAAAGGTGTCAGCCGCCACGAGGCTGCTGGAATTCGGCGACGAGAGCACGGTTGTGGAGAATACCGAGGAGGCGGAATCGATGAGTTTCGAATGCGTGTACGCGAACAGCAGATAGATACCCTGACTGAAGCGCTTCTCAACCTTCGCCTCGACTGCGTGGTAGCTTGTGCTTCCCGTATTGTTTCTATAGATCGCAACATTCAGAAATCGTGGAAGGGGTTTGAGTAGCTGCGCCTGGCTAATGGTCTTGCCGCCAATGGAACTCGATGCTGGCAGTAATCCAAAAAAGGGATTCGGAACCTGCGTAAGAAGCGACGGACCGATGGCCAGTTGATCGGCGGTGAGCTGGTTCAAGTTCGAATCGGGAATACCGACGTGCACGATGTGTGAGCCTACATAGGCTACTTCCACAGCCATATTGTGAACGATCTCGCGTTGCACAGCCAGATTCCATTGCTGCGCATACCCGGAACCAGCAGAGCGTCTCGCGGTGTACACGCTTTGGCCGAGACCGGCATCAGGAGTGAGCGGTACGGGCGCGACACTCGGCCCCTGAGACAGAGAGAACGCCCCGTTGACGTTGTCGAGCGTCCTCTGCTGCACGTTCTGAATGAATGGGAATTGCGGTGTGGTAAATGGCGTCGTAATGCCCGACTGGTCGATAAAAACAATTCCATAGCCAGATCGCACAACAGTCTTTGAGGTGAACAAGTACGCCAGACCAACACGCGGAGCCACATTCCCGTAATGCAACTCTCGTGCGCTCTCAGAGAACCCGTTCTGGCCAAGGTAGTCGAGTTGCTGCGTCTGGAGATTGAATACGGCTCCCTGATCGTTTTTTTCCGTGGAAGGATAGTGCAAAGTCCAGCGCGCCCCGAGATTGAGCGTCAGGCGATTTGTGACGCGCCAATCGTCCTGCCCGAAGAATTCAAAGATATGATCACGCGGCCGAAGCTTGTTTTGCTGGAGGTCAATTTGGAATGTGTCTACCTGCCCGAGCAGAAAGCTGGCAAGCGAGTTGCCGCTGTTTGTTACGCCCTGCTGGTTGGTTCCAGTTGTCGTAAATGCGAAGGAGCCGGTTGGATTCGGAGGCGCAACGGTGTTGAGTTCGTACCCGCGGAGATCCGCGCCTACCTTGATCGAATGCCGTCCCCGTGTGTGTTGCACATTGTCGACAAGTTCCCATACTGCCGTTTGAAATTGCGAGAAGGTACTAGCCGATGGTCCGAGTTGTTGAAAGCCCGTCAGCGTAAACAGCGGTAACGCGTTGTTGAATGCGGCATTCGTGGGGATCCCGGGGATCTTCAGGGCCGCCGATGCGGTATCGGCAAGAGTTGGGCCCGCGATTGAATTGCCTCGCCGCGTGTAGCCGAGGCGGACATCATTGAGCAAGTGATCGGAGAATGTGTGCGTCTCGCTTACAAGGCCCTGCTGCCCGAGTACATTGGAGAGACCGATTACGCCGCCGGTCCCAATCACTGAGCCGGTAATTGCTCCGCTGCCGTCGGGGAATGGCGTAACAGGTTGTTCCACATCGCTGAAATAAGAGTAGCGGCCAAACGCGTGGTCCTTGTCGGTCAGAGTGCCGTCCAGTCGGATGTCGAACTGATTTTGATGGTCGGCGTCGTTGGCTGTACGAGTGTAATTGTTGGCCGTGGCCGTCAGATTTGTAGGCGTCGGGAAACGTGCCAGCAATGCAACCGCCGCCGGATCGAGCGGCGTGTTGATTACATCGTTTGGGAACTCTTGCCGGACAAACTTACCTCCGTTTACAGTTGTTGTGGCGGGATTGAAAATGTGCGCTACGCCCGTGAAAATGCCCTGACGCTCAGGCACCGTAGGAACGGTGGAAATGCGCGTAACCCCGATTAACTGCTTCACGCCTTGATAATCAGCGAAGAAGAACAGGCGGTTCTTGACGATGGGCGCTCCCAAGGTCGCACCATAAAGATTGCGCCGATACTCGGGCTTATTTGCTGAGGTTGAAAAGTAGTTCCTCGCGTTCAGCGCTTCGTTGCGAAAGAATTCATACACACTTCCGTGAACTGCATTTGATCCGGATCGCGTCGCGACATTGACTACGCCCCCGTTGAAACGACCGAATTCCGCTGCCACATTGTTCGCTTCAACCGTGAGCTCCGAGATGTCGTCTACAACAGGAAAGAACGCCACCTGACCGGGCTCGGGCTGTAATGCTGAGATCCCGTCGTAGAGATATTCATTCGTCCTCGGACGCCCACCGTTAATTCGCGGGAAGAGTGTCCCGGGCGGAAGCGCGACTCCGGGAGCCAGTGTTGCTAGTTGCACGAAGTTGCGAGAGTTCAGCGGCATCGCAACCACCGTAGTTCCCGGTATGTTGGTCTGTATGTTGCTGGTCTGGGATTGCAGGAGCGGCGGAACCGCATTCACAGTAACCGTCTCACGATCGGTTCCCACGGTTAGCCTGAGATCCAGTCCAGCCGTCTGACCCACGGCAACAATGACTCCTATCTGCACGAGCTTCTCAAAATTAGTCGCGGACGCCTCGATCCGATATTCACCAGAATTTAGTTCGCTGAAGGAGTAGTCGCCGGAACTTGACGATGTAGTCTGCCGATGGATGTTCGTAGCCGCTTCCGTGAGCTCGATGCGGACGCTAGCAACGGAAGCGCCCGATTGATCCGTTACACGCCCCTGGAGTCCGCCACGGACCTGGGCGAACGCGATGACTGGTGCGAAGGCTGCTAGTGCCAAAATCCAGATAAGTTGCCGAGGAGCCATACAAGGAAGCCTCCAGGCTGACGCCGCTAACAATCTGCACAGCATCTCTGATAGGCTTCACGAATCTATATGATTCAAATCGATATGGTCAAACGATTCGAAACGATATCAAGATTAGCGAACACAGAAACGCTTAACCTGAGGTCCGCTGATTAACCCATCTGTTTTCTCGTGATCAACTGCACACGGCTCTGAAACACTTCCTTTATGATCCCTTTGTGCCAAATCCTCAGCTTCTGTTCGTCTCGCATCGCCCTGCTCAGCTGACCAACTTCAATCGAAGCAGTGATCTGTGCTTACTGGCTGTCATCCTCCTGATGGCCCTCATGGCCTGTGCGCAACAACCGAACCTCGTCCTGCATGGCACGGTAAGAGGAGATCAGAACAATACCTATGTCGAAGTTCCCTTCGACGTTCCCGCTGATACGGCGAGGCTAACCATCTCCTTCCACTACACCGGCAAAGAAGAACGCACGACGCTGGATATAGGTCTTCAGGACCCCCAGCGTTTTCGTGGCTGGAGTGGAGGCAATAAGAGTTCGTTCACGATCAGCGCGACCGATGCCACGCCGTCATACCTTCCCGGAGTGCTAATCCCGGGGACGTGGAAGCTTTGGATCGGTGTGCCTAACATCCGGCCGCAGAGTGTGGCGTCCTACGAAGCCAACGTGTATTTCGAAGCCAGAGGAAAGACACCGCCGGAAGGATTCTCGGAAACGCCGTTGCGCTCCGGCGCGGGATGGTATCGGGGCGATCTACACATGCACACGGCTCACAGCGATGGTTCATGTAAAAGCCTGAATGGAAATAAGGTGCCTTGTCCCGTGTTCGTGACTCTTCAAGCGGCAGCCACGCGCGGACTGGACTTTGTTGCGGTTACGGATCACAACACCGTCTCGCAATTCGACGCTCTGCGCGAGCTGCAACCGTACTTCGACCGTCTGCTGCTTATTCCTGGCCGGGAGATCACTACTTTTGAGGGACACGCCAATCTCTTCGGCACAACTGAGTTCGTGGATTTTCGTGTTGGGTCCGGAGCGGTTCTGGAAATGAAAGAGCTCCTCAGGCGGATCGCTCAAAACGGCGCAATCGTGTCGATAAATCATCCCGATGCGCCGACGGGAGAGGCATGCATGGGTTGTGGCTGGCGCCCAAAAGCGGGAGACATACGGCTAGTTTCGGCGATCGAAGCCGTGAATGGAGGCGCAGAAGAGGGCCCGTACTCCGGAGTTCCATTCTGGGAACAACAACTGAATGCCGGTTACAAGCTAACTGCGATTGGCGGTAGCGACAATCACAATCCTGAACTTCCTTTCGACAAGCCTGGCTCGGTGGGAAGTCCGACCACCGTGGTATATGCCTCGGACTTGTCAGTCGCAGGAATCTTGGCCGCCATCCGTTCGGGACGTGTCTTCGTCGATCTGACCACGTCCAAAGATCGCTTGCTCGACTTTAGCGCTCAGACAGGGACAACCAAAGCCGCGATGGGCGGCGAACTACACGCTAACTCCGGCGAGGTGGTCAGCCTTTCAACACACGCGGTCGGATGCTCCGGCTCGCAGCTTCGTGTCTTGATCGATAGCCGGCAAGACAAGAACATTCCGACGGTGCCGATCACCTCGGCCGATCAGACATTGGCCGCTAGATGGCAGAGCGACGGAAAGAGACACTGGTTACGCGCTGACGTAGTGTCGGAATCCGGAAAACTGGAATTGCTTGGTAATCCCATTTACGTTAACTTCGGAGGAGAGCGGCGTGAGTAGTATGAGGTTGTCACACC